>Ga0194115_10006458_pt1 | contig 11875 bp, 8 predicted proteins | sample TA2MahsurfametaG_3_FD_148656 | JGI IMG/M metagenome (GOLD analysis project Ga0194115, IMG submission 148656) | Freshwater microbial communities from Lake Tanganyika, Tanzania - TA2015002 Mahale S4 surface | ecosystem: Environmental > Aquatic > Freshwater > Lake | place: Tanzania: Lake Tanganyika... | reverse complement strand
TGTCGCTCCACCAGTCGTTCACCCACTCCCACACATTGCCCGACATGTCGTGCAGGCCGAACCCGTTGCCAAGCTTGCCGCCCACTGGCCAAGTCTGGAAGTCCGAGTTGCTTTGAAACCACGCAATATTCCCCAGCAGGTTGTCATCGTTCGTTCCACTCAACTGCCCTGTGTAGCCGTGGAACGCCGTCGTCGTGCCCGCTCGGTACGCGTACTCCCACTCCGCTTCCGTCGGCAGTCGCATACCCGTCTGGCTTAGGAAGCTCTGCACTGTGTTCCAGCTCACTGTCTCGACAGGTCGCTGCGGGACTTGGGCTAGGGGTACCTGCGTGCTCGCGCTTTGGTAGAAGCTCGGGTTCGATCCCATACGCGCCTGCCACTGCGCTTGCGTGACTTCGTACCGACCCAAGTAAAACGCCTGTGTCAAGGTCACTTGGTGGACGGGGTTCTCACTGGGCCAACACCCATACAGCTGCGACGCACTGCAGCCCATGTTGAATGTGCCAGGCGGGATCAGCATCATCTCGATCTGCGTGGCCGTGTCCTTCACACGCCAGGCCAAGCCAGTGGCGGTGATCGCCGCGCGCAGGTTCGCATCGGTGACCACCGCTGGATCTGGAGAAGCCTCGACAAGCGTTGCCCACGGTGGAACAACAATGCACGGACCCCATGACACCAGAACGACGGTGAGGTCTGCACCGTCGACCATACTGTCGTCATTGATGTCCGCATCCGCGTTGTCGGTTCCCCATGCCGACAGCAGCAACGTGAGATCTATGCCATCCACAACGCCGTTGTCATTGATATCAGCCGCCGCACACTGCGCCGATGCGCGCTCGCCGCCACCGAGTACTGCAAGCACTAGAGCCACGAGTACGAAGTTGAAGATTGGCGGACGGCGATCGATTTGCACTGGGTGATACTCCTCAGTTTGGCATGCGACCCGCGAACAACGGGAAGCGCCCGTCCTGAAACATAACACCACCCCCACCCGCGGCAAGTCAAACACGCTTCACTTCTGCCACTTTTCACACCCACACCCCCCGTTTTCTCGCCAATGTGCCACCGCCCGCGCGCGCACGAGGCATCCCCTGCTGGGCGAGTTCTCGAGCCTGCGAACGCGGACCGCAGGTCCGTGGAGCAGGCGAGAGCTGTCTGAGCCCCAGCAGGGTGCATGCCGAGTGCGCGCGCGGATGATGCGCGCCGAAGGCGCGAGGATTGCGCGCGCCGAAGGCGCGCGGATGATGCGCGCTGAAGGCGCGAGGATTGCGCGCGCCGAAGGGGCGAGGATCGCGCGCGCCGAAGGTGCGCGGATTGCGCGCGCCGAAGGTGCGCGCAATGGAAAAAGGGTCCCTCGGCATTGCCGAGGGACCCTTTGTTCAAATCACCTTGTTCTCGTCCAGGCCGCGCAGGCGGCCCTTCCTTTCAACTGACTTGCATCAGCCGGTCGGGCATGCGCCCCAACCGCTGAGCAGGATCGTGAGATCCTGCCCGTTGGTGGTGCCGTCGCCGTTGACATCGCCGCTTGGGGTTCCCCAAGAGGAGAGCATCACGGTGAGGTCCGAACCGTTGCGCACGCCGTCGTTATTGAAATCACCCGGGCACGCTGGCGCGTTGCAGGAGGCTACATCGGTGCCATTCGCCCTGACGATCCACTGCGCCGTGAACGTCGCACCGAGCGACTCCGCGAGAACGTACTGAGCAGCAGCGTCCGCACAGCTGAGCCGCACATAGGTGCCGGAGTCCTGACCCGCAACGGTGCCGCCGCCAGCACGGAGACTGTAGCCCGAGGCAGCGGGGACGCCCGGCTGACCGACAATCATGTCCGGGCAGTCCATGATGACCACCAGGTTCTTGGTTGCGTAGTCAGACACGCAGACCGGCTGGGGGTAGTTGAGCGTCGCGACATAGGCTCCGCCCGGGACGAGGACATCGACTTGCTCGATTAGTTCCAGATCGCCGCCGTCGGCACCGCCATCGGCGGTCTTGAAGCGAGGAGTGCCGCCGTCAAGGTCAGCATAAATGCCGACCTTGGCAGGAAGCGCGATATCGCTGATGTAGGTGGCGCACGCAGTGCCCGCCGCATTCTGGTCGCGAGCGACGCAGAACACGCCGAGGTCGAGGCACGAAATCTCACCAGACATCTGACCGGCCGGGATCACCTTGGCGAACGAGTTGGCCCCAGTTCCGCCGCCCGAGCAGTTCGGGAACGCCGGGGCTGCAGCGCAGGCCACGAGTCCCCCCCCAGCAGCAGCCGTTGAGGTCGAGTAGCTGTCCGGACCAGGGGCAGCGCATACACCAGGCTGCGTGGCGGTGCCGTCGAAGCCACCCGAGAGGGTGATGGGGCACGTCGCAGGAGTGCCGGACAACGCGATGGAGTACTCGTTGACCAGTCCTGCTGCGCAGGGCGCTCCAGTGAAACCGGTGATCGCCACGAAGGCGTAATAGAGTCCTGGAGACAGACATGACGACGCCGAGGTTGGGCAGGTACCAGAGCCCGTACCGAGGACCTGCACTCCACCACAATCTGGAACAGTGAGATCACCCTTGAGCAGCAGAACCGTTGCCAAGCTTGACGACTTGACGTCCACAGTGACCTGCGTCGGAGCCGTGACTTGGAACTGGTAGAAGTCCGTATCACGAGTGTCCTGGTCGGCCCAGAAGTTGCCACGGATCGTCTCCCCGATGTTAATGTTGGCGAATCCACCGGATGCATTGCAGCCGTCATTCGAGTCACTACCGCAGTTCTCGCCCTCAGCTCCACCCGAAGGCAGGACGCAGGCTTGCGGAACTGTGACGCGCATCGTGCCCGTTCCGGTCTCGCCGGTGGCGAAGGAGCCAAGGCGGATGAGGTAGGTGCGACCCGCAACAACAGTCACCGTCAGTTCGGAGGCGTAGGGGGTTTGTGGGGTGCCCGTCGTGTTGCAGTTCGTCCCGTCATCATTGCAGCCAACGAGAGCTTCAGCGAGTTCGTTGTAGTCAAACGCAGCGGGGTCTGTGCCGAGGTTGTACACGGCGAGCTTGTTGTCGTAAGTGACCGACCCGCATGTCGAGACCTTGAGCGAACCGTTATTCGCAGGAACGATCTTGTACCAAATATCATGGTCAATGATTTCGCTGCCTGACTGGCAGGCCGCGCCTGGGTGATCAGGTCCGTCCATCGTGGCGGCGGCGGTATTGAAGTTAAATTCGCTGTCCGCGCTGCCCGGACACGTAATTGGCGACGTTGCGCAGTTGTTTGTAGGCGCACCTTGCACAACTGGGCAGAAGTAGTAGCCGCACTGCTCAATAGCGCTCGTCACGCAACTTTGGTCCCATCCGACGTCGCAGCAGAGCGGGTTGAAATTGCACACCGCTTGGCAGCAGGCCGCGTCGTTGCAACCAAGTCCAAGGTGCGCGTCATTGCACGCGCCCGTCGCACCGAGGCACGATGAGGAAGTGGCCGCAAAGATTGCGACGACCTGGCCAGAGCCGACTTCACCGTCATAGCCTCCGATGCGGATGAACACGGTCTGACCTGCGGTCATGGCAATGTCGGTAATGCGTGAGTAGTAGGTTTGGCAACCGCTCAGTCCAGCGCCGTCGCCGTTGCAGGCGATGGCCGTCGGGGAACCGCAAGATCCTGAATACACCACGACTGATGTGTCATAGCTGCCAGACTGGCAGGTGTTGACTTCGAGCAAGCCAGACTCAGATGCCGTGTACTTGAACCACACATCTTGCTGCGTGGGGAGCCAGTTGAGGAAGGTGTCAGCGCAAAGCGCGTCGTCCACTGCGCCTGCGCTTGGGGTAGCCGAGGTTGTATTGAATGCTGCGGGCGTATCGCTCGCAAGCGCCGTTGCACCCGAACACTCATCGCTACCTTGCGCCGCCGCTCCGGCAGCAATGAAGGCCGCGGCGAAAGTGCCAGCGACCAATGATCTGTTACAGACTCCAGTGATGTTCATCTGAACTCCTTACTTAATTTGCCGACCGAACGAAGGTGAGTGAAATTGAACAAAGTCGTGCAATGCGAATGAATCGCCATTGCGATAAACACAAGCCGAGAATCGGTTGAAACATAGAGCCAGTGAACAACCATGCCAATTTTGTTTTGAATTTATGAAAAATTGGTCAATAATTGTGTTATAGGACTCATTGCTTCTCCTCAGCGCCAGTCGATGACAACCTTGCCAAACTGCTCCCGTGACTCGAGCCGCTCAAAGGCTGCCCTCGCCTTCGAGGGAGCGTGGACGGAATCCAAAACTGGCTTGATAGCACCACTTTGCAGCAGGGTTGTGACCGCTCGAAACTCGGACATATCCCCCATGGTGGATCCCAGAATGGACAACTGATTCCAAAAGACCCGTGTCAGATCGGTTGTTGCATCGCCACCCGTGGTCGCGCCACACGTGACAAAGACACCGCCGCGCACCAAGCATTTGATGCTTTGCAAATGCACTGCCTTTCCAACCGAGTCAGCCACCACGTCGATCCCCCGCCGACCGGTCCACGCGCGTACTGCCCTCGACCAATCCGATCCATCATCGAGCACCCCGAGATCTGCTCCAAGTGCCAAGGCGCGGTCCAACTTGCTCTGATGCCGACTCGTCACGACGACTCGGCAACCGAAATGCTTCGCAATATGAAGAAGCGCAAGCGCAACGCCCCCGCCAATGCCCGTCACGAGCACGGTCGATCCAGCCCGAAGCCGAGCCCTCGTGACCAGCATTCGCCATGCGGTCAAGTGGGTGAGCCCGAACGCGGCTGCGTGCACCGCGTCTGTGTTGCCGATATCGAGCAGGTTTGTCACGGGCGCCGTAAAGAATTCGCGCATGGTGCCTTCGACATGCTCGCCAATCATCGAGATGTCCTCGCCAGCCTCTGCGCGGTCCGGGTGCGGCTGCGGTTGCTGTACGACTGCGGCATTCAAGAGAACGCGTCGGCCCTGCCACGCCGGATCAACGCCCTGCCCAACTGCAACGATCGTGCCCGCTCCATCCGATCCTGACGAAAACGGATAACGCGTCTCGATTCCAGGGAGGCCGCGCCCGACCCACAAATCGAGGCTATTGAGCGCCGATGCCTCCGTGCGCACGAGCGCTTCGCCTGCACGTGGCTGGGGCTGATCGACTCCGTCGACACAGGAGACATTCGCTGCGACTGGGTTCCCTTGCCGCTCGATCACGATGGATTTCATATTCGCGATCCTATAGTGCGCCGATGATGAGCCCTCGAAGAGCGGTTGGCGCCGTGTTCCAATACATGGCTTTCGCACCCGTCTGGATCGTGATGATCGGATTGTGGTTCACCCAGCCCATCTTGGCACAGGGGACAAACGCAACCATCCTTGTCGACCCGCCGTTCATCAGCCTCGGACTGATGCAGCCGCGAGACACAGTGACGCGGTCGTTTCGGCTCTCGAACATCACCGACAATCCGATCACGATTGCGTCTGTTGTTCCGACGTGCACATGCACGACTGTCGACGCCACGGGCAAAGTCATTCCCCCCAAAGGAAGCATCGAGATTCCACTCACGATGAAGGTCGCCGCATCCACGGGCGTCAAGACAGCTGCGGTGACGCTCACCTTTTCTGATCGAAGTGCTCCGATCACGTTGCAGATGCAGGGCGAGATTGCGTATGCCGTGCGGTCCACGTGCATCGATGTGATCGAGAACAAGCGGGTGCCCTACATCAATGTCTTTGCTGACCCGCAGCGCAGCCCCTCGGTCGCGCCGCCACCACTCGTGGGCGAGATGAAGGTGTCGTGCACCGATGGCCGACCGTTTCGAGTGCTGTCGGTCATGGGGAAACCGCCGCAGTTCATCGGGTGGAACCCGGCGAGCGACGAACCGCAGACCGCCTACGACGTGGCGTACGACTTTCAGGGCATTCCCTGCGAGCGCATGCCCCCATACCTGATCATCGAGACCGACCACCCGCTGGCTCCGGTGATCGACATGCGCGTGCGGCATGCGTGCACCAAGATCACGCCTCAACTGCCCTTCGCGGAATACCGTGCCAACCTCGGATCGCTGCAGATGGGTGTCCCGCTGCCGTTCGATTTTGAACTCAAGCGTGCGCAGGGTTGGACTGTGACGGGCGTGCAATCGAAGGACCCGCGCATCGATGTGAAGTTTGTTGGACAGCGTTCCGACAGCGATGGCGCCATGGTGTCGATGGTTGCGACTGCTCCTGTGGGAGCCGCGGCTGTCGCCACGGCCACGACCGACCATACGAGAATCCTGCTCGCACCCATAACGATGACAGCTCGGGATCCCAGCGGCAACACGCGCAGCAGCGACTTCTGGGTGTATGCGAAACTCATCCCGGCCGAAGTGCCTGCACCGATGCCGAGCGCCACTCAGAAGGTGGGGTCGTAGACCTGCTTCCGCACGAACGCCTCGATGTCCTCGGGTCGATCGACGCGCGCGAGCCCAGCATCGAACACAAGCGATGCGACATCGATCGCGATACGGATGCTCTTCTCAAGAATCGATGCAATGGGCGGAAAGATGAGCCCAACTGAAAGATCTTGATCGGTGGTCTGCGCAGCGAGCGACTCCGCAGCCCGCAGGAACATCTCATCGGTCACTCGCCGCGCCTGCGTGGCAAAGACCGCCATGCCGATCGCCGGATAGATGTAGACATTGTTGCCCTGCCCGGGCACAAACAACTGGCCTTGGAAGTGCATGGGCGGGAAGGGGCTTCCCGTGGCCACGATGGCTCGGCCATCGCTGAAGCGGATCGCCTCCTCCGCCGTGCACTCGGACTTCGATGTCGGGTTCGACAGCGGAAAGATGATGGGCCGCGAGTTGATGCGGGACATCGATCGAATCACCGCCTCGTCGAACGAGTTGGGGACGGCTGATACCCCAATGAGTGCCGTTGGACGGATGACCTCGACTGCATCAACCAGTCGAGTGATCGGCGAGTGTTCGTTCCCAACTATTCCGGACGGCACGGGAGCAACGATGGGATGCGCGTACCTGTGCAGGTAGTCGGGCAGACCGGTCATGCCCGCGTGCACAAGTCCGCGCGAGTTCATGAAGTGGCAGCACGCGAGCGCGTCGCGTTGTGGCACACCGATCGATTCGAGGTGTCGCACGAACAAATCTGCAATGCCGACGCCCGCATTTCCTGCACCGAGGAAAAGCAGCCTCTGTTCACGAATATCGCTCTTCGTAACACGGCAGGCGCCAAAGATTCCCGCAACGCCAACCGCTGCGGTGCCTTGGATGTCATCGTTGAACATGCAGACGCGGTTTCGGTACCGCGCGAGCATGGGCATCGCATTGCGGTTGGTGAAGTCCTCGAACTGAATGCAGCAGCGTGGGAACACTTCTTGGACCGCATCGACGAACTCATCGACAAACGACATTGCCTCGTTTCCGTCAACGCGCGGCTGACGAAGTCCGGGGTACAGGGGATCTTCCAGGAACGACTGGTTGTTCGTCCCCCTGTCAAGAACCACAGGCAGTGTGGCCTCGGGTGGAACTCCGGCACAAGCCGTATAGAGCGCGAGCTTGCCGATCGGAATCGGCATGCCGCAGACGCCGAGATCGCCCAATCCGAGGATGCGTTCACCATCGGTCACCACGATGAAGCGAATGTCTCGAACAGGCCAGTTGCGGAGCACCTTGGCGATACGACCACGGTGACGGATCGAGATGTACATCCCTTTCGGTCGCCGCATGATGTGTCCAAAGCGCTGGCACGCCTCCCCGACCGTCGGCGTGTAGACGATCGGCATGAAGCGCTGGAAGTCGCTGCGAATCAGTGCGAAGAAGAGGCGCTCTTGCCGGTCGTGAAGCGCCGACATGAACTGGTAACGCCCAAGGTCGGTGAGCTGCGCATCGAACTGCGCTCGAGCGCGGTGGAGCTGCAGAGGATGAGATTCCACCGCGTCGGGGAGAAGGCCCTCAAGCCCAAGCGTGACGCGTTCCTCCTCAGTGAATGCACCCGCCTTGTTGAGGCGAGCATCGAAGAGGAGTTGGAATGCACTTGGTCGAGAGTTGTCGGAATCAGACATAGGAAGAACAGGTGTACCACGGGGGGACGCGAGTGTGTGGAGGGCGGTGCGGCGGCGAGCAATCGGCATCTACACTCGTACCGCGATGGATCGCGCCACATCGAATGCCGTCGACGCGTCCGCTGTGCTGCCGTGGCCGCCCGACCTCTGCGAATCGCTGCGTACGGATGCGGTGTTCTGGTGCCGCCAATGGAACGATGAACGACTCGCGCACGAGTGCCGCGTTCGCTGGAGTGGAAGGATGGTTCGAAGCCTCGGCCGCGCCTACAGCGGACAGGGGCTGATTCGGCTGAACAATGGGCTTGCGCAAAGCGGCTGTGAGTTGCTGCTTCGTGAAGTTCTCTGCCACGAGTTGGCGCATGTGGCCGTGTATCGGCAGTTTGGCCATCGGGCGCAGCCACACGGCTCGCCCTGGCGGCACTGCATGCGGCTCGTGGGTTACGAACCCCGTGTGACGATTCCCATGGAATCCCTGCCGGCATCCCTGCGCGACTTCATCGATGCCCAGCGACGTCCCCTGCGGCGAAAGCGTCGGCGCAAGCGTGCGCGTCACTTCATGACAGAGTCCATTTGGGCACGAATGCGATCCGCCTGCTGGCCTTGGCCTGCGGCACGGAGCGCATCGACCAACATCGATCCACAGCGATACCAGTTCGTTTGACGCGCGAAAATTGGGCTGATTCCTTTGGGCGCCTCCATATTCCCAAACGCGCGCTGCACGAATTGGATGATCCCCATCCCGTTGCCCTGATGGCGAAGAATCTTGGCTCCCGAAAGCACCGCATCAAATGCAAAGGGGCCATCGTTTGCATGGTCCGAAATGATGCGGTCATAGCAGCGTCCCGCGGCCGTCAAGTCGCCTGCGGCTTCGAACAGCCGAGCCTCCTGCATGAGGATCTGCCCCACGATGTCTCCGCGACTGGAAAAGACGCCCGCAAACCGATCGAGTGTGCGAACGCGTTCCTGCGCATCGGGAATCGATGTGATCATCGGCTCAATCATGCGCCACGAGAACTCGGGATAGGAGTCAAGGCACAGCGTGATCACATCGTTCGACCACTGTGTCTTCTGTGCATCGCTCATCTTCCCGCTCGCGGCCGCACGTGCCACCACATCCCATGACCGTGAATCCGTGGTGCCGATCTTCAGCGCAAGGCGCGCCAGTTCGAGTGCATCGTCGACAGAATTCGCCTCGGCCGCAGCGATACGAAGCCCAGCCACCAACCTTCGATCGGCGGCGGGCATTCGCCCGTACTCAGTCAGCATCGGCATCAGTGTGCTTGACACCGACTTCCCCGTCTGTGGATGCAGGATCATGCCTTCGACTCCCGTATATCCGCCGAAGCGTCCCCACTCGGCCCACGTTGGACCACCACGCCCACGCATCGCATAGCCGATCCAAGCATGACTCAGACTGCCATCGCGACCGACCGTCACCGCGGCGGGCGCACCGAGCGACTTGCTGACTGTTGCACAGAAGTAAGCCTGATCAGCGCAGACACCCCCATGCTGCAAGATGTTCCGCAAGTTCCACCCGGCCTGCGTCACCTTCTTCGGCGTGCCCTTTTCGAGGTGGTCGTTGTCGTACTCCACTTTGTCGTACAGCGCACCCAGGTCTTGCTGCTTTGCAAACTGCTGCACGGCCCACTGCATCTCCGCTTCCGACGCAGCGACATCCACCACAAACACCCAGGCTTCACTTGGAACATCCTTGATCCCGAAGATCATGCTGCGCTCGTTGCGGCAGAAGTGATCGAACACCGGCAGCGCTCCGCTCCCACTGGCGAGATTTTCGTTCACCTGCGCAACGACGGGCGCATCACAGACCACCGACACAGCTGCCGCGAGTTCGGGCGCTGCATCGACCGCGCGGGAACGCTCCTGCATCAGCAGTCGTGCGACACGCTGCACCTTCCCCCCATCTTCACTGCTGAGATCGACGATCAGCGCCAGAGCGCGCGCGAATGTGGGGTGCGTGAGATACTCCTGTGCCACACTCATCCGCTCCGCATCGGGCGCACTGCCCACCAATTGCATGATGCGAACAGTTGCCGCCGCCTGTGTGAGCGCTTCCAGTTTCGGTTGAAGTGCAGCCAACGCCGGGCCTCGCTTGGACGAACTGCCTGCGTTTGCCTTTGTCTTGGGCTGCTTGTCATTCGATGCCTGCAGAGGCTTGACTGCCGCCAAGACTTCCGCTGCATTCTTTGATAGGTCTTCGCGAGCGCCCTTCAGTTCCTCATCGGCCTGACCTAACCCACCCGCAAGCCGCACAATCCTCTGCTCACCCGCCTCGCCAAAACAATCGAGCACACTCGTGGGCGCTGCAGCGCCGCGTCCGGTCGGAACAGATGCCGAAAGGCAGACGACAGACACGATCACCCCAAACGCCCACGTCATCCCTGCACGCTTCTCCGCCACGACTGTGACAACGCATCCTTGCGCGTATTGCATGTGTCGACCGCATCGTTGAATATCAGCGATGGTCCATCCAGTTCCAATGTGTATTCGCCTGGTTCCTCGGGACAAATAATGGAACCCAACTGGTACCGCAGCGTGATGCGAGTTCCTTTGAACACACAACGACCGATGAGCGGATCGATCCCTCGGAGTTCCAGAACGAACACGCCAGAGTCGGTGAACTCGATCGAATCTCCAGAGTTCTGGCCGAACCACTTCCCCACCAGTGGGGTCGGGACGGTCACCGCGCGGGGCCCGCTCGAGCACGCGGCAAGCCACAACACGGTGAAAGTGGCTCCACGCGGGTTCCGCGCGCTAAGAAGCGAAGAGAACCATGCGCGATACCTATCTGGCTTCGCAAGCGGCACTTGCGATTTGGGACGCAATGGCTCGCACATCGCTGTCTGTCGCATCGGAGGAAAGATTAGCTCAAAAATCCCGTTCTTTCCTTGCGGTGTGTGCCTAGGAATCTCACCGTTGTTCCAAGCCCATCGGTGCGGTGAGGTTTCGCAACAAACAACCGTTGGCCAACGAGGCGGGTCGGCGCACCTCAGCGGGTGCCGACCCGCCAGTTGCTTTTTTTGAAGGCGTTTTCGGCAGCCCAAAGAGCCGTCTCCGTCCCTCCCGAGCGCACAAGACTGCGAAGCTCTTCTGCATAGGCGTGGCGTTCGTGTATAGAAAAATCCTGCTGGCCGGCGAGCTGCTCAGCATCGGCCTCCCTTTGTCTGCATGAGCATTCCCCCGAGTATCCGCCGTGGTGTCGTTTGGCGGAGTCGCAGGCTTCGAGCAGAAGTCCTTCACGATCATCGCGCCCACGCTGCCCAACGATGCTGCCGGCCACAGATCGGGCAGCGGTCGATTCTTCAGCGGAAGTTTCGACATCACAAGTTTGCACCAGACGGACGAATGAAGGTCGGCAGTCGCCCAGATGTTCAGCGTGACACGCAGGTACTCGGTGCCGCCGAGATTCATCGTGCCCGACAAACCAAAGATTGCCAGCACCTCCTCGCTCACTGCTTCCGATCAAAGGAGACTGGGTCTTGTATCTCGACTCGGCGACATCAAGGCCCTCCTTCGATCCGCAGATCCCTTCGCTTGGCTCCCAGCCAAGGTCGACGAAGCCCCACTCGCGCGACTCAGTCGCTTGCGGCATCTCGCGGTCCCTTTCCGCCAGGACTTCGAGTACTCCTCGCTCGAGCTGCTTCTCGAAGAAGATGATCGCGGCGCCCATCCACCGCAGCAGGTGTGTGGATCGCATCGTGCCATGTGGGCGGCGCAGCGGCTTGCACCGTTTGACCTTGATCGTCGTCGGGCGTGGCGCGCTTCAGCAGCGGTGAAAGATCGATGTATTCATGCACGCTCGCGTCGGGCGGTAGATCGCGCACTGGTTCGCGCAGCACATG
>Ga0194115_10006457_pt1 | contig 11876 bp, 14 predicted proteins | sample TA2MahsurfametaG_3_FD_148656 | JGI IMG/M metagenome (GOLD analysis project Ga0194115, IMG submission 148656) | Freshwater microbial communities from Lake Tanganyika, Tanzania - TA2015002 Mahale S4 surface | ecosystem: Environmental > Aquatic > Freshwater > Lake | place: Tanzania: Lake... | reverse complement strand
CCATGACAGAAATCTGAGCTTCTCGAAGGTATGTATGGTACCCATTATAGTACCTTATTCATCTGGATTACAGTTGACTGCAATTGTAACAGTAATATGAGGTTATAATACCGCATTCGAGGGGCAGTAAAAAGCAACCCAAGAATTCTGGTTACAGTTACAGTTAACGAGTATTTTTCACGTCGTTTCGTGCGTTTTCGTCGAGCATGTAGGATATTCGAAAGGGAGCGCTGCTGAAATCCAAAAATGCGCGCTATTCATCATAACAAGGGATATCTGACGATATCGACTCTCGAATACAAGCATTGACCCTCAGATACCGAATTTTAGCTTCGACTTTATCCTAGGCTCGCTTTCGCCGCCTGTTTATGGCACTTTATTGATCATTGATCACGGTTCGCGCGAGGGATTTCTTTCGTTATGTAGTTAATGCAAGGCAGATAAGCCTATGAACCGAATAGCGCTTCTAGAGTCGAGAGGGCTTTTGGGCCCCAACGGGACTCCGGCTTATACAAAACTCCGAACAATCAATACGTCATCATCGTGAAGCGTTCGGATCGGAAAGCCGCGAACCTATCAACGATCCCAAATGCGAACCACCACACGAATGACCCAATTTCGCTTCACGTTTTCTGCGGGGTTTCCGCGGAAAATCTTCCTTGTCTTCTTTCTCATAAAGCAAGAAGGCTACGGCTGTTTGATCAAAAATGACCTCTCGAAGTTCATATGCGAGGAATCATATCCATTCGATCGGCTGCAGCAAGCAGCATTCCGATGGTCGTGAAAACGAAGCGGAACGCACTTTCTTGGTGAGTTCCTTATCTACCGTGGTGAGATGCAACAACGCAGGGGCTTCCTGCATCCTTCAAGGTCAATATTCCCAGGCAACACGATGCCTCGGTAGAGCGATGAAACTTTCCAAGTACATGATCGATGGCCCTCGGTTTCGTAACACGAATATGAAGAAGCCATCAGTTCTTGAAGATAGTAGTCCTCGTGGTCGTCGCACCACCAGGAGAGGACTAGCAACCCGCCCCGAGTTTCGAGGGGGTGCCACCGCTCGGATGATCCATGATTCCTCATCACAGACAGTATTGCTACATAATCATGGTGAAACTGGAACTGAAGATGCACGACGAGGAAGACTACCAGAGCGTTTCAACGCAGATGAGGACGCTGAGGAGCAAGGAGGGCGCACGGAAGAAGGTCAGGATTCCTTCTTGTTGTCACCAGACCTGGGGGAGGCAGTACCATCAGCAGCGATTCCACCACCACACCTCCTCTATCCCCCAGACAGCATGATAACAGCCGTTCCAACAGCCAGTTCGCCGAGTCCCATAGCACAGAGAGGCGCTAATCTCATTTCAAGGGAAGAGGCTTCTTCTCCATCATATGGTGGTGATGGAAAGACAATGAAGAGTCCGGGGGATACCACCACCGAGGACGTGGAGGAGGAAGATCCTTCTTATTGTGCTCCTCAATTTGTTTACTCCGATCCGATCCTAATACCTGAGGAGGACAATGAATGGTTCTCCTCTTGTTGCTTGGATTGTCATCGATCTTTGGTGACAAGACTCACCGTCGTCATCCTTTTCAACATGGCACTCGCTCACCACTTGCTTGGTCGGTCATTGATGGTTGGTAGTAGTACTACTACTACCTCCCAGAAGCCTACTAGCGAAGAGGAAAAAGAACCCAACGACGACGATGATGACAAGGGGGGGAAGACCACGAAGACGATGAGGATCATGATGGGTCAGGCCGAACTCAAAAAAGCAATGGTCCTCTATTCGATGTCATGTCGTATCCAACTACGGGAACGAATCATCATCGATAGGATCCTCTCCATGGCTCATTTGAATAATCTTGGTTGGATTCAGACGAAACTGGGAAATAGGCAAATCGCATATCGCATTTTTGAACGCCTCCTATCGAATCTCTTATTGAATGCCGCATTGTCATCGTACCGTCGTACTGGTGGTGGTAGGACGAATGAAAGAAGACGATTCATAGATCATCCTCTGACGCGAAGATATCAAAGTCTTTCAAGGTTTCATGAGAATGCCATCCAGGTCGTACTAGGAAAAATAGTTTCAGCCTCCGCGGCCTAAAGCATAGAAGAACATGATTCAACTAATTGCCATTTTATTTCTTCCTATTTTCCATGATGACTCCTGGAGGCCAGCGAATCATGAATATTACTATGGATTGGGTTCCATGTAGATACACTGATGTGATATTGAAGAACTTTTGGGCCCATACAGGACGCACCACTCCCCTGCTCTAGTTGATCATTGATGTGTGCACGATTCTCTTGAGCCCCTCGACCCAACCACACCATTCCTCTTCCCTCTCGCTATCACATGATCGTCTTTGTCATACTACGTCATCGAGGACATATATTCGATGGATTCCATGACCAGCGCGACACCACGACGGACAATGGAGGATCTCCAACGTGTTGATTGAGGATAAAATGCTTCTTGTAATAACTGCCGACCAAGTTTTTTTTGGTCATCATCCTTCACCCTGTCACCACTGATATGATGATAGAACCAATTTTCTAGTATCATGGCCCGGCCGACTAATACACCAGGAAGAGTTCCGAATTCTTGTGTCATCGTCAATGCGGTCTTATTGCTCAATTGATACATCAGGGTGGTTAGAAAACCTTCGGTAAGGTCATATCCCTCAAAGGCTGCTGTATTCTGCTCGGAGATAGCGGTACTACGATGGTAAGAGGTTGGGAACCATCTATCCATTTCGTTTAGGGATATATCTTCATTCTCAGCCTTGACGGAATCCATTCCCAAGGGTCCAAGACCGGTATGGACATCAATCCATACGACCTTCCCCTTGGTCGAGGAGAAGGATGATGATGGTGTTGATGTCAAGATCTTTCGTTGCTCACTGGTAACGAATTCGATTAAGGCTTCTATCGACTTTTCTCGTTGGAATCCACCAAAGATGGGTCCACTTGGATCGACATATTGTCCTGTGACTAATGTACGTTTCAATGCAATAAATCCATATTTGTATAAGGCTGGTATGGCTCTCATCCAAAATCCTATCGTCATATCATACCATGGAATAGGTGACCGATCATTCGGTGCTAATAGGGGACGGAATTCTTCATATCCAAGAGCAGCAGCAGAAGGAGGATTATCGTCCATCGTCTTGCCTTCTTCTTCTTTTTTGGCCTTACGGGCCCATAGATTCTGGATATACCCTGGATAGTCAGTCGTAATTGGAAGTGCATTCCGATTCAAATCGACATTATTCTCATTAAATCGACGATAGTCTTTCATCCCCTGAGGATTAACAGCATGAATCAAAATGATGGTAGGACGTTGCGATCGGGGAGGGAGGACTCCCTTTTTAAGAAGTGCTAATTGGATAGCACTTCCTGCATATCCTTCTATACCATGGACACCGGAAGAATGAATCAGGAACCCTGGTAGATCACCATGTAAGATGGCAATATCCGTCGTTAATGGATAATCCTCCTCCTCATCCTTCTCCTCCTCGTCCTCTTCCGCAATCTTGTTTCCTTTCGTGACGACGATAGGAAGATGGACCTCTTCGGCACCTAATTCCCGTGCCGCCATACGAAATTTCTGTCGTGCTTCATAATATCCCAATGAAAAGACATCACATGCATTCCACGTATGATTCATGATGTCCGTAGTCGTAGAAGAAGACGAGCCATCCAGACCCGTCTCACCATGATGATCATGAGAAGGTGGTAGAGTCGTCGTCGTCGTCGTCGTCGTCTTCCTGATAAGACGAATGGGTGGATCCAAATCACACGATTCCTTAGGAAAAAACAAATGATAGACTCTATAACAAGTAATTGCCAACATGGCAACAATCACATAGCTTGATTTCATTTTGAATGGATGGATGGATCGTACTGTACGGAAACTCTTGATGAAGAACCCAGAATGTGATGTACCCCCGCTCGGTGGACTGGTCTTTCTGCACAAAAACACACACACACAGAGGTATAATTGACAATGAACAGCGATCTGTGTTGTGGTGGCGGGTGTGGGGGTGGGGGGAGAAGAGGGAAGATTCAACATGGACAATTACCTACCGATTTTCAAGTCAACCCAAAGATGATGATACTAATGACAACAACAGCAATAGCAATGACGGAAAGAATCAGGCTGTAATACCAACGACTTTTTATTCTGGTAAGATGACAGTGTTATTCCAAGAAGATGGATATTCGAAATTGATCTCTACAGAGGAGGGAGGAAAGAAAAAGATTAAAATTCAAAAGGTATGGGGTTGGGATGAAGAAACATCTCAAGAGAAAATGGAAGAAAAGTATCTATTATTTTCAATGGATGTTCAATTCCCAGAATCAGAGATTCCAGAGGAATCGTCGTCACAACAGTCCGGACGGTCTTTCTTTGGTGGTAGTAGTAGTAGGATGACAGCCTCCAGTACGACGGAACGTATCTATTTCCAAGCACGGATTGATAGAGATGATGACAAATCAAAAAGTGGTGGTAGTGGTAGCAGTGCCTTATCACTTTCGGATGGGACTATTACCATCAAAAAGGATATTTCAGAAAAGACACGTGGAATGTGGGGACTTTTTCAAGTCGCAGGGATCCTAAGTCAATTCCGTTATGTCGGTGATTTCATTGCAAAACCAACGTCAACGTCAACATCGACAACATCAGCATCAGCATCATCAACATCCTCTTCCTCTTAGAACCAAGCAACAACAATGCCGGCAGCAACCCTAAAAAATCCATGCCATGGAGATCAATGAATGGGGAGAGATAGGATATCCCTCCCCGAAGTAGTATCCCACATCCCCGATCGTGTGACGGGGTGTCCATCCCCCCTGTACTGCTTGTGTGTGGAGGAGGGGGGGAGGATGAAGTTGAAAAGACCATTTAAAAAAGAAGTTGACTTGGGTGTTGGTCATCAATTGGGTGGATCACCATCGTCTCACTTTCTGAGGAGTTTGCGACGTCAAGTCCCAAATCCAATGGTACTGACAGTGGGAGATTTGTTTTTCAGGACAATTCGGTCACCCATTGTTTTGTCTTTTTAGACGTAGACTCTTCCTTTCCACCGGAGTTACTTGATAGTAGTAAGTTTTCTATCGCACGTTTCTTGGCATTCCCCTCATTCACACTACCGTAATCGTCGTCGTCTTTGTCATCTCGTTCATTGCCATCACTGTCGGAATCCTTCCCCGAAAGTAATTTGATGATGGAATCATCTTTCATATGTCCAATCGCAAATTGAATTTGAATAGCCGGTAGTGCCGCCGACGACGATGATGAGGATGGATTGGTAGTAACATTATTCCCTTTGGCCATAGAGGCGACTCCCTCGCCTACTGTATCTCTCTCTTCCTCGTCGACCACCTCTTCTATACGATTCTCAGCCTCATCATCATCATCATCATCATCATTCTCTTCTTCGTCGTCCTCATCATTATCGCTATCGTCACTGTTGCTATCGTCGGATTCTAGCTGAAGATCTACCCTTGTCGTCATCTTTTCGCTTTCGGGATTCAGCAGAGCTAAGAAGCAAACAAGCAGCAGCAGAAGCCAGTTTAAGAGACAACAACAAAGATAAATGTATAAGATATTTGATGGATATGAGACGACCGACGTAAAAATGAGTTTTGAATAAATCACATCCAACGGAAACACCAACGATTTCATGTTTCTCTCGTGACCGAATGTCAGGATAGAAGATTCGATGGCTCCCCCATTCGCGCAGAAAACCATCAACAACAAATACGAAAAAAATGCTCCCCAGTATACTCACCTTGATTTGCTTCTTTGATTTTAGGGAGGAATGCATGTAAACGATTCATCAATGCATTCGTCTTCGTCGTCGGAAGAGTCATCATGGGATCGGACGACGATGATAACGAGTTCGAGGGACCCAGATTGTTTGTATCGGAATCTTCGTCACTCATCCTATCTCTTGACAGGTAACTGACTCTGAGTGATTTTTCTCTATTAGTTGAAAAGAGGGGGGGAGGGGAGGGGGAAGGAATGGACTCTCGATTTTGGGTGTCTATCCTATCTCTATGGGTGAAGAAACTATCCAAAAATATCTCCAACCTCCAGCGTATGTTCTCCCTCCACTATCTTTGTTTTGTCGGCCAAAAAGGATCTCTCTCTGTTGGATGGTCCGGGCTTGTCGCATATCCGGGGGTTTCGCTGTCTGGCCTTGGTTCTCCAGGGAACCGAACGGTATGTTACCTCATACCTACATAAACGATATACGGTACAACTGCAAAAAATCGACCTACTCTCCACGTAGTATCGCAATCAGACAACCTCTTGGTATGCCCATACATGGTTATTTGGATAGGGCTACGGAATGGTGCAAGGCATTCCATGTTTCCTCCTCTAGGAATATATTGTTTCCTCTATAGTACAGGAATTTTCTTAATTCTTAGTAGGATGCATCTTGTGGATTCATTTCACGAAGTAGGACAGCAATACTTGTGGGGGGGATAATCCCGACCTCGGTGACGACACCACTTACAAATTCGGCTGGTGTAACATCATAGAGTAAATTCAATAATTTGAGATTCGGTACATCTCTCCAATCTTTCAATACAGACGACGATGATGATGATGATTCCCCCGGAAGAAGGATTAATTGTTCAGGATTTCCCAATTCATTTTGTGTAATACTTTCCAATTGGACCTTGTTGGAAATTTTATATGTCTCACAACATACAAGGACAGGAATATTCCTATCCTTCGCAAGAAGAGCAATACCAGCTGTACCGACTCGGCCATAGATCGATCCATTACTCATGAGTGCACTTGCACCGAGGAAGACTTTCGTCACCTGTTGCATGACATAGGTCAAGGCATTTAATTGGATATATCCACAGGAAATATCTTCCTCCAATAATGATTGTAACATCTTCTTCCCCTCTAACAGGGGACGAGAATCGACAACCCAAACATAAAAATGAATCCCCTGTTGTTTGGCCGTCTTGAGGAGGACGGAAATCGTTTCAGAATTCCCAAAGGTAAGAACGACGTCACCATCTTCCATCTTTCCCATGGCATGTTGTGCAATAGCACGTCCAGCATATTCCAATCGTTCTGATAGGTATCGTTCAATCGTCTCCTGTAGGATCTCCTTCATTTCCTTCAGGGAGATATCACGATTCAAACTTGCGACGGCTGTCTTTAGAAAGGTAAAGGCATTCCCCATACTGACAGAATGGGGACGACATTTCGTCGTCCAAAAGGTAAAACTTGGTTTGAGAACAAACTGATCAAAGTGACTACGGATATCCATCGTAGTTGTACTAGTCGTCGTCGCCCCCATCTCGTCTTCATCCTTCTTCTCTGGATAGTCGGGAAAGTAGTCATCTATAACAACCGAAAAGACTTGAAACATGGCACGACATCGTCCATTACCACCACGGATTTCACCACGAGCATATTTCACCCCCAATTCGATAACGGCTGGATGTAGAGTCGATGTAAACTCTTCGGTGTAGGGATTCAACAAGGCTATGGATATCGAATCACAACAAAAAATGAGGGGGCACGAGACGACGACAGCGCCAACGAATGTACGTCCACAAAACGTAGGGTCACGCAACAAAGGAAAATGGTGAGTGATCGATAGTCGAAGTTCCTCTAGGACCATGTTCGGATCTCCCAAACATGTCCACCAGAAGAATAACGTAAAAAAACGTACCTTGATACTGTGGAAGATGAGAGAAAAGATCAATAGCCTTATCATCCTTACTGTCATTATCGTTTGGTATTTTCCCAACCTTGCTAACTTCTTCACTACTCGATGATGTCTTGAGCGGTTTAGACGGTGTTTTCGTCGTCGTCGTCGATGTTGTTGTTGTTGTGGTGGTGGTTGCGACTGCTGATGTCACCGTCGTCGTCGCGGTACTGTCCTCGCCTTTCTTATTGTTGCTGTTACTGTTACTACCACCACCACCACCCGTTTGTCGTTGCTCCTTTTCGGCACGTTGCTTTTCCTGTAAGGCACGACGTTCAGCCTTCGTCAAAGCAGGTTTCTTGGCAGGGATAACAAGATTGGCAGGTGGTGCCTTTTTGGGTTTGTCTTTTTTGGGTATTTCATCTGGATCGGACATGATAGATGGTAAGTGATTGGTAACCGATTCCAGTACTACTACTACGACTGCTGCTTTTGTTGAGTTCTCTAGAGATCACACACAAAGGACCGATCTCTTCAAGTCGGAGTACGATTTATGAAACGCAACTACAACTGTAAAGAGGTGCTTTCACAGAGGGTTGTGAAACACAGCACAATCGTTGTCATCCATCCAAGCGTGGATCGCGCGTATGTGTGGACCCAGGAAAATGGTATGTGTGTACATATGACTATGACATACAAAGTAATGTATATATGATCTTATCGGTATAAGGTACCGTAGGTACGTTATGTATCATACATATCTTTTCGGAAGACGAACCGACTAGACCTTGCGACCTCTGAAGAAAATTAGAAAAGAATGCTCCTTTGGATATACGATACTGTACTGTAAAACAGCTTCACCCCAGTGCTTGCAGATGATACCGTACATAGCTACGTTAGAAACGCGTCGTCTGAAAACGCTCCACAGGGATAGTTGATGTGTTGACCCTAGTCCATCATCTATCGTTAGAAGACCTACGGGAGACTCGACTAGATTCTCAAGATCAAACGACACACAAGATTTCTCCAGTAGCAAAGCTTCCGAATATCAAACTCAACACATTTTTTTCGTTGTTCTAAATTGAATTGTGAACCATCACAGCGCTTTCAGTCCATTTATTGTTTCCTTATGTTTTTTTTTTCGTTGTTGTTGTTTTTCCATTATGTGCAGGGATACGCCGGAGTCTGCCCTGATTTGAAGAGTTGCATATCGGTAAACATATCACACTTACGGAAACTCTTCCGTTGAGGGAGCATATAATCCAATCGGGCTTCGTCGGTAACGCCCATCCATTGTGCAACTCCATTCCACATCGCCTCGTAGGGTTGGGAAGGGACGACACGATTCCTATTCTCAATCAAAAGATCAGAGTTGGATGATAAATCTGGATACGAACCAAGGATTTGTTTACCCCGAACGTCGCCACCCAGCATAAAGTAGTGACCACCCCAAGCATGATCGGTTCCACCACCACTGTTCGGGTTCAGAGTCTATTTGAAGTCAGGAGAAAACAGATGTCAGCGTTTTGTTCCTAGACTTGCCAATTGAGATAATCCAATCAAACGACAACACATCAAACTTACACGCCCAAGTCACTGCCGGTTACAATCACAACCTTATCCCATAGTCCTTGTCTCTGCATTTCCGATCTGAATGCACGCAATGTAGAATCAATGTAGGCCAACTTATCCCCGACGCAATTACAGTCGTGCATATCGTATCCACCATCCTCAACTACAAAGAGTTCACGATCGACATCGCGGAGCGTTCGAGACTTGATATATCGAGCCACTGTTTGAAAATTTTGATCCGAGCCCGTTGGATTCGTCTTGAAATTGTCGACATTATAGGCTGGATTGTTGTTAAGTTCGATTGACTCGTCCAATTCCTTCATCGATTGTTGGAGGCTTGCGGACCAAGTTTCGGCGAAGACATTGTTCCTTGTAGTGCTTTCCCCATTCAGATCCTTTACACGTGCCGTGATATCCGATAGAGTTGGATAAGCGTTGAAACTTTCTGGCCTCCAAGGCGATATATACCTCGTAGGATTGCGCAATGCAGGATCCCCAGCGGCAGCGTGGGCATGTGTATTCACAGAGTTCGTCAATGTCTTGAACCCCTTCTTGGCTAGCTCGTCAATAAGTCGGCCGCTGACACCAGTCTCGCCAACCACCTTCTTGAGGTCAAGCCTCTGAGCATCATACTGTTGGGAGTTATGCGCGAACAACTGCAACTGCGTTTTTGTCCAATTATATTTGTTCACTGGAAACTGCAAAAATCCCATGTTGGCGAAGAACGATAGTTCCCCCGCGTCGTGAAGCTCTTTCGCCGTAGGGAATTGCTTGTTGACACCGAATGTAGAACATGCTTGTGGAGTACCTCTGGTAGCATCAACATCAAACATACTATCAAGGGATAGCGCCAGATTAGGTCCTCGAGCCTCGACATATTGCGCGTGACACGATCCCTTTGGAGCCAGAAGATTGTAGCTATCCATGCCTCCATTGAAGAAAAAGAAGATGACTGCCTTGTAGTCCGGTGATGGTGTGCCGGGAGAGGGTGGAGGAGGTCGAGCTATCAATGAGTTCTGCGCGAGACTGGTTGTCTGGAACTCGGGCGTGCTTGCAACAAGCTGCATCATAGCTCTTATCGCCTTCTTTCTGTCCCCAGAATTCTTGACAAGAGCTCGTTTATTGTCGGCTAGACGATTTGAGGTTAAGGTCAATACCAGCTGATCCAAGATTTCATCTTGACTTCCGCTCCTGTTGCTATGTCAAAAATGTACTTAATGTAGCTTAATTTCGCCACTGGAAATTGGCGTGGTTAGTACGCATATGTGTCTCTGGTGCGATTCCAGAGCACGTTAATTTTCAACATTGCTAAACTTCAACGCCCCCAACGATAACAAGGTGTCGCCGTCCGTTGTGGCACAGGAGCCCCAGTATCCGCCCCAGTAGCCTGAGAAACCACCGTAACAATGATCCAGTCCGGTCTTTGACATACGGAATATCCCCTTCAGGAGATTCGTTACTGCCAAACCAGCAAGCAGCATCGACTCAGGAGAAACAAGACCCGATGATCTGATCGGACCTGGAGGAGAGTACTCCGGCAAATAGTAATTGAAGACAGATGGCTGTTCAAAAGTCCCCTGTCGAATCTGCCACTGTAAATTGTCTAGGAGCTGGATGAATAAGGGAGAATTGTGTTGATATTCCATAGATCTCATGAAGGATACAATCTTCAACAAAGGCTCTCCAAGCTGTCCAAACGTTGGATCTGATAACACGCTAAGAGAGGTCGACTCGGGGTGCAAAAGAATAGCCGCCTTTATGGCGAAGAGTATGCTACAACGTTTTGGGCATTCCAATCCTTCACCAGACTTGATCAATACTGTTGCATGGGCCTATAGGAATGGTGACTATATGGGCATCGGCTCCCGCAAGTACGGCGATTTGGATGGTAGAAGACGCTGTCCAAGACAGCGTCGATCTTGTAGAGAGTGTCACAAAGTTCAGGATCTACAAAGCTCAAGAATTGCACAGGAGTACGAAAGGAATACGTGTCCCCAATCTCAACTCTCGACACCATATTTTTCGCAAAGCGGACGACCCCGTAGTCATCCTTGTACTGAAACACAACATCCAGTCCAAGTCGACCGCACGAGGAACTCCGCTTCAGTAAACCTTGATGATTCCAGCAATGTTGCATGTCCCAAGATCATTGTATTCCTCAGGTGCCATCGACGGATCCACACCGCCAATGAAACACTCCCGGATCACATCATCTTTCGTGGCTGGGGCCCAAGGAAAAGCTATGTACTCGTCAACCAAGACGCTACACGAGCATCCGCCACTGATTGCTGCACATCCAGGAGTCACAGCGCATTTAGTCATGTCGAATTTGCTTATCCAAGCTGGCCGGAAAAAGTTGTTCGTTGAGCTGTCCACGCCACCCCATACAGTGCTTGCCCCGGAAAAATCAGCGGTCACATGATGGACTATTGCGACCTGGCCGATGTTGTCGATCTTGATTTTCAACTGACAACTTTTGCGTAGTCCACATTAGATAATTCCACTCCCAGTGACCGAAACCACAATACCCGTTATTGTCGCTCCATTGTTGGGCCGTGCATGCCTTCATCCCGTTTGCAGTGCAGCGACCAACGGCTACATCGTATGACATC
>Ga0194115_10006456_pt1 | contig 11877 bp, 13 predicted proteins | sample TA2MahsurfametaG_3_FD_148656 | JGI IMG/M metagenome (GOLD analysis project Ga0194115, IMG submission 148656) | Freshwater microbial communities from Lake Tanganyika, Tanzania - TA2015002 Mahale S4 surface | ecosystem: Environmental > Aquatic > Freshwater > Lake | place: Tanzania: Lake... | reverse complement strand
GGGTTTAGACGGTACCGGTATTGTTCCCATCGAGGTTTTACCATTAGAGTCTAAATTAGAGAAAGTATTGGTCGAAGTCGATGAGATGATAAAGTTAGTGTCGAGGATCAAGTCAGGTCGTAAAAAAATATAAAATTAAATAAAGAATCTTATATTTATCGACAGGCCCGGATCAAGTGATTTAGCTGACCCCGCCAGCGATTCGGAATCTTGCGGACAAGAAAGGGAAATCACAATGCCGAAAGTTATTATTAATGATTCTCAAGGTTTAAAGCAAGTCAGTGGATCTGGTCTCGAAATTGATTCTTTATTGACGCTTTCTTCTGGACTCGTTGGTAGCGTTGATACTCGCGCAGAGGCAGGAGCAGTTAGCCTTACGTCGCTTGTTACACTCGTTACTACGACGGCCGCCCGCGCAATTACTCTCGCAGCCGGTGAGACCGGTCAAATAAAGGTGATCGTGATGACGGTCGATGGTGGCGATGCTACTCTTACTCCCGCAGGAGGTATTTTGGGCGGCACGACTACTATCACCTTCGCCGATGTTAGCGACGCAGTCGTTTTGGTTTATACAGGAGCAAAGTGGGCAGTCGTTTCTAACGTAGGCTGTGCAGTCGCTTGATTGGTTTTAGTTAACGTAGTTAATTTTAAAATGCAACGAGAGGGTAGTTTGATTACCCTCTCGTTTTTTGTTATAAACAAAATTATTTTTACGATTTTATACATCACATTCTTCTAAGGTTATTATAAGCGATTCGAAGGGGTTAGTGCAGCAATCAGGTTCAGGCGTAGAAATTTCTTCATCATTGAATCTAGGTGGAGAGGCCGAGCTTTTTGGAGAAAAGCGCAACGTTTCTACGTTAACAACTGGAACTACATTGACAGCTGCTGACAGTGGAAAAGTTTTTTTGTTGGTACAGGCAGGTGCAGATAGAACGGCAACCTTGCCAACTGCAGCTGCAGGACTTAATTTTAAGTTTATTCTTAAAACAGCCGCAGCTAACAAGTGGGAAATTGTTCAAGCGGGTGGTACTCAAGACTTCGTAGGAACTGTCGTCGATGGTGCAGGAACTAAGGATTCAGCCGTTGCAGCGGACACCCTTGTGAGATTCGTCGGTAACGCGGCCGCCGCAGGCGATCAAATCGAACTTGAATGCGATGGTTCTGTTTGGTACATCCGCGGCTCATGTGCAGGTGCTGGTGGAATTATATTCGCATGATTTATAGTTAAACTTCTATCGGGGGATAATTTCAATTATCCCCCTTATATATTTGTAATATGAAAATCACAGAATCTCGCCTAAGACAAATAATAAAAGAAGAAATTACAAGAAAATTCTTGTCGGAAGCCGCTACTTTTGATGAATTAATTGCTGCTGTTGAAAAAGAAAAAATGAAAGATTCCGATGCATTGTCAAGTGCAATGCAACAATGGATAAAGGCCGGCGGTGATAAAGACGTCTTCAAAGATTCTGAGAACTTACAAAAATTAAAAGATACATTCAAGGCGCAAGGAGGCGACGATAAAGACATCGACATTTTGGCAAAAGAAGTTCTTACTGGAAAAATGCAAGTTGTCGGTGACGTGGCGGGCGCAGCAGTAAAGGCTGCAGAAACGATTGGAGTTCCTGAAATTGCAAGTGATTTAAAAACAGCTGTTGCAGCATTAAAAGGTGGCAAAGATTATAAATCACTATCTGTTAAGCTTCAAAGTGCGCTAGCTGCCATTGGTGCAGGAATGATCACGCAAGATTCTGCGAAAACAATGGCAGCGGCCAATATTTTGAAAAAAGTCGGTGAAAAAACCTGACTTATACATTCTTTTGTCGGTATTATAAGTTAATCGCATAACAGCAAGAGCTCGAAATGCTCTTGATTATATGGAGATTAACATTATGAAGACACGTAGAAATCGCAAGTTTGTTCCACAGAATCGCAACGCAGTTATTCGAACCCGTGAGGATCGTACTGGTAAGACGCGGACCGAGACAGCCCGTCGCGACGGCTCGACAATTTCCGCAGCAGTCAGTACGAATACAAAGACCGATTCAACAAAGTTGTTTATCGACTTTCCAAATCGCGAAGGCGTTGTTGAGTTTTCAGGTAGCGAGGCTCGGACGCTATATCGATTACTTCAAAAGCATTACACCGAGACGGGCAAGTCTTACTGATCTATAGTTGTTGATCGCATTGGTTGGCTCTTTAAGAGAGCCGACCTTTTGTTATTAGGAGAATCAAAATGCAATTGAATAATTCAGAAGTTTTATTACTTTCGCAAATTCTTTTTTATATCAAATCGCTACCTTCGCAAAATTGGGATGTCGAAACAAAAATAAACGATTTATATGTGAAAGTTTGTTCTCATCTAGTTCCCGGGTTTGAAAAAAATAATGCGGAAACTCAATATTGCGGTACTTGGCACGAAGAATCGTGCGAAGACGAAAATACTAATTTTGAAATTAGCGATGACACTATCGAAGTATCTCACAAAAAGTTATTAGAGCTCGACGCGTTGAGAGTAGACTATAAGGGAAAAAGAACTTTAACATTTGAAGATGGTATTTCTTCAAAATGCACAGATATTACTCTAGACGATGGAGATGAAATTTTGTGTGATGTAACTGAGCTAGAAAGAAATAGTAACACATTAAGAGTAAATTGTGCCGAAGGTTGGGTTACTTTTGATGTGAGTAAATTTCCAAAGTCGTGGACAGGTTTACTCGAGGTAAAAACTTTATATAAGGTAGTACAATGAATTTGAGTTTAAGCCCAGAGCAATTTTTAGCAGTTTATACAAGCGTTACTGTTGATCAGTCCCTGACGGCGCAAGAAGTAAAATCAAAAATGGAAGTAGTTATATTGGAGGCGCTTGGATTAATCGACGATTCAAAAAATCAATCGAAGTTTTCTTATTGGGCAAAACAAGAAAACCAAAAAATTTCCGGTTTACAATCAGAGTTAAAGTCGATTAAGCACGCGCACGTCGATTTATTCGATAATAATCCAGTCGATACAGGTACTTGATTATGTCAGCATCAACAGAAGAATTATTGCAACAAATACTTGAATTAGAAGAAGAAGTTAAGCGTAACTTGAAATTAGGAAAAAGTGTTGGGGAGCAACAAAAAAAATTGATCCTTTTGAAAGAACAGTTCGAATTGATGACAGAAACGCTTAGCAAAACTGACAAAATTTTAAAAGGGTAATAATGCAAAACGTAGATTTATATCAACCTATTGTTCACAATAATAAAGGACCTGCCCCATTAGTTATTAGAGTTGGGGTCAATACGAACGGTGGTTATGTGGAAGGTGGATCTCCAACAGCTTATTTAAAACCCGAAACCTATGTTTTACTATCTGCTTTACCGAGTGAATTACAAGAAAGAATAAAAACGGCAGTTCAAGCTTTAATCTCTGGTATGTAATAATTAAATTATGAAACAAATAACTGGGTACGTTCCTTTTGACGCGAGGAGAACGGTGACTCAGATAAATCTTCCGAAGAAGAATTTATAGATAAATTAGAATGTGAAGATCTTAAAAAGATTGCCAACAAATTAGTTCACGCATTTGTAATTGAACAATTAAAACTTGTAGAATATTATTTTAAGTAGGATTCGTAATAATTCGCGTGTGTTTGTATTTAATACATGCCGTTATTCGTTGACACCATAAGTCCTACTCCGTTCGGCTTTTTTGATTCTGACGATGCGTTTCAGGTCGAAGCAGATGGAATGATTACTTTTGTCAAGCGTAAGCTTGGCGATGACGTTCTTTCGGTAGAATTAACGCGAAAAGAAATTTGGGCATGTTTTGAAGAAGCATGCTGCGAATACAGTAGATTGATACATGAAACTAAAATAACTTCAGAACTTACCAACGTTTTAGGACTATCAACGGGTTCGCAAGATTTTACCAACAAATACGCGCAACAAACGTTAGAGTTTCTTCTTCGCAAGGCAGAACCTTACGCTACAGAAGCGTACATCGGTGGTTCTTATAACGCTACAATGTGTTATGTCGATCTTGTCAACGGGCAGCAAGATTACGACATATATTCTGACGTAAAAGTTTTGTCCGGTAGCTCAGCGGGCGAAGTTTTTCATGATTCGTTAGCCGAGGGTTCGAAGGGCAAACTAAAAATAGTCGAAATTTTTCATTTTGAACCCTTGGCCGCGCAAACTTTTCTTCTTAACGCTTCCAATATTACAAACTTTTTGGCTACAAATTTTAATTACGAATCTTACGTTAATTCAACAGTATTTTACGTCCTACCAATTTTTGAAGACGTACTACGCAGAGGTATGTTGGAAAGCGCATTTAGGGTGCGGCGCTCAAATTATTCCTACGAAGTATTAGGTAGTAAGCTGAGAATTTATCCAATTCCGACTACTGATTTGCAATTAGGCAAGATGTACATCAAGATGATGCCACCTCACGACCCGTATAAACCGCTTTATATTGATAATTCCATTTATGGCATTTCAGACGCCAGTAATTTTCCCTTAGGAAATATACCCTTTAAATCGGTGAATCAACCCGGACGTCAATGGATAAGGCAATACACTCTAGCTCTGGCCCGCGAACTTTTGGGATTAATTCGTTCTAAATTTCAAAATATTCCAATTCCTAACGCCGACTTGCAATTGAATGGCGAAGCATTAGTAAGTCAAGGACGTGAAGACAAAGACAAGTTAGTTACCCAGATGAAAGAATTTTTAGCAAACATGACGCACGCTAAATTATTGGAAAGCGATGCACTAGCTGCCGAAAATTTGAATAAACAATTGAAATATATTCCGATGCCCCTGGGCAAGTCGATAACGATAGGTTGAGGAGCGATACATGGCCAGACTCTTCATCACCCCGCGTGAATTAAACTTTATCTCCGACATTACAAAAGAGATAATAAAAGACGTCGTTGGCCAAAAAATCATTTATTATCCTATTTCGGAAATAAAAACCAAAACGCACGAAGTATATAACGAAGCGCTAAAAAAGATATTCGATAATCCCATCGTCATCGATGCGCTTGTCGACAACAATTTCCAGACCGACACGCGAATAGACAAATTCGGAATTGATGCGCAATACAAAATCGAGGCGTTTATTCAGCATCGCGACCTTGTAGAAAAAGGAATAAATGTTAGTATTGGAGACTTCTTTTCTTTTTCAGATGTTTTTTATGAGATCACTGAGCGCGCCTTTATGCGTAACATCTATGGCATGGCCGAACACAAAGATGGAGTTAGAATAGCTGGTATAAAATCTCGTATGGGATTGTTCGATGCACCGCTCATTGGGCCAACAGACATTCGTTACACAGACGACGACGCTATTCAAGACGTATTCGTGCAACAAAGGGGTCAAAAATTTGACAAAAACGGTAATTTAACTGGGGATGTAAGAGATCTAGTTCGTGAAGGTGTACTCGACCAGCCTTTAACGGGGCAAAAAGAAGTATCGGACCTTGGAGACCTGCAAGACGTGGGTAACGCATTTTACGACGATGACAATATAATAACAATTTCTGGATACATTAAACCCTCTGTGACGCTCGTAATTAGTGCTGCGTCTCCTGGTGGCGTAGCGGGCGAAACCGCGAACTTAAGGGAAAAGGGTAACGTCAATACGATCATAACTGGAACTATACTTAGAAAGTACGCTGCGTCTCCATTAACTTCTTATACGATTGAATTTCAAATCAATGGAAATGGAACCTGGACGGCGGTACCGGGTTTGTCAAACGTAACGATTTCAGGCAATCCTTCCTCCGTGACGATCCCGTCAACAACACACGAGGCAGACGCTTATAAAACAGCAAATTCAATAGGCTATAGAATAAGAGTTACTGATTCTTATCAGACGACGACCTACGATGTGAATACTATAACTTTCTTAAACGTAATATTCCACGGTCCAACGCCGATAGTACCAACGAATTCCGACGACGTAAGAGCACTACCAAGTAAATTGTTCGTAAACGGAAACAATCCATTTAATTTAGTGACAGGTACAACCGAAAAGATATTTACTATCGCGATGCCAGCAACATTGAGTTTAGACGAAGTAAACGATCTTGAAGCGTTGAATATAGAGATTACACAAAGCTATAATTTGGCAGCATTTAACGTTAACGATTCAGGCGGCACAGTAGTTTCTTATAACGTGTATACGTTGAGTAACGCCATACCATATTCAGTCAGCCATCGACACGAGGTAATAAGAGTATAAAATGGCGCTAACTCCAGGTCTCGAAATACCATTTGGCGTTCAGCCAGTAAATCCAGTTCCAGTCGATTCGTGGTCAGGACCTTATTCTGGTTCCATCGGAAACGACAATGAAACAGGAGCTATAGCGGCCGCTAATGCTGCGATACCACTCGCAATCAGGTTTCAGTCGATGGAAGTTCGCCTCATCTATGGTGGCGTAGCGTACAAATACTGGTATAGAAACGGGACTGATGACAACGATCTTACAATATTTGCGCCCGAGGTCAATGTTTTTTTCAGCAGTTCTCTAGCTGGATCAATCTACGCAACGGGTTCTACTGCTTTTGTAGGCAACGAATCTGGCATCGTTTCGCCGCAAAATAAAGGTTCCGACGTCTTCTTTTACGTGAGTGGTTCCGCACAAGAAAAATCTCTATTTGGCGGCGACGTTGTTGTAAGCGGAGCGCTAAACATATTACAAGGATTTAGCGGGTCTCTTACAAAATTAAATGATGGAACATCGTACCTCGTCGCTGGTCACGGTATCGACATATTGTCTGCGTCGAATGGCTCTATAACAATTTCTACGAACGCAGCATCGATTGTTGCAGGCAGCGATACACAGGTTCAGTTCAACGATGGCGGAATCTTTGGCGGCGTATCAGGATTTACGTTCGATAAAAATACGAATACTCTTACCGTAGCAGGTGACATTACGGGCTCAAATTCTTATTTTACGAATTTGACTGTCGTCGGCACCGCTAGCATCGCTTACCTAGAAACCGTCAATCAACAAAGTTTAATTATTGGTGATAAGTATATCACAATCGCGTCGGGGGCCTTCGACCATACAACTCTCGATGGATCAGGTATCTTGTTCGGTAGTGGAGTGGTCGGACCAACGGTCAACGACTTAGGTTCGAATGCTCACATACTCTACAGAGAATCTCAAGATGCGCTGGAAATATTTCCAGGTCTAGACGTCTCGGGCAGTTTTAGTGTAACCAAAAACGCATTTATAACTGGGTCGTTAATAGTTTCAGGTTCGGTTACTGTCGGCGCACTTTCTGGTTCGTTAACGCAACTTAGTGATGGTACATCATACCTCGTCGCTGGAACCGGAATCGATATAATTTCTGCTTCTAATGGATCTGTAACCGTGTCTACGACAGGCGCGTCAACAGTCGCCGGCAGCAACACACAAGTCCAATTCAACGACAGCGGATCTTTCGGCGCGTCTTCCGACTTTACCTACGATAAGAACAATAGATCGTTGATTCTTTCGGGGTCTGGTGGCGTAAATGCTGCGCTGTTCATCAATACCAGCTCCTATAATCCGAACGGTGAATCTTTCATAATAAAACAAATAGACGACGGTGCTCGCCCACTATCACCCGGCGTTTTATTCCCCAATAGCCTCGTACACAAGAGCATGCAGATAATAACGGGTTCTTCTATTACTGCAGATAGACTCGTGTTTAACTTGCTCTTCGAATCGAATGTTCATGCAGGAACCGTGGCGGAGAGCTACAACGGCGTAATTGGAATTCGCGGATTCGCAAGACATCGATCAGAAGCTAGTACAACTGGTCAAGGCATCACGGGCGTCGAAGGATTCGCATCTGTTGAAAAACCTGAAACGAGTTCCACGGCAGGACACGTCAATATTCAAAAGGGTTTCTATACACAACTTGGTTGGGGTAACGCAAACGGACTTGATTATTCTGGTTCAATAAACAGGATTAGGGGATTTAATGCTGCGTATCTAAATCCGTCATCTGCCCGTACAGTGAGCAGTTTAACGGGTCTTAAAATTGGTCTATCGACAGGCGTCTTTGGCGGTGCAGGCGTCACTGACGTTTTTGGAGTCGACATAAATCCCTTGTCTGGATCGGGAATAAAATTAGGCGTAAGAACCTACGACCCAATCGTCATTGGAGCCAGTAACATCATCGGTTCAGAGATGCTACGAGTGTCAGGCTCCTCCTACTTCGAGTCAGGATCCGCTCTCTTCACTGCAGGTCTTAGCGGTTCACTAACGCAATTAACTGATGGTACGTCGTATCTTGTTGCCGGTGACAATATCACCATAACGTCTTCTTCGAACGGTCAGATAACGATAACTGGTCTCGCGGGAGATATCACTAGTGTTATTGCGGGCAATGGTTTGTTGGGCGGTGGCACCTCGGGAGACGTCACATTAGACATTAACGACTCGATCGTTGCCACCGTTTCTGGAACAACATTCACTGGCGCGGTCAATTTTAATGCGGGTCTCAGCGGCTCGCTAACGCAGCTAACAGACGGAACGTCTTACCTCATCGCTGGTTCAGGTGTCAACATCAGCTCCGCTTCGAATGGATCAATTACTGTTTCTACGACAGAGGCATCGACCGTCGCCGGCAGCAATACACAAGTTCAGTTTAACGATGGCGGGATCTTTGGCGCAAGTCCAGGATTTACGTTCGATAAGACGAATGATAGACTATTCGTCTCGGGCTCTCTCCTCGTCGGCGCGACAGAGCCGTACCTAAACTCGGCATTTCGCTTAAATCAAGTTGTCACGTCCTCGACTAACACGATAAAAGTTGGTGCTTACATAGAGCAAACGCTGACCGGATCTGGTGAAGCGTCCCGCCAGTATGGCCTCATCGCCATTGCTAGAAACAAAGGTAAAACAGATCCCGGCGGTGGTACGACTGGTTTCCTTTCTTACGGTTATCACCAGTCGACTTCTTCACAAAATGTGTTGTGGGGTTACCTGGGTGGGGCAGTTATCTTAAAACCAGATGACTCAAATACGGCAGGCACAGTAGATAGCGGCGTCGGCCTCTACGCGGGCGCCGGATTCTTGGCGGCTGAAAACTTCACTGGCTCGTATAACGTGCTTCACGGCCTTCGGGTCACGACTTCAGGTATTAACGCATCAAGGACAGTAGGCACCCTTTATGGCGCTCGAATACAAATAGATCCTGCGGCAGGCGTTACTAATGCGTATGGTATTGATATTTCTGCTTTGACTTCGACTAATGTCAGAATCGGCATTCGAACGCAAGACCCGATAGTAGTCGGTGCTAGCAACGTCGTTGGCACTGAAAAATTAAGGATCAGTGGTTCATCTTACTTCGACGACAAAGCTACGTTCGCCTTAGGTCTCAGCGGCTCGCTAACGCAGTTGACAGATGGAACGTCGTATCTTGTTGCCGGCGATGGTATCGAAATCGTCACGGGATCTGCAGGTCAAATTACGGTTTCACAAAACGTAGAATGGAACGAAAATTTAGCCGGTACAGTAGACGGTGTCAATACCAGCTTCACGTTAGCTTATCCTCCTAGCGATACTAGTTCTATAATGTTATTCGTCAATGGCGTATTGTACGAGCATGGCGCCGACAACGATTATACTGTGTCGGGCACGACGGTCTTATTTAACGAAGCACCGGTGGTCGAATCCAAGATAACTGCGACATATTCTCGTTAAACGTTCTTGCGAGTTTTCTTCGCAACTTTGGGCTTTATTTCGTCGCCAGCAACATCACCGTCGTTTGCGATCGTAATTTCGAGCTTATTAACATCATTCACGCATTCGTCTCTTTGAGAACTTAACTTTACGAATTCAGCTTGTTTGGTCGACAACTCTATCTTTTTTGTCAGCGAAAGTTTTTCACTTTCTAGACTGTTCTTTTTGATTACAGCGAGTGTAGAATTTAAAATCGCATCAATAAAGTTAAATGCTTCTAAATTTAATTGTTGTTTGATTCGTAGTTCAAGAATTTCTTTCTTTTGTAGATTAATGTGATTTTCGATTCTTTGAATTGTGTCTTTAGATCCTTGCGAATAATCTTCGAGTCTTTGGGCTTCTTTTAGAAGTCGTTCAAGTTCTACTCGACCGTCGCGAAGAAATTCATCAAGTAAAGAAATTTTTTCTCGTAACTTCGCGCCTAGTTCTTTTTTTTCATTTATATTTTCCATGTAAACCACAGCTAAATTAATAATAATTTCTTATGAGTAAAATATGAACAAAGGGGATACGAATTAATTATCCGCGTCCCCTTTTCTTTTAACTAGCGACGATGACTAAGCAATTTGTCTAATCACAATCGCTACAATGTCGTCGGCCGTTAAGGAACTCGCTATTGTAGAATCAAAAGTAAAAGTTGTAGTCGTGATATCGGTTATGTCGTAACCATAGGACATGAAAACGCCATTTAAGAAAACGTCGAATACTTCGTCGGTCGCGACCGCCAACGTGCCTATGTTCGCTCCCGCCGGACCAAAGTTAACAACACCGGTGCCGGTGTTAATGTTCGCGTTGTCACCAGTCAAATATCCCTTTATCGTCTGCGACGTGGCGTTGTTAGTAATCGTAATCGCGCCGTTCGACGCCGACGTAATTGTAATACCAGATCCACCCAAAAGGTAAGAAGTTCCATCCGTCAACTTGGTCAAAGAACCAGAAAGACCCATGCTGGCTCTAACAATGTTACCCGATATCTCGGCAGCCCTGAAGTTAGAGTAGCTGGCGATCGGTATCGGTAGCGAGCCCGTCGCGCTGTTGGTCGTGCGTGCTGCAACGAATTCTGTCGCGGAATTATCCCAGAAGAACGCGACGTTGTTGTCGGAGGCAATGCCACCGATCCAGCCGCGATCGCCTGCAGATTCTTGGATAGTACCAGAAGCAAAGCCTAAACCAACGACAGAATCTTTAATTTCAAGATTAGTGGTATTAATTGTCGTCGTTATACCGTTGACCGTGAGGTCACCTGGGATGATGACGTTAGCACCCGATAGCGTAATTGCCGTGTCGCCGACCGAAGACTTGATGTCGTTGCCACCGACCAATAAGTCACCGGTAACATTTACGCCACCGTCGCCGACAAATGTCAGCGCAACTTGATTTTCGGAATTCTTGATATCGTTGCCACCGACCAATAAGTCACCGGCAACCATTACATCAGCACCGAGAAGTGTCAGCGCAATCGTATCGTCGGAAGCCCTGATATCGTTGCCACCGACCCTTAAGTCACCGGCAGTTACTACAAGACCACCGCCACCGAGCGTAAGAGAATTCATCGTTAATGAACCAAATAAAGTTTTGGTTTCATCAACGTCAGAATCTAAATTTCCTTGTAACGTAATATTACCACCAACGCTAAAATTACCTGAACCGCTTAAACTGCCAGTAACAAAAACGTCATTTTGAAACCCTGCAATACCTGAAGTAGGATTAACCCGTAACGCTGTATAAATATCAGCAAGATCTTGCAAGCCGCTTAATTGATCTGTCCACGCATCGGTACCTTGAATTCTTTTTATTTGACTTCTTAAAGAATTTAAATCGTCGTTAAGAGTACGATTAGCCTTTATCAAATCGCCCAAGGCGACGCCGTCAGAAAGACTAGACGCCAGTGTACCGCTAATTTGTAATTGTTGAACTTTTGTTCGCATAGAGATAAGTTTTTATTATTGGTTCGACAATAACTATTAATTATCTCCTTTTTTTTTCCTTTTTTTTTTTTTTACAATTTAAAAGTAAATTTAATCTCGATCAACCGTTGATCAACGTCTCTTTCATCTCTAAATCTACAAAAAACGGGAAATCGCAATTTGCCTTCTGCCGTCAATCCATCAGGCGTGCTAGGATCAGGTTGACACTCGCACT
>Ga0194115_10006455_pt1 | contig 11877 bp, 10 predicted proteins | sample TA2MahsurfametaG_3_FD_148656 | JGI IMG/M metagenome (GOLD analysis project Ga0194115, IMG submission 148656) | Freshwater microbial communities from Lake Tanganyika, Tanzania - TA2015002 Mahale S4 surface | ecosystem: Environmental > Aquatic > Freshwater > Lake | place: Tanzania: Lake... | reverse complement strand
GATCTTTAATTTTTTTATCAGTGAAATAATTTCCTTTATCAAGCTGTACTGCAATCATTTGTCCTGGACCTATTCTTCCTCTAAAAATAATATTTTCATCTTGAACTGGAACCATTCCTGTTTCGGAACCAACAAATAAAATTTTATCTTTGGTAATTGTGTATCGTAAAGGTCTTAGACCATTTCTATCATTTGCAGCAAGTATCCAGTTACCATCTGTTGCAGCAATTGCCGCCGGACCATCCCACGGTTCGATTACGGAATTTAAGTAGTTGTACATGTCTCTGTGGTTTTGAGGAAGTATTTTACTTCTCTTAGACCATGCCTCAGGAATGAGCATCATTTTAACTAAAGGAAGTTCTCTTCCTGACCTTGCTAATAATTCAAATACCGCATCTAAGCATGCTGTATCAGAACTTCCAGATTTTAGAATTGGTTTTATATCATCAATATTCTTATACAAACTAGACTCAATTCCTTGCTCATGAGTTGCCATCCAACTCACATTTCCTTTCAAGGTATTAATTTCTCCGTTATGCGCTACAATTCTAAAAGGTTGAGCAAGTTCCCAGCTTGGAAAAGTGTTGGTTGAATAGCGTTGATGAAAAATTGAAAATCTTGAAATAAATCTTTTATCTTCAAGGTCAGGATAAAAATCAGATAAATTTTGAGCAAGGAACATTCCCTTATAAATTATAGATCTTGAACTTAAGGATGAAATATAGAAATCTTTTAGTTGCGCGTCAGTTATTTTTTTTTCAACTCTCTTTCTTATAGTAAATAATTTTCTTTCAAGATCTTCGGTGTCGACAGTTGTATTTGGGGTAAATATAACCTGCTCTATCTCGGGTCTAGTGTCATTGGCCTTAGTTCCCAAAACTTTAGGCCTAACTGGGACTTGTCTCCAGCAAAATACGTTAAAATCATTTAATAATAACTCGTGCTCTACTATAGTTCTGCAAGTTTCCTGAGCTCCATAATCGTTTCTGGGTAAAAAAATCATACCAATACAAAGCTGTTTCTTCTCATTATATTGATGACCTGAGGATTGTATTTGCTCTTCAAAGAATGGTTTTGATATTTCTAAATGAATTCCAGCCCCATCCCCACTTCCATCTTTTGCAACAGCACCTCTGTGCCAAACTGCTTTAAGCGCTTCAATGCCATTCTCGACAACTTCTCTTTTTGCCTTTCCATCTAAGGATGCAACAAATCCAACTCCACAGCTATCGTGCTCAAACTCCGAGGAATATGCATTATTTTTAATGAGCTTTTCTAAATTTTTTCTATAGAGGTTCATGCAACTAGTTTTTGTATTTCAGATAAAAATTTTTTATTTTTTAAATATTCATCTATCGACATTGCAGCATCTCTTCCGTCTCTAATTGCCCAAACTACTAAAGAAGCCCCTCTAACAATATCACCTGCTGCAAAAACACCCTCAATATTAGTTTTCATAGTTTTTAAATCAGTTTTAATCGTACCCCATTTAGAAACATTCAGTCTTGGCTCAGAAAATAAATTTGGGATATCCTCTGGATCAAAGCCTAAAGCTTTTATTACTAAATCTGCATCTATTTTTTTCTCTGATCCTGTTACTATTTCTGGCTTTTGCCTTCCAGTAGCATCAGACTCACCAAGTCTCATTTTGTGTAAAATAACTTTTTTAACTATTCCATTTTCTCCGATAAATTCTTTGGGATTGGTGAGCCAATTAAAATCAACTCCTTCTTCCTCTGCATTGGATACCTCTCTTGCTGATCCTGGCATATTTTTTTTATCTCTTCTGTATAAACATTTAACAGATTTCGCATTTTGACGAATTGCGGTTCTGACACAATCCATTGCTGTATCTCCACCTCCAATGACAACTATATTTTTTCCTTCAGCATTTAGTGTACCGTCGTCAAATAATTTAACTTTATCCCCGAGGCCTTTCTTATTGGATGCTGTCAAAAAATCCATTGCAGGGAAAATATTTTTTAACGTAGATCCTTTTATCTCAACTTCTCTTGCTTTATAAACTCCGGTCGCAATTAATATAGCATCATGTTTTTCTTTTAAATCTTTTAATGTATTTTTTTTACCAACTTCAAAATTTTGGACAAATCTTATCCCACTGTCTTCTAAAAGTTTCGTTCTTCGCTGAACAATATATTTTTCAAGTTTAAAGTTTGGAATACCGTAGATTAAGAGACCTCCGGGTCTATCGTATCTATCATAAACAATTATTTGATAACCAATTTTTCTTAATTGTTCAGCCGCAGCAAGACCCGCTGGTCCAGCTCCTATTATACCAATACTTTGATTTAAATTTTTTTTTACCTTAAAAGGTTTGATCCAACCTTTTTCAAATGCATGATCGGTAATAAATTTTTCAATTGATCCTATAGTAACTGTTCCATGCCCAGCTCTTTCAATTACGCAATTTCCCTCACACAATCTGTCTTGTGGACAAATTCTTCCACAAACTTCAGGCATGTTATTGGTCGCCGAAGACAATTCGTAGGCTTCTTCTAATCTTCCTTCTGCCGTAAGTTTCAACCAATCTGGAATATTATTTGATAAGGGACAATGTATCTGACAATATGGTACACCACACTGTGAACATCTGCTTGATTGTTCTTTAGCCTTTGGTTCAATATAGCTCCTGTAAATTTCAGAAAAACTTTTCACTCTTTCTGAGACCTCGCTCTTAAAAGGAGTTTCGCCTTTTAAACCAACAAATCTGAGCATTTTTTCAGGCATATATAAATATTTTTAAAAATCTTGAATTCACGTTATAATTTCATAAAACTCATTTGTTTTAAATGCAAATTAGGTCAGTAAAGTTTACTAATTTCGTCTTATCAAGAAATTATAAGACTTTTTTTCGAGTTTTCAATTTAAAATTGTAAACAAAGAATTACTAATTATAAAATTTAAGTTCCAAAATGTTTGTAATAGGTAATTCTATGGAAGATGTAATAAAAATTTTAATATTAGGGGTTGTTCAGGGTATTACAGAATTTCTTCCAGTTTCATCGCACTCACATTTGATAATTTTTGAGAAGTTTTTAAACTTTAATAATAATAATGAAGTAATAAACCTAGCTTTTCATCTAGGCTCTTTACTTTCAGTTTTAGTTTTTTTCTTTAAAGAACTTCTAGTTATATTTCAAAACAGAAGCACGATTATTTATCTTATTATAGGAACAATACCTGTGGTTATTATAGGATTTATATTTCATTATTTTGGATTAATTAAAATTTTATCTAACCCATTAATTATAGGATCAACAACAATACTATTCGCTTTTTTACTTTTTTTTGCAGATAAAAAAGATCAAAACAATACCATTGAGTTAAATCTAAATATGAAAGACTCTTTGATTGTTGGATTATACCAAACTATCGCATTAATACCTGGTGTTTCCAGATCAGGCATTACTATAACGGCAGCAAGGTTTTTGAACTACACAAGATATGATGCTGCAAAATTTTCATTTTTACTTTCAATACCAACTACTAGCGCTGCATGTTTTTTAGGTGTGCTAGATATAATTAAAATTGGTAGCACGGAACTTACTTTAAATGCATTTATTGCATTCTTATCTAGTTTTATATTTGCCCTTATTACGCTGAAGTTATTTATGGGTTTTTTACAAAAATTTAGTTTTAATGTTTTTGTATATTACCGAATTATATTTGGTATATTTATATTTATATATTTTATTTAGCTTTTTTTGAAAACATATATGTAGACAACATAGTTTCAACTGATTTTGGATAGATAGCAAGGTCATTATATCCAGAAAATTTTCCAGAACAAATATTATCAAATTTTAAAATTTCAAGTTGATCTTCCGTAAGCAATGGTTTTGGAAGAAGTTGAAATATTTTTGCCTGTATTCTCGCAACAATATCTGGAACTGAAATGATAAATCTTTTTTTACCCATTACTTTAGACAACATTTCTATTAACTCCTTAAAGCTGTGTATATTTGGACCTCCCAATTCATATATGCTATCTCTCATTCTTTCCTCTTCTAATATTTTAATTATTGCATCACTAACGTCCCCAACATAAGTGGGCTGAAATTTAGTATTAATACCAACGAGAGGAATTATAGGAAATAAATTTACAATCTTAGCAAATAAATTAAAAAAATTATCATCTTTTCCAAAAACTATCGATGGCCTTATAATGCAGTTATTTTGTAAATTTTTTTGGACTGCTTTCTCACCATTTAATTTCGAAATTAAGTAATTGGATTTACTATCGTGGTGGACTCCAAGTGCAGATATATGAATAAATTTTTTTATTTTTTTTTCTTTTGCAATCTTAGATAGGTAATCTGGAAATTTATTATGTAATAAATTAAACTTCTGTTTTTTATTTTCATACAGAATTCCAATTAAATTTATAATAAAATTAGAGTCTTCCATTAATTCACTTAGGTTTGCAAAATCTAATTTTTTTAACTCTAACTGACCTGGTTGCGCACAAACTTTTAAGTGAAGATTTTCATAAGGATTTCTTGTAATTGCAATTATTTCAAAATCTTTTTTTGCAAGCTTAGCTAATAAAATTCTACCAATTTGTCCGCTCGCTCCGAAAACAGTTACCTTCTTGTTATCCGCCATGAATTAACCCAATTATATATTTAAATTATAGATAAAATTGCGATATTAACTCATTCACTATTTACTGAACTGAAATATGGAAGTCAAAATTTTAAAACAAGACCTGCCAAAAAATATAAATCTTGGTGAAGTTGTCGCTGTTGATACTGAAACTATGGGTTTAGATTTTTCAAGAGATAGACTATGTTTAGTTCAGGTCTCTTCGGGTGATAATAAAGTTTATATTATTCAGATTGATAAAGAAAGTTACCAGGCTGAAAACTTAAAAAAAATATTAGAAGATAAAAAAATTAAAAAAATATTCCAGTATGCTAGATTTGATCTTGCAGTTTTAAAAAAATATTTAAATGTAGAAGTGAACAATGTTTATTGTACAAAAATAGCTTCAAGAATCGGAAGAACTTACTCTGACAAACATGGATTAAAAGATTTATGTAAAGAGCTTCTAAATATAGAACTTAGTAAAGCAATGCAATCATCAGACTGGGGTGCAGAAGAGCTTACCAAGGAGCAAATACAATATGCTGCATCTGATGTTTTATACTTACATAAAATTAAAAATGAGCTAGATAAAATGCTTAAACGTGAAAATAGATTGAAAATCGCAGAAGAATGTTTTAATTTTTTAAAGCATAGAGTAGCTCTTGATCTTGCAGGCTGGAACAATCAAGATATTTTTTCACATTAATGCCAATTAATACAAAAATTATAATAGCTAAAAAAGTAATTACTCAAGAAATTAATGCGCTAAAAAAATTATCAAATCATTTAGATACGAGCTTTATTAGGGCAGTTGACCTTATTCATGGATGTAGAGGCAAAGTTATTGCAACAGGAGTTGGAAAATCTGGTCATATTATGAGAAAAATATCGGCAACCTTAAGTTCGACAGGAACATCATCTGTATTTCTAAACCCTGGAGATGCATCACATGGAGACCTTGGGCTTGTGGACACCAGACAAGATATTTTTTTAATAATGTCTTATTCAGGAAATACTGATGAATTAAAAAACATCATTAACTTTGCTAAAAATTTTAAAGTTCCAATCATTGGAGTAGCTTCTAAAGATAACAGTGCTTTAATAAAGGCTAGTACAATAAAAATTTTAATACCGAAAGTTCAAGAAGCTGGTCTAGATATAGTTCCAACATCTTCATCAACTATTCAGATGGTTCTTGGGGATTGTTTAGCTGTATGTTTAATGAATAAGAAAAAATTTAATAAGGAAAATTTTGCATTATTTCATCCAAGTGGAAGCTTAGGAAAACAACTTATAATTGTAAAAAATCTTATGATTAAAGGAGCCGATCTTCCTTTTGTTTTTGAAGATGAAAAAATAAAGAAAGCAATAATTGAAATTACTAAAAAAACTTTAGGTTGCGTTTTAGTTAGAAATTCAAAAAAGAAAATTACCGGTATACTGACCGACGGTGATGTCAGACGACAAATAAATAAAAAAGATTTTTTGGAAAAAACTATAAAGTATTTTATGACAAAAAGACCCTCAGTTATTAAGGAAGATACTCTAGCTGTAAAAGCACTAGAAATAATGAATAAAAAAAAAATTACTTCATTAATTGTAAAATCCAGAAAAAAACAATACGGACTTATTCACATACATCACTTATTGAGTTTAGGAATTTAAAAAATGCAGATAAATACAATAAGAAAAAAACAGATATATATTTCTATCAGCGCTTTCATAATAATCGTAATTGTGTACATAATTTATCCTGCAATTAATGAACATCATCTTGCAAAAAAATCAAAAAACATTACACCGTCTGATATCATCGCTAGCAATACTTTAGAAAATATATCTTATACTGGTACTGATCTTTCTGGAAAACAATTCAATTTAAAAGCAAAACTTGCAGGAATACAAACAGATAATCAAGATATTATTAATTTAGTAGATGTTGATAGTGACTATCTACTTAGTGATGGCACCGTCTTAAAAGTAACCTCTGAGCAAGGAATTTTTAATAAAAATACAAATGATATAACCTATGAAATCAACGTAAAAGCTACTCACCTCAGTAACACTATAAATTGCGATAAAGTCCAATTTTTAGGAAAATCAGATTTTTTAATTATGAGTGGAAATATTGTTGCAAACCTAGTTGATAAGAAAGAAAAAAAAAAATCTAGTAAAATTATAGGTGATAATTTAATGTATGATAGTAAAAAAAAAGTAGTTACTTTAAACTCTTTTGAAAAAACAAAACAGGTGACAGCTATTTTAAACAATGAAAAATAAAATCACGAAATTTGCTATCATTTCAGATGAGTCATTAGCTGAAAAAAAACCTAACGCAGAAAATTTAAAAAAAAAAACCATTCTCATTCAAAACCAAAAAAATAATAATCAAAATGAAAACGATTTCGAAAGAAAAATTAAAAAACCGTTATTGTTGAAAAAAGAAAATATTATTCAAGAAAAAATACAAAATGAGAATCAAGCTTATAACACCAAAAATAATATTACAATATCTTCTAATAATTCTGATAAAATAAAAATTTTATCAAATAATTTTTATTTAAACTTAACGCCTTCAACATTGTACGTAAAAAAAATTTCAAAGATTATAAAAAAAAAAATAATATTGAAAAATATTAATATTAGAGTTAATCCTAAGGAAATTTGTGCCTTGCTTGGTCCAAATGGTGCAGGAAAAACTACTCTTTTTTCAATTGTACTTGGAGTCTTAAATCCTTCCGAAGGGGATGTTTTTTTTGGAAATAAATCTCTCATGGGACTTCCTGTGCACGTTAGAGCTAAGAGTGGATTATCATATCTTCCGCAGGCAAGATCAATATTTAGAGGAATGACTGTTGAAGAAAATATAAGAGCAGTTGCAGAATTTATGGTTCAAGATAAGGAAAAAGAGAATGACTTGGTTGAACATCTACTTAATGATTTTAAAATTTCACATTTAAGAACAGCCTCTGCGCTTAGTTTATCAGGAGGAGAGGCTAGACGAGTTGAAATTGCTCGTTGTTTGTGTACAAATCCTAAAATTCTTTTGCTAGATGAACCTTTTGCTGCTTTAGACCCTATTGCAATTAGTGAACTAAAAGAAATGCTTAAAAATCTAATTAATAAGGGTATTTCGGTATTTATTACCGACCATAATGTAAAAGAAACTTTAGATATAGTGCATAGAGCCTACATTATAAATCAAGGTGAAATAATAGCTGAGGGTTCTCCAAGGGAAATTATTGAAAATAAAAAAGCAAAGCAGTTTTATCTTGGTTCACGTTTTAGATTATAATTTACTATTCTTGTTCTTTTTCTTTTTCTAAATTTTCTTCGATTTCTCTTTCTGCCTCTAAGGATATTACTGTATCATCATCTTTATTATCATCAATAGCTTCATCCTCAACTGTATCTTCGTGTGTTGGTTCAATAGAAGATTCTGCATTTTTAGACTGTCTCAAAGTTACAGGCTTTGTAAATTTATCTTCAAAGGCATGAACTTTACCACAAGGGCAAATAATTGGATTTTTTTTAAAATCGTAAAATTTCTTACCACATTCGCAAATTCTTTTAATTCCCCAATTTTTTTTGTCCAAAATATCCTCGTAATTTTAATAATTTTTGCTTGTATATGAACTTTTAGTATTTAAAACAACTCTTAATAAATTTAACTTAATATGCCTAAAAAAATAAATAGATTTATAGGCACAATACAGTTGCCTGGCGACAAATCTATATCGCACAGATCACTAATTATAGGATCACAAGCAACAGGCGTTGTAAAAATATCAAATCTTTTAGAATCTTCAGATATATTTACTACAATTCAATGTATTAAAAAATTTGGAATTAAAATAACAAAAAAAAGAAAAGATTATTTTGTATACGGGCAAGTAGTTGGTGGACTTGAAAAATTTAATGGAACTCTAAATTGCGGAAACTCTGGAACAACAGCAAGGTTGCTTTTAGGGCTGCTCTCAACTTACCCTTACAAAGTCAAATTTATAGGTGACAAATCTTTGAGTAAAAGACCAATGGGCAGAGTAATTGAGGTTTTAAAAAACTTTGGAGCAAGTATTAAACCCTCAAATAAAAATAATTTTCCTTTTACTTTCCAAGGATCTTTTGTTGGTCTTCAGAATAATTATAAACTGAAAGTAGCAAGTGCTCAGATTAAATCTGCTTTTCTTTTAGCAGCATTAAATACTCCAGGGGTTTCATCCATTGAAGAAAATTTTGATACCAGAGATCATACCGAAATAATGCTTAAATATCTTGGTGCAAAAATACAGGTAAAAAAAAAATCTAAAAAGAAAATTATATTTCTTGAAGGAAAGATGCCTCTTGATGCTAAAGATATAAATGTTCCTGGGGATATATCTTCAGCATCTTTTATGATCGTTCTTGCATTAATTAGTAAAAATTCAAAAATTTTAATTAGAAATGTGTTACTTAATTCAACAAGAACAGGAATTATCGATGTTTTAAAAAAAATGAAAGCACAGATTCAAATAAAAAATAAAAAGTTATGCTCAGGAGAAATTGTAGGAGATCTATTTGTAAAAAGTTCTAAACTTAGATCTGTTACAATTCAAGGAAAGATGGCCCCTAGATTAATTGATGAGTACCCTATTTTATTTATTGCAGCTCTTTTTGCTGAGGGAACGTCTAAGTTTTATGGAATTGAAGAACTAAGATTTAAAGAGTCTGATAGAATAGAAACTATGAAAGAAGGTCTCTCTAAATTTGGTATTAATATTAAATCTACAAAATCCTCGATTGAGATCAAAGGTAATAAAAACTTTAATGTTTTAAATAATACAGTCATAGATGCAAAGGGTGATCATAGAATAGCAATGTCATTTAGAATATTATCAGAAGCAATTAATAAAAAATTTAAAATAAAAGACTTTCACTATGTTCGGACAAGTTTTCCTGCCTTTATAAAAATAATAAAAAATCTAAAAAAAAATTGAAAAAAAAATTACTCATTGCAATTGATGGAACCTCGTCATCAGGAAAGGGAACTTTAGCTAAGAATTTAGCAAAAAAGTATAGACTTTTTCATTTAGACTCTGGAAAATTATACAGATTTTTGGCATTTAAGATACTTGGCCTTAAAACAAAAAAAAAAATTAATTTTCAATTCTTAAAGCAACAATTAAAAAATCTTAATTTAAATGAATTGCAAAATGAAAGGCTGACAAGTGAAAAAGTAACTAAATTTTCATCAATCATATCAAAAAAAGTCAAAATTAGAAAAATGCTCAAAAGTATACAAAAAAAACTGGTCTATTTTCCGCCAAAAAAATTTAATGGCTCAGTTTGTGATGGAAGAGATATTGGAACCAAAATAATACCAAATGCAACTGTTAAGATTTTTTTGAATGCCTCATTAAATGAAAGAGCAAAGAGAAGATATAAAGAATATTTAAAAGATAGAATTCAAACATCGTTGACTAAAGTAAAAAAAGATTTAAGAAAAAGAGACCACGACGATGCAACACGTCGAATAAGTAAAGCTAAACCAGCAAAAGATGCTGTATTGATTGACAGTTCGTCTTATAGTAAAACAGCCGTTTTTAAAAAAGTATGCAACATCATAGATCAGAAAGTTCACCTAATTAATGCAAGATCTTAAAGTTTATCAAATACAAGATATTAATAACGAGTTTACAAGTTTAATAAAAGAAGACTTAGATCAAAGATCTGCAACAGAAAGTGCAATTATAAGCGGTATAATATCCAGAATTGATGAAAAAATAATTTTAGTTGATGTTGGTTTAAAAAGTGAGGGAATTATTCAAAAAAGTGAACTTAGTATTGATGAGATCGAAAATTTAAAAATTGGTCAAAGTTTAGAAGTTTACATTGAACGCTTAGAGTCAAAACAAGGTGAAGTAATTCTGTCAAGAGATAAGGCAAAAAGGATTAAATCTTGGAATAGAATTAAAGATGCTTTTGAAAAACAAACTACAGTCACAGGAGTCATACGAAGTGTTGTTAGAGGGGGTTTTGCCTGCGAGATATTTGGAATTCAAGCTTTTATTCCATCATCTCAGCTCTCAGATGCACAAATAAAAAATCCTCAAGAATATTTAAATAAACCTTTAGAGTTTTTAATTATAAAAATCGATACTGTAAGAATGAACGTTATCGCGTCTAGAAGAGCCATTATTGAACAATCTAAAAACCAGAGCAAAAATGAAGTTCTTTCAAAGTATAAAGTTGGAGATCTTGTAAAAGGGAAAATTAAAGCAATTCAATCTTATGGTGCCTTTGTTTCAATTGAGACCATTGATTGTTTGCTTCATACGTCTGAAATCTCCCATATGAAAGTATCATCCCCCGAAGACATTTTTTCTGTTGGAGAAGAAATATCTGCTAAAATTATAGAAATAGATAGTGAACAAAAAAGAATGTCGTTATCTGTGAAGGCTTTAACTCCTGACCCTTATATAGGAATTGAAAATAAATTTAAAGTTGGTGAAGTTTATGATGGTATAGTTACAAAACTAACGGATTGGGGAGCTTTTATTGATTTAAGCTCTGGAGTAGTTGGCCTAATACACTCTTCCGAAATAAAACACTTGCATAAAAGTGTGAATCCAAAAACAGTATTTAAAGTTGGGGATGCACTAAAAGCAAAACTCAAAGAACTAGATATAGAAAAAAAGAAAATTAATTTATCCTACAAAGATACACTTCCAAATCCAATAGATGAATTTAAAAATAAATACCCAATTGGAACTGTGCTTAATGCTAAAATAATTAACAAAAAAGAATTTGGTTTATTTTTAAACACGGGAGATATTGAAATCGATATTTTTGTTCACTATAAACAGTTAGATTATTCTGAAAGTTCTGAGTCCCTGAATAGATATAAAAAAGGTGATACAATAAAGCTTAAAATAATTGATATTAAAGATGATAAAGTTAATGGATCTATTAGAGCCCTTCTAGAGGACCCTTTTGATATTTTTAAAGATAAGAAAAAAGACGATATCGTTACCTGTAAAATTGCTGAAATCATGGATAACTTTGTAAAAGTAAATATCGGAGAGAAGCGTTTTCAAGTAATAATTAAAAAAACTGAATTAGCTATTGAAAAGCAAGATCAACGAACAAACAGATTCGCAGTAGGTGATGCAATAGACGCTATAATTATAGATTTAGACCACAAAACTAGAAAAGTTTCTTTATCTGTTAAAAAGCTTGAAGAAAAACAACAAAAAGAAATGATTAAGAAATACAAAAATGTTGATAGCG
>Ga0194115_10006454_pt1 | contig 11877 bp, 22 predicted proteins | sample TA2MahsurfametaG_3_FD_148656 | JGI IMG/M metagenome (GOLD analysis project Ga0194115, IMG submission 148656) | Freshwater microbial communities from Lake Tanganyika, Tanzania - TA2015002 Mahale S4 surface | ecosystem: Environmental > Aquatic > Freshwater > Lake | place: Tanzania: Lake... | reverse complement strand
CTGGAAGAAAACAACAAGGACGCAGAACTGTGAGACTCACCAAATCACAGGTGGCTATTGCCAAAAAATTAGGGGTGCCACTAGAAGAATACGCCAAATTCGTGAAGGAGGTTTAAATGAGCGTAAAAGATAATAGAACTTCACGCGTGTCCGAAGAAGTTAAAGAAACAAGAATAAAACCATGGACACCACCATCATCTCTGGATGCACCACCTGCGCCAGACGGCTTTGTACATAGATGGATCAGAGTCGAGTCAATGGGTTTTCAAGACACTGCAAATGTGTCGAAGAAAATGAGAGAAGGTTGGGAATTTGTTAGATCCGAAGAAGTACTTAAAAAGTATGGAGCTAGCAGTTATCCAGTCATTCATGACGGAAAATACGCAGGTCTCATCGGGGTTGCTGGCCTTGTGTTGGCAAGGATACCAATTGAGATTGCACGATCTCGCGCTGAGTATTTTAGAAAACTTACTCAAGATAGATTACACGCGATTGATGGTGAACTCATGAAGGAACAACGACCTGAGATGCCTATTAATATTAGTAGACAATCTCGCGTAACTTTTGGTGGTGGACGAAAGTCATAATTTTTTGACAAAAGTCAACCACTGTATAAAAACTAACAAGGAGTAAAAAAATATGGCAAACGTAACTGAAAAGTACGGGCTTAAACCCGCACGACAGCTAAACGGTAGCCCATTTATAAACGCACAGAACCGATATAGAATTGCTGCAAATTATGGAACTGCAATTTTCCAAGGTGATTTGGTTGTACCAGTCACTGCTGGAGGAATTGAAAGGTTCACTGCAGGAACAACTACCACGGTTGTGGGTGTTTTTAATGGAGTTTTTTATACAGATCCAACAACTCAGAAACCGACTTTTAAAAACTTTTATCCTGGCAACATTAATGCTAGTGACATTATTGCAACTGTCATTGATGCACCAGATACAGTTTATGAAATAAAAGCGGATGCAACTTTTGTTGTTGCAGATTTGTTTAGAAACTACCAAGTAACAAATCTATCAGGCAATACTCAAACAGGTATATCAAAGGTAACTCTTGATGTGTCTGAATCAGGTACTGCAGGAACTTTTGTAGTTCAAGCAATTGATATTACTCAAGATCCACTTAACAACGATACCTCTGCGGCATCGAATGTTGGAGTTCTGGTAAGAATTAACAATCACTTTTTCCGCCAAGGCGGAACAGGTCTATAATAGGAGAATAAATTATGGCTATTTCACGATCGCAGCTAGTCAAAGAACTAGAGCCAGGATTGAATGCACTATTCGGCCTGGAATATAATAGATACGACAACGAGCATGCAGAAATCTTTATAACAGAAACTTCTGATAGAGCATTTGAAGAAGAAGTAATGTTATCTGGATTTGCAGGAGCATCAGCTAAAACAGAGGGAGCCCCAGTAGTATTTGATGATGCTACGGAAGCATACACTTCAAGATATACTCACCAAACATTTGCATTAGCATTTGCTATAACTGAGGAAGCTATTGAAGATAACCTTTATGATAGACTGGCAGCAAGGTATACAAGAGCGTTAGCAAGATCAATGTCACAGACTAAGCAACAGCAAGCTGCTAACATACTTAATAATGCTTTTGATCCAGCATTTACAGGTGGTGACGGAGTAGAACTTTGTTCAACTGCACACCCTCTTGCGAGTGGTGGTACATTTGCAAATGAACTTGCAACTCCAGCAGACTTGTCAGAAACTTCATTAGAGCAATCATTAATTGATATTGCTGCATTTGTAGATGAAAGAGGTTTAAAAATAGCTCTACAAGGTGTTAAATTGATTATTCCAAAAGAATTACAATTTACTGCTGAGAGAGTGTTAAAAACACCTTTATCAACAACTGCTGGTGGTTCAAACGCATTTGCGAAGAACGACATTAATGCAGTATTAAATATGGGAATGGTTCCTCAAGGTTACAGAGTTAATCACTTTTTAACTGACACGGATGCATTCTTTATCATAACTGATGCACCTAATGGATTGAAACACTTTGTAAGATCGCCAATCAAAACAGCGATTGAAGGTGATTTCGATACTGGTAACGTAAGATTTAAAGCTAGAGAAAGATACAGCTTCGGCTTTTCTGATGCTAGAGGAATCTTCGGCTCACCAGGAGCATAAAGATTAAAAAAACTGGGGCGTATTTACGCCCCAGTTAATTTAAGGTACAATCATTTTATGAAGTCAGATGTAAAACCAGTTAATACTAGTTCATCAAACGCTGTTCTTTTTACAGGACCTACACGTTTACGTGGGTTTATGATTCAATCAACTAATTCATCTGGTGTTGCCATAATAAATGGTTTAGCAAACGCAACAACAGTCAGTTCATCTACTGCCACACAAGTTTTTATTCAAGTGTTTGTAGCAAATGGTGCTACAGAAACATTAAATCTTCCAGAAGATGGTGTACTATATGCATCACGAGGTGGAACTGGAATTGTAGATGGCATAGGTGTCACTTCAAATACAAGCGCATTAAATATTACACTATTTATAGATAAATAGTTTTATGTCTGATAAATTAGATCCATACGATTACTATGGAGAATATCTAGAGGAACATACTGGACTAAACAAAAAAAATGTAACTCCTTATGCTAAAGGAGGAATGCCGCCAAAAAATAAAAAATTTTTTAGATCTACTAAGTCAGGCGCAGGTATGACACAAGCAGGCGTTGAAGCTTATAGAAGAATGAATCCTGGATCTAAATTATCAACTGCAGTTACAGAGGATAAGCCAGGCCCTAAAAGAGCCGCTAGACGTAAATCATATTGCAGTCGATCTGCTGGACAAATGAGAATGCATAATATAGACTGTAGCAAAACACCTGATAAGAGAATTTGTGCTGCAAGGAGAAGATGGAAATGCTAAATGGCTTATTTAAATTTAAACATACCACCAATTTATTGTAATATTAGGAGGGAGTACCTTTATGATTTTAAACAAAACCATGGCAGTTTTGAAGAGTGTGTGGTCTTTGGTCTTGCAAGCATGCCAGGGCGTGCAACTTTATTTCATGTCCTTTTACCAAACGGTGCGGTCTATTGGAGACTGCCTATTTCCGCGTTTTTCCAAAAATGTTTTTCTAGATCCGAAGTGCCCGATATGCCGTTACACACGCTTCAGTTGTGGAATAATTTTAGTTATTATCCTAGTATTACTGCTTTTGATTTTCTAATTTCACAGAAAGGTAAATATCTTGGAAAAGATAAAAAATTTTATTCTGGGGAATATTTATTTACCATTGATTGGGCTCATCCAGAATCTAACATCATTGATACTGAACACTCTGAAATTCCTTCAGAGCATAAGTGTGGCCATGTTTTGGCACTTGATAATGGCAATTATGCTATTCAGCCTAATAATCGTATTTTGTGGAACATACCTAGTTTTACTACTTCAAAGTCATGGCCTGACTATAAAGTCCAAAATACTGAATGGAATGTTGAGAAAGAAGATTGGATAACTGATGAATCTAATAAAATGTTTTACGACATTACTGAAAAAGATAAGTCCTAGTAATTGCATTTATAAACTTTGGAATGGTGAATGTTGCTTACAACAACATTGTAAATGTAATGATTAATCAATATTCAAATTTAAAAATTATGACATTAACATTCATAGGAACTTTATTTTTTTTAGTATTTATAACTTTTTGTATGTATAAAACAGAGCCCGCCTTTAGGGCTAATAATAATAAAGAATTTATAGAAAGTGTAGATAAATGTATAAATTACTTAGAACGTAATTTTATAAATGAAAAATCAGTTGATAAAAAATTAATAATTACCAAAGCATCTTTAGAATCAAATTATGGCAAGTCTCGTTTTGCAATACAAGGTAATAATCTTTTTGGAATTAGACAGTTTGATAATTTAGAAAATGGTATATTGCCTGAAAAAGTTTCTATTAATGTGAATTGGAGAGTTGCTACCTTTAGGTCAAAATGTGATTCAGTTAAATATTATATTAATCTTCTAAACAATAATCCTCATTATGAAGAGTTTAGAAAAGAACGTGAGTTTCAAAAAAACAATAAACTAAACATTACCACTAGATACTTCATAAAATTAGAAAAATATGCTACTAATCCAAATTATTCAGATTTGCTTATGAAAACTTATTTAAATATTTATGAGATTAAGTGAAAATTTTACACTTGATGAATTAATTAAATCTCATGAGTCTATTAGATTGGGAATACCAAATGAACCCAATGTTCAACAAATAGAATCACTTAGAGTTTTATGTATTAATATTTTACAACCAGTAAGAAACTACTTTAAAATGCCAGTTTCAGTTTCATCAGGTTATAGATCTAAGGAACTTTGTAGTGCCATAGGATCTAGCACTAAGAGTCAGCATACCAAGGGTGAAGCAGCAGACTTTGAAATATATGGCATTCATAATAAGGATGTAAGCGATTGGATTGTAAAAAATTTAGATTATGATCAATGTATTTTAGAGTTTTGGAACTCCGATGATCCTAACTCAGGTTGGATTCATTGTAGTTATACATTATTTAGACAAAACAGGAAGGAGTACTTGAAGGCTGATAAGGTAAATGGTAAAATTATTTATACATCAATGGAGTAAACAATGCCAATAGGGAGATCACAAATGAAACAGCAAATAGAAGGTAAAGTAAAAGGTGCCAAAGCTTCAAAAGCTATGCTAATGAAAAAGAAAAACAAAAAGAAAAAAAATGGGTAAACTTTGTCCAAAAGGAAAAGCCGCCGCAAAAAGAAAATTTAAGGTGTATCCAAGCGCTTACGCAAATATGTACGCCTCAGCTGTATGCTCTGGTAAAATAGTTCCAGGAGGTAGGAAAAAATCTAAGGGTGGTAGTATTTCACAAGAAAGAAAAGCAATATCAAACTATAATCAAGGCGGGATTGCAAAAGGTTGTGGCATGGTTATGAAAGATAGACGAAAAGTAACACAAAAATTCTAATGAGTTTGTCCATGCAATATTTAGCAGGTCTTTTTGATGGAGAAGGATATATATCAGTTAAAAGATTTAAAAAATCTAAAAATTATGACGGTTTTTATTATAGTCCAATTATAGGTATACATATGAATGGTTTTAATTTATTAAAAAAAATTCACGAAAAATTTGGAGGTCGTCTTTATACACGTAAAAAATTTGTAAATAGACCTACTACAGAATGGGTTCTATCTGGGGCACGCAGAGTTTCGGATGTTTTAAAATTATTATATCCTTATTTAAATATTAAAAAAAAACAAGCCAAATTATGTATACTTCTTTGCAAAACATTTGGAAAAGTAGAAGGACCAGGTTTTAATTACAAAAAAAAATATTTTAAACTACCCTTGAATTTAAGAGAAAAGAGACAAAAATTTATTGCACAAATTAAAGCAGAAAAATCAATGGTACTATAATGGCAAAAAACGGTCTTAGGAAATGGGTAGGAGAAAATTGGGTAGATATAGCAAATAGAAAGCCAGATGGCTCTTATCCTAAATGTGGAAGAAGTGGAAGTGAAAAAAGAAAAAATTATCCAAAATGTGTGCCAATAGCTAAAGCAAGAGCTATGACTAGGGGGGAAAGAGCTTCTGCTGTTAAAAGAAAACAACAAGCTAGTAATGTAGGCCCTAAACCAACAAATGTTAGCACATTTACTAAGAAGTATTATGGTGGTATGATAGATATATGAAAAAAACATTATCACCAAAACAAAAAAAAATAGCTGCTGCAGCTGAACCTACAGATAAGATTACTGGAGAAGATTTTGCAGCGTTAAGAGATAAACCTGCTGGTATGAGTGCTGGAGGAATGATTGAAAGATTTATACCAAAAGGACAAAAACCAATACAAGTTAAACTACAAAAATCTAGTATATCATAATGAACGTAGCATACAAACAACCAATGGGCGGGGCACATAAGCCTTATAAACTTACAGGAAAAATTAACGGATCTAAGAAACCGATTAAAAAGAAAAAGTAAGGTTATGACTTATGGCTACATCTGGAACAACATCTTTTAATTTAGACATCGATGATGTCATTGAAGAAGCTTACGAACGATGTGGCATTCGTAATACTAAAGGATACGATTTAAGATCGTCAAGAAGAAGTCTAAATCTTTTATTTTCTGAATGGGGCAATAGAGGCGTGCACCTTTGGAAAGTAGAATTACAAACTCAAGCATTAACTGCTGGTACAACAACATATACAACACCAAGTGATTGTAATGATGTATTAGAAGCATATGTTTCAACAACAAATGCAATAACATCAAGCACTCAAGATATTTCTTTAACTAAAATTGATAGATCAGCTTACGCAGCATTACCGAATAAAGGACAAACAGGACAACCATCGCAGTATTACGTTGATAGACAGTTAACACCAACTATTAGTTTATATTTAACTCCTGATGCAAATACTTATACATTTTTAAAATATTACTACATGCAACGAATACAAGATGCTGGAGGCTACACTAATCAAACAGATTTACCTTTTAGATTTTTACCGTGTATGGTTTCTGGACTTGCATTTTATTTATCACAAAAATTTGCACCAGATAGAATACAAGCATTAAAGTTACTGTATGAAGATGAACTTGAAAGAGCATTACAAGAAGATGGTCAAAGAACGTCTTTATACATATCACCACAATCGTATTATGGAGATAGATATTAATGGCTTACGCAAAAGGTAAAAACGCACTTGCTATTTCAGACAGATCTGGATGTCAGTTTCCCTATTTGGAAATGATTAGAGAATGGAATGGAAGTTTAGTTCATATTAGTGAATATGAAGCAAAACATCCACAATTAGATCCACCATATCATCCAGCTGATCCACAAGCTATTAAAAATCCAAGAGCTGATGTAAGACCAGGTGGAGGATTAACATTAAATTTAGATTTATACTATTGGCCAGGTCAGTATGAAACTTCTGCTAAAGGACCAGGACAATTTAGTATGCAACCAGAAATTGGTGGTATTGATATTAATTATAGAAGATCAGCTTATACAGCAGTTGGAGATGTTACTATAGCCATATCATGACTTATTCAGAATTAGTTACAAAAATAAGAGATTATACAGAAGTAAGTTCTGATGTTTTTACATCAACGATTGTTGATGGTTTTATTAGAGATTCTGAGTTTAGAATATTTAGAGATGCGGACGCAGACTACGCGCGCGAGTACGCGACATCTACATTTACAGCTAACAACAAATATTTAGCATTACCGAATTCTAGTGGTTCTTCTGGAACAAGTTCATCTAGAAGAGCTTTGATTGTACGTTCTGTTATTGCAACAAATAGCTCATCTATTGCGGTATCATTAGAGCCTAGAGATGATACATTTATAACAGAGTACAATTCATCAGGATCAACTGGATTTCCTAAATATTATGCAACATTTAGAGAAAATGCAATTGAAGTAGCACCAACTCCTGATGCAGCTTATGCAGTTACTTTAGATTATATTTATACACCAGATGGTTTGAGTTCAACAAATACAGAAACATATATTTCTCTAAATGCACCAGAATTATTACTTTTTGCTTGTTTAGTAGAAGCTTATGCTTTTTTAAAAGGGCCTGTAGATATGTACAAACTATATCAAGACAAGTATAATACAGCATTACAAGGATTTGCGTTGGAACAAACTGGAAGAAGACGCAGAGACGAGTATCAAGATGGAGCAATGAGGTTAAAACTAAATTCTCCATCACCGTAACAAAATTATTAGGAGAAAAATATTATGAGTATAACACAAGCGGTTTGTAATTCATTCAAACAACAACTTTTAGACGGAATACATGACTTCGAATCTGGTGGAGATGTTTTTAAATTAGCATTGTATTCATCAGCAGCAAATTTATCAGCTGCAACAACAGTTTATAGTTCAACAAATGAAGTCACAGGTACAGGAGGTTCATATTCTCTTGGAGGTGGAACATTAGCTTCACAACAAACATCATTAGATGGTAGCGTAGCTATAGTTAATTTTGCAAATTTATCTTTTACAGGTGTAACATTAACTGCACGAGGAGCACTTATTTATAATGATACAGAGAGTGATAAGGCAGTTGCTGTATTAGACTTTGGTGCTGATAAAACTGCAACATCTGGAACATTTACTATTCAATTCCCAGCATTTACATCTGCAGCAGCTATATTAAGAATCGCATAACTTAGGAGGGCCAGGTGGCGGACATCACAGTTGAAGTATCGTCACCTGGACTAGTAGCCTATGGATCAGGTTTATGGGGCTCTGACACTTATGGCGGTTTTGATCAAATAGATGTAACCGTTGGTTCAGTAGACGCATTTCATTTAGAAGGTTGGGGAAGACTTACTTGGGGCTCATTAGTTTGGGGTCAAGATTTTGAAGACTCAACAGTTTCTGTTACAACACCTGGAACACCTACAACATGGGGATACAACACATGGGGTTACGGTGGTTATGGTCAAATTACTGGAGCACAAATAGATCAAGGTGAGGAACAAGCAGACGCTGAATTAAATGCATCAGTAGATGCAAGCACAAATTTAATAACCGTAAGTGTAACATCAATAGTAATAACAGCTGATGCAAATTTAAATTTAACAACTAATTTATTAACAACTAGCGTTGGGTTTACTCAAGAAAATGTTGATGCAAACACAATTGTAGAACTTACTGCACCAGGTGATTTACCTTGGGGCACAGCAGAATGGGGTTATGGATCTTGGGGCAATATTGGAGGAATGGATGTTGAACAAGGTGGAGAAGAAGTTGTTGTTCCATCTGTTGAAGTAGACACAACTGGACAAGTAATAACATTATCTATTCCAGCTGTAGGTTCTATTACAGTTACTGGAGATGCAAACACTAGTTTTTCAGGTATTGAATCTACAATTAGTTTAGGTGATGAAACTGCATTCACTGTAATAGATGTTGCAGTTACTGGTCAAACTTTGACAACTTCAACAGGCACAATGTCAGGTCAGTTTTTAACAAATGTAGATGTTACTGGAGTTACATTAACTGGCTCTACTGGCACCCTATTTATTACAGCTTGGGCGGTAATTGATATTAATCAAACAGGCACTTGGACTGTGGTTGACATAGCTGCGTAATGAATTTAAAATTAAGGATTATTGCAATAATTTAATAAGGAATTAAGTATGGCTTCTACATTTTCTACAGACCTCAAAATTGAGTTAATGGCCACAGGCGAAAACTCTGGAACATGGGGTGCAAAAACAAACACAAATTTAGACTTAGTTCAACAAGCAATTGTTGGATATGAATTAATAACCATTACAGCAAATACAACGCTTGTAATGACTGACGCAACTATTTCGAATGCAAGAAATGCTGTTTTGGATTTATCTGGAACTATAAATGCAAACTCTACAGTAAATGTTCCTAACATTGAAAAAACATATATTGTAAAAAATAGTACATCAGGTGCTTTTACAGTAACCTTACGAGGTGCATCTCAAACTACAAATTTTGTAACTTTTGGTACAACAGATAAAACTGTAAAACTTGTTTACATGGATGGTGTAAATGTAATTGATACAGCTTTTGATACTTTAACAGGTCCAGCTACTTTAACAAATAAAACTTTAACATCACCAACTATTAACACAGCAACATTATCCCTTGGTGCCTCAATGGATACCAATGGTTTTGATATTGCTTTTGATAATAACACTGGAATTGATGATGATTCAGGTAATGAACAAATTATATTTAGTAAAACAGCTTCAGCAGTAAATGAAGTAACTCTTGCTAACGCTGCAACTGGAAATAATCCTAACTTTACTGCATCAGGAAGTGATGCAAACATTGGTATTAATTTTACACCAAAAGTTTTAGGAGCAATTACATTTAATGGCACTGGTAAAATTCAACAATTAAAAGAAAAAGTTTCTGTATTTGCAACTGCTACAACTGGAACTATAAATTATGATTTTTTAACTCAAGCAGTGCTTTTTCATACAACAACTGCAACAGGTCAATTTACTCTTAATTTAAGGGGCTCTTCATCAACTACACTTAATGATGTAATGTCTACAGGTGAATCTATGACTGGTGCTTTTTTAAATACTAATACAACTTTTTATCTTTCAACAATAACAGTTGATGGAACATCAACAAACGTTACAAATGAATTTCAAGGAGGTTCCGCTCCTTCTTCTGGTAACGCAGGAATTGACACTTATGGCTTTACTGTTATAAAGACAGCAACGTCAACATTTACAATTTTGGCATCACAAACTCAATTCAACTAGGAGACTTAAATGCCTATCTTATCTTCAAGAGGTGCGGGTTCGGCAAAAGGGTTTGGGTTAACTGCAGGCGCAGGTTGGGACGGAACAATTGACTATTTAGTAGTGGCTGGTGGTGGATCAGGGGGAGCAGGAGGGCCCTTTGGACAAGGAAGTAATTCAGGTGGTGGAGCAGGAGGATATCGTACTTCATTTCCAGGAGGAACTAAAATATCTTTAACACCAGGACCAACTTCAATAACAGTTGGTGGGGGAGGAGCTGGTAAATCAGGTGGAGCATCTAATAATCCAACTACACTTGGAAATAATGGATCTCCTTCAGTATTTTCAACAATTACATCAACGGGTGGTGGAGGAGGTTCTGCCTCAGGTGGTGGAGGACCAGGTGGAGGATTTCCATTTCCTTCACTTGGAGGACGACCAGGAGGTTCTGGTGGAGGTGGAGGTTATGACGTTTCTGGAGGAAATAATTCAAGACCAGCTGGATCAGGAAATTCACCTCCAACAAGTCCATCGCAAGGAAATCCAGGCGGAGGAGGTTTAACTTCAGGACCATTGTATCCTTCTGGAAATAATTCAGCAGGTGGAGGTGGGGCAGGCGCAGCAGGTGGTGAAAGAACACCTACAGCTGGAGGAGCAGGAGGAGATGGTTCAGCAAATTCAATTTCAGGTAGTCCAGAAACCTATGCTGGAGGAGGCGGAGGACAATTTTCTGGCGGATCTGGCGGAGCAGGAGGAAATGGCGGTGGCGGAGCAGGAAGTCCAAGTGCACCAGGTGGATCTGGAACAGCTGGTACAGCTAATACAGGTGGTGGCGGTGGAGCAGGACAAGTTGATTGTGGACCTAGCGGTGGTGGCGGTTCAGGTATAGTTATTTTAAGAGCACCAGTAGCAGCATCCCCTAGACTTTCAGTAAGTCCTCCAACAAATACAAAAACAACTAGTGGTGGTAACACAATTTGTACTTTTACAGTTACAGGCACTTTAACAGTTTCTTAATATGGCTCATTTTGCTGAAATAGATTCAAATAATAAAGTTCTACGAGTGGTGGTAGGTTGCAATCAAGACATAGCTAACAACGGTGGAGAACTATCAATTGAAGCTGCAAATCACTTTGCAACAGTATGTCCTCTTTCTATTAATGGTGTAAAGTGGGTACAAACCTCCTATAACAATAACTTTAGAAAAAAATATGCTGGTATAGGTGATACTTATGACTTAATAAAAGATAAATTTATAGCACCACAACCCTATCCTTCATGGTCCCTCGATGCTAGTGACGATTGGCAAGCACCTGTGCCTCAACCTTCTCTTACAGAAGAACAAAGATTAGAGGGTAAATTTTACAGCTGGAATGAAGAGAATTTAAGCTGGGATTTAAAACCATAGACAATAGCATTTAAAATAGATACATATTCTTTTAAAGAGGAAGCATGAATCTATTTAATCATTATTACTATTTTACAAGTGTTCTGACACCAAGATTCTGTGACGAGTTACTTAATTATGGTAAACGTCATCAAGAACAAATAGCTCTTACAGGTGGAGTTGAGAGAGGTA
>Ga0194115_10006452_pt1 | contig 11880 bp, 4 predicted proteins | sample TA2MahsurfametaG_3_FD_148656 | JGI IMG/M metagenome (GOLD analysis project Ga0194115, IMG submission 148656) | Freshwater microbial communities from Lake Tanganyika, Tanzania - TA2015002 Mahale S4 surface | ecosystem: Environmental > Aquatic > Freshwater > Lake | place: Tanzania: Lake Tanganyika... | reverse complement strand
CTACTGGCGTTGTTTTGAGCGGACATAAAACGATTGGACGGTTAATATCCTTTGGCTGGGTATTTCCATTCCTATCGTACTACACACTAACCTATTGTATGTCGTTCGTTTCTCCTTTGTTGAAGAGTTTCTAGTTTTATGTAAGAAGGGGAAAGGATCATGGGAGTACTAGCGTTTTTGGGCGCTTTGACGCCAACGGGAAGAAAGGAGACAAATTAGTCAAGTCCTGGCGATTAGAATAGGTCGTTTTTGACGTCTTTTTTCATTATTCATACAACTAACCCATTCGTAGAGTACAACCCATCAGACATCATTCTCCTTGTTACAGACTGTCTAGCTTTATGTAAAGGCGGGGGGCGGGGGACGATGGCCGTAATGGTGATTTGCTGGGTTTGACAGTTGTCCCGTTCTCGCGAGATACAATCGTCATTCTCCGAAATGTTCTTTTCATTATTCGCGCAGCACAGAACCATGATTGGATGTCGTTTTTCATTGAGAATTCAATGTAAGTATCTATAGAATAAAGCGATATTGTAAATGAAGTGATTATCTTTCACATCGGCAATGTTTTCGTTGTATTGTATTACGGGATGCCATGCCATACTTCGTACAGTGTATGGTATTCCTGGCAGAGGTGGCTGTGTCGATTGGTCCCTGAAGTTTCAAGAAGCAAAACGAAAACGAAGCCAAACGTCGGAACGTAGTCCGTTTAGCACAGGCAGATCCTACAACAAGAGATCGCTATGTGGGGGCTACGGTATACTGTACATAGAAGGCCCATTACAGGTCCACGTACAGTAATATAAAATTTACAGCATTGTAATATTTGTTACGTATCTAATTGAATGATAAAAGTCTTGTATAAAGGGGGTCCAGAGAGAAAAAACAATCGTCCGACAAAATGACAACAAAAACGCCTCTTTTTTTGAACTTTTTCTAAAAAAGAAAAGGGGAGCGTAGCAGCAGGAGGTGACTTGACATGACCTTTTGCCGCTGCTGATAGAGAGAGAGTTCGAGACAGATAGAATAGTGGGTCGCACCTTTCTACTAACCCGGGGAGGTGGAGGAGGGGGAGTTGAGGGAGGTTCGGTCATTAGACGATTCCTCCCCGACGACCGACTTCATCGGTATATTGAGACATTTCCTCATAATTGTCAAGCGTATATTCATCATAGGTTCCCGTCTCATCGATAGTCTCTTCGTAATATTCACTTTCTGGATATTCGTCATCAGCCTCATTCAAGATCTCTTCGAGGGTACGATTCCCATCGTCGACATACGTTTCCGTTGCTTCGTCCAGTCGTCCACCCAAACCCTGCGCGGTGTGGAAACTAGTGACCATTCTGTCAGAATTACCGTTGGGAGCCGCTGAAATCGGTGCGGAGCGTTGTTGTTCCCCGGCAGTAGAATTGGTTGGCTCCGAAACAGTTTGCTGCCTGTCGGCCGCTACCTTGAACTTCATGGAATTCATCAAATCACCGATTATGGACCGCCTTGGATCTTTTGCCGTCGAAGGGCCATCTGGAGCAGATTTTGCAGCAACTGGTTCTTCTTTCAGACCTGGTCTTCGGCTACTTGAAGCCTTATTCGATGATGCCGACAATATGGAATACGCGACGGATGCCGAGCCAGAATTGTTGGTTCTGGGGACGGTCTTGTCGCTATGAGATCGTTTGGTATTGGTCGAAGAAGGTGGCTTATGGTCATCGGCGGGTGCAGGTGCGGGTGTAGGTGGAGGGGTAGCATAGGCGGCATCATCCTTGAGGTTTGCTCGCGGAGTACCGAAATTCTTGTCGAAACGTGACGGCGCACTGCTCGAGGCAATCGAACGCCAGTCGTCGCTCGCACTTGAAGCGGAGTCCATTACCGATGGCTGATAAGCAACGCTAGGGTCATCATCAAAATCCATTTGTCGTCGAGCCGGAGGATGACTGTATGCAGCGATTTGCGTGGGACTGTATTCTTGAACCTTCTTGTCAAGATGCTTACTCATGCTGTATTCGTCATCATCATCACACGCCACAGCTTGTGCTTCTGGTAAATCCCAGTGCTCGTCATCGAAAATGCTATCGCCATAGACGAGGATTTCCCGACTAGAGCCCGGTGGAATGCCACGACCCTTACCGACCGAAGACGGGTCTCCGCGTAGCGTCCAACGAAAGGTATCCGTAAATAGGACAGGAACTGGATGGATACGAGTGATGAATCCAGCATCGACAGCACCGTTACTATCATCGGCTTCTTCATCGTCCGAATGTGCGATTGTCATCCCCGCGTCGCTGATGCTGTCCTGGAAGGACTTGATGTTGGGATCTCGATCACGGAAATACTGCGTCACTGCCTTTGTGGTGAAAGAACTTAGGAGGCCAAGAATAATGGCACCAGCCGCCAAGTAATAGAACCCTTTCTCGATGGATGCCTCAACAGCAAAGCACTGAGCGTCTTCTTCTCGCAAGAAACCGTAGTGGACGGCTTGAGCAAAGAGATCTTCTAGATTGTCACAATAGGCATTGATCATGAATTGGCTGATGGGTCCAAGTTGCCTGAAGGATAATGAATAGGTGAGAAATCAGAATGAAAATTTAAAGCTTGGTGAATCAAACAGTTCAAGTCAACGTACCAACTGGAAACAAAGACTGCCAATAGATACACTTCCGCGTACTGCCAGGCACCCAAACCTTCTATGATAACTTCCATTTTCGCTCTCTCTTGTGGTGTCGCTGCGAAGAACCATTGTCGTGTCAAGGCAATTGTCTGAAAAATCGGAACGAATAGGATCGTAATGACGAAAACAATCGACATGGACAAAAGTCCCACCTTATTCGAACCTGTACCCAAGAAACGAGCTTGGTCCATCAATAATCGAAGAACAGAAAATACAGATTGCTCCGTCTTGGCAGCTTCGAAATCTTGTCCGACTTCGACAGCGACTCCCACGATTCCCAAGAATTCGAGCGAAAACGAAGGAATCGTACATCCGACAATGACCAAAAGAACCATCGAAACGATGCCAAATACGTACAAGGCGTTGACTCCCTTCCGGACGACAAGCTTTTCGGTCTCTCCCCGGTGTGGACGGCTGAATTGATGCTTGAATAATGCCTGACGTACTGCTGGATCTTCACGGGGGGCTTCTCGATTCGGGAACACAATCGACTGCTCAAGGTTTGCGGTGGTAATGGAGTGTCTCTTTTCTTGTCCATATAGATTTTCCAATCGAGTCGGTGGTACGGCAATACTGACTGCGTCTCGATAACTGACAGTGTCTTGAAGATTGACTGCGTCTTGAATGCTGACAGAGTCTTGAACCGGGGGTTGAGCATTGGCGACGATTTTGCGATGATAGTAAATGATGAAATGCGAACTGACTTGCGAGATCAATTGGGCGATCATATTGGCGTACAATCCCCAAAGTGGTACCACCATCATTTCGACAAAGTAGAAACCTTCGGGGAGGAAAGACGTATTCGGGCTTGCAATCGAGACTCGGAAGGCTGCGATACTAATCACCAGCACAAAGACATCAACGAAGGACCACTTGCCCCAAAAGTCTAGCCACAATAGGATGGCACCGCGTCGGTGGACTGAGACACGGGCGGGAGATGCAAACCAGAGAACCATGGTGATAATTTGTTTGGTATACGGCCAGATACCACTGAAGACCAAAATCATAATGGCCAATTCCTTGCCACCAGAATTCCAAATGTCAATCGTAGATGCTGCCATGGAGAATTCAAAGAACTTTTCAATCGTCAGCCTCTCTCCGGCAATCTCAGCTTCGATATTCACCGTCGCACCTAAACTCAAATGACCACTCAGAAAGAAGGCAATGTTGCCAAGGATAACAAACGGCATCCCCCATCGGACAAGGACAGGAATCTCTGGACTTGTAAACATGGATTGAGTACCAGAATTCAATTGGTTCTGAGCCTTTCTTTCTCTGGCTTGTGTCCGAGCAATCGATCGAATCGTCGTCGGGGGGAGATTTCCAAGCCATCTCTCATGACGACGTGCCACGATGAATCGGATGGCATAGATGACGACGATCAAAAGAACAACAAAGGCGATCGCCAATGCACCGAGTAGGATCAAAGAGGAGATATCGAATTCATTCTCGATCGCCTTGAATGCCTTGTAGCTAGGAGCGGTGTAGTTCGCAACGTAGAGAGGACTGTGGGGGCACTGTCGTGCGGCGTCGTTGAGCATCCGATCAATATTCGTTTGTGCGAAGTCACCACCCGCCAATTTGCCAATGTAATTTAGTACATCATTGACAAGGATCGTGATCTCCCTCTGACCTTCTGGCGAGGCGATCATCTCCGAGAGTTGTGCCATTTTGGGACTTGTGCATTCCACACAGGTCAAGTTCATACCAATTTTCGCAACCTCTGCCGCTAGTTTGACGAGGGAGGCAGTCGGCTCCACACCGGCACGACGTACACCTCGGTCATCGAGCTGGGGGGGTGGGATCATGGCCATCCAACAACTTAGGTCAGTAAGATCTCGAATTGGAAAGTTGTAGAAGTTCGATTCGGCGACCATCGCCATAGACTTGAGCATCACAATCGCCGTCGAGAGATCGAGCGACAAATCAACTTCGTTTCGTACTTCCATTTCATCTAAGAGAAGAAAACGAAATGTGAGAACAACGCATCCAAAGCAAAGGATATTGTACTGTCGTCACAGGGCAAAGCCTTTTTCGAAAGAACTTACCATCACCAATCAGTGAGAAAAAGAGTCGGACAGAAAAACGAAGAGGACGATCCGCAAGAATGCCCATTGCGGCTGTATTATTCAAGAGATAGGGGGAACGGGTAGCTTCGAGTAAGTTGAGGGGTGAACCAATGGTATCCAAATTTTCAATTTTCGCATCCGTAAGACGAATGGTAACTGTCGTATCCAATTCACCGATATTAATCCTTGCACCACCCGTAAATAATTCTCCTGGATAGACGAGATCACCCGTCTCATTCGATTGTGCCAGTGTCCATGGAGCGATTAACAATTCGTTGATCGCCGATAGGCCAGTCGTACTATCAATCTTCAAGATAGCATCCTTGATAAAACTGAGGATAGTGGGGAATAAATTCCCATATGGTGATAATCCACTTCCACCCAACTGAACTGACTTGGTACTCTTGAGGAGGAGATCACGTAAATCAATATATTTGGCAGTACTTTCGAGATACGTCGATTCGGTACAGAAGGCACCAGCCTTTTCTTCAATCATATGTTCAAGCCAGTTATTGATCAATACACGGATCGTCTCATCGAAGATGGCAGGGATAGCAGAAACCAATTTCGATCCATAGGCATCCATAATCAAATTGGAATTCGATGTCGATGCTTCTGTCAAGGTACCATCCAAAAATCCATCAACACTCCATCGGTCAAGAGACCCGACACTGACAGTTAGTTGTGTCAATTCAGCACCTCTTGCTCCAGCTAGGACACAGGGTAATAAGTTTTGAAAGTCCAAGAGAGAACCCAATTTGATAGAACCCAAAAGGTCTAAATCCATCGCGGCGAATAGAGCAGCTGAAACTGCGACGTCACTGAATCCAAGTCCCAAGGTAATATCTGTCGCAGTCTTCGTCGATCGTTCCAATCCCAAGAGAGAAATCGTGACTTCCAAACCAAGTTTCTGAAATCGGACTTGATTCTGCATCGTTTGGGCACCCAAAATTTCCAAGATATTGAGTCGGTCAATACTATCCAATCCAACGATCCGTACATTCTTCAATGTCATCTCAGCTTCCGCACCACCAATACTCGTATCGGCAAAGTTAATTTCTAATATCCCATCATCGTTCAAGATACTGGACCGAAGAAGTTTATTAATCCGAAGTTCACCACCATTCGATTCTTGAAACGTCAAATATTCGGCAAGATCATCTAAATTCATCCCCATCGAATCGGACATCGTTTGTTCAAGTTCCATAAAGTTTACCAACGGTGTGGAAGAGGCCGTGTTGTTATCCAAAGCATCTTGAATACGTTGTGCCGAGAGGGGATCCGTCATGGAAGTTGCATTGGGATATGCTTCCGATAGGACTGCAGTTGCCATTTGGACGATCATAGTCACACCAAAGGCGATCGTTTCAAGACCTTCATAGGACATCCCCATAATGACCTTATCAGCTGTAGCAAGGGAAATTTCAGTATTCGTTTCGGTGGTAGTTCCCTCCTCCTCATTATCATTATTGTTCACAGTAGACGCATCAAAGGTAGGACTGTGGGGGCACCGTAATTTACTATCTTGGACCAATCCATTCAGGTATTCTCGCGTCGATTCACTTCGGATCCATTCCATACCCAATTCAATGATCCGATCTTCTAGAATTTTCTTGGATGGTTGGAGTAATGTCATGACATCAGGGAGTGCTTTCGAAAGGCCGATACTGGTACAGTTCGTACAAGTCAGGTTGAGATTGAGATTCGGTACGTCCATGACGAATTTTTCCAAGGATAATTCATCCAATGTTGCAAGCCAACAATCGGTATTAAAGGTATCGACGATAGGGAATTGTAATAGTGATTTCGTTACCATCGGTGCCAAGACATCGACGATCCACGACGAACCACCAAGATCAAAGGAAAAATCAAGTTCATTCCGTGTCGCTAATGCTTCATCACCGACCAATGCCCACAACCCATCTAAATGGACAGAGAGTGTATCATCCATAGAACGTCCATTCGTGCCTGTCGATGTTGTTTTTTCACCCTCAAAGGTAACCTGATTTTCCAATAGGTATGGTTCACCGGAAGAAACCCGTAGGAAATGAGAGGGTGAAATAATCGTATCGATATTCTTCATGAATAGTTCACGACCAGATAATTGGACAGAATCTAATCCAAAGGCGACAGCAGCTTCAGAATCAACATTCCATAGAGAATCGACAATATTCATCCGTCCTTCGACACCGGATTGACGTTTTGTGAATGGTTCTAACAGTGCTTCATTGATTTTCATTCGGCCACCATTACCATCACCACCACCATTGGCAGTAGTCATCGTGGGCGCGAAGAGTTCTTCATCCATCATCGTCTTGAGCATTGCGGGGAGGTCACCAAAAGCATTATTCTCTGTTTGGAAAAAGGCAGAATAATCCAACAATCCACTTTGTTGATCGGCAGTAGAAAGAGGACAGACGGAGGATTGACTTTCCGATACCATAGGATCAATAATGAATTGATTAATAATATCGACGACTGTCGTTCCGAAAAGAGCAGGTAAGGTCTGATTGATCAATTTGGATGCTTCATATAGATCAAGAGCGGCCATGACAGCATCACTAAAGAGACGATCAATTCCTGGTGAGATAAATCCAGACATGACAGGCGGGTCGACATTCTTATATTGGACATTCAAACCAGTCAAATCGAGTCGATTGACGACAGACCAGACACATTCAATAATATTCTTCGTATCCAAAAAGGAACCCAATTGGAGTTTCGCAAGAGATGGTTCATCTAATGCAATCAATAATGAAGATAGGACGGTGATATCTTCAGCCTTCATGGTAATCGAAATATCTTCTTGAATTCCCTCCGACGTAATACCTGATAAGATTGCATCTTCAAGAGTACTTGGTGCCATTTGAATCGTTACATCGATTTTCATTTCCAATTGTGACCATGTCCATGAATTCGATAAGGTATGTTTCCCAATAGTTTCCAATGTATCAAATTCCGTGATTGAATCTAAACCAAGGATCGAAATTTGATTCAATAGAATCGTCGTTTGTAACATCCGATCATGACCTTCAAATAGGATATTCGTATCATCCAAAAAGTTTCCCAATTGAGATGGTTCCAAAATCAATGCTCCAGTACTTTCATCCAGTTCTAATGCATTCCGAATCATAGAATTAATCCTCAATGTCCCATCGACTTTCGAGGAAAGATAAACATCGACAAAGGGAATGACTTGATTCAAGAATTGGGTCACCGTCGATTCTTCATTTGTCCAATCCAATGTCGTCGAAGGTAAATCCAATGATTCTTCAAGGGATAAAGGGGATGGGATATCAATATCCAAATAGGGTTCAATGAAACGGGTATGAAATTTTTCCATCACACCGGAAATCAAACTAGTACCGATACTTCCCAATTCATCACAGGCAACCTTACCAACCTCACGTTCAATGACACCACGGATTAATCGTTGAAAGACTTCAATAATATTCGATACAAAATCACCATCAAAGTCTAATTCTGTAATTTCAATATCCGGAACACATTGGGTGACATCTGCTTCGACTTGGATGGCATCAAAGACCATGGAAGCTGCGACACCATTATTATCCGTTTCAACTTCCAACGTTCCATCTCCCTTGAGAAGACCATAATCATATTTGTATTTCATCGTACAGGAAACATCAAGTTGTCGGACTAACATCTCGACTTGCAACTGGGTAATCGTCGTACTCCCATCTGTAGGATCGATCAAGGTACGTTCCAAAACGATATCACCAATATTCAAACCAAAACAGATCAAGTCTGTAATTTCCAAATCAAGATCAATAAATCCCACCTTTTCCGATACAACAAAGGGTCCATCATTCGACAAATCAATCTTGGCATTTTCAAAGAGTGTATTCAATTCTTCAAAATCTCCAATCTCCAATGATCGATGTAGTTGTTGACGTTGTTGAGAGGAAGAAGAGGCGGAGGATGAAGCACCAGCAGCAGCAGTAGAAGCAACGGAAGAAGCAGCGGAAGAGAAGGGTTGAAGGAGTAGAAGGGGTGAAATCACCATCCCAGTCCACAAACCCATGATGAAAGGGGGTCGTACAAACTTCATCTTTGTATTCACGAGAGTTCGAGAGAGACTGCGTGTGTCTTTTGTTTCCAAAAGACGGGAGCAAAACGCAAAAAGTACTTGAGAGAGCGAGAGCAAGACAGAGAGCACGCGCACGAGAGAGAGAGAGAGAGAGAGAGAGAGAGAGACTGCGTGTGTCTTTTGTTTCCAAAAGACGGGAGCAAAACGCAAAAAGTACTTGAGAGAGCGAGAGCAAGACAGAGAGCACGCGCACGAGAGAGAGAGAGAGAGAGAGAGAGAGACTCTTTTCCTGGGTTTGGATATACCAAGAAACAAAGTTTCTTTCTTTTTTTATGAAACTGGTGCGGGGAGACCGAGACGAGAGATGTCAACAAGACGACACACACTTGTACTCACTTCCGATTCAACAAAGGTTTTTGTTTTTGTCCCAATCGGAAGACGAGAAATGGAATTATGAACTCGTTCGTAGGGAGATATAGAAATGATATCTTCCGAATTGGTGAGATGCCCCCCTCACTGGTCCTCTCACAACAGTCAGTCTCTCTATGTCTCCCTCCCCCTTCCCACTTGGGACGAGTTTTTCATAACAACAAAGCAAGACCGAATCCGGAAGCAAGGACATCCGAGTTGTATACCGGGTATACCATCCTCCGTTTCGGGGGACCTCGCAAAAACCTCGTACCCGTCGTCAAACACACCGTTGTTTGCTGCTTGTATGTACCGTAAATTTTGGTCTTAGTCGTGAGTGGCGGAGTCGTTTCCGTGTCACGTGATTCTTTGAAAGCGCCATTCAACATCTTCTTTATATATGCCGCGGAAGTGTATATACGGTAGACAAATACGGGTCTAGGGATGGCAGGCGTGATCTGCGACACATACATTTCGAAGATGAAATTTTTGGACCCACTGGACCATGGTTCCCGCCTGGGAAGGAGGTTGTTTATTAGTCGTTTGGATCAAAGATTGTGGGGCGATGACCTACCGTAGGTGGCTTCTTCGGAGGTTGCCCAAAGGCCACAGAGAATGCTGATTTTCATCGGGCCATGTCCAGCACCACCTTCTTGATCACAGCAATCCCAAAATCATTGATAGTATCTGGCGAGAGAACCTTTTTGATTGCATTAGCGAGCGTCACCCTTCATCCCGAAAAACAACGATAAGGTATGAATTGACGAGCTCGATCTTCGACGTCGGTATGGTATCTACTTCCGTCGTCGACTTCGGGTAAGTAGATGTCTTGACATGCTGTGGACGACGCGCCAAAATTCAGCCAAACATACGTCAGCTTTGTGTTGTAACGGAATGGACCTTCGTCGGTATAGACAGGTGGAGTGGATACTGAAGCAACCCTTGCGTGGAATGGACTGATTCTCTCCGCGTTTCCGAATATCCACAGTGGGCGTCTTCTTTTCGGCTGAGCATCTCTCTGTATAGCTGTACGATAGACTCCCTTTCTTTAACGAGTGCTCTAGTCATACCATCAGCACTTCTCTTGGCGCTTGATGTGGAAGAAAGGGATGACGAAGTAAACTATGAGAAATGGAGAGAGGCCGTCGACGCCAATACTAGGTTCACCTTCATGGCCGCTTGTCGGAACGGATTTTTGTGTCATTATGTTGTCTGATTCGACACTCACTTATCCATTGTATTTGTTTCTAAGCAATCCAGGCCACTTAGTCATGCCGTACGCTGGAAGAAAAAAGAGGCTACAAGTATTTCTACTGCTGATAAGGGGGCGCTTGTTGGGGGATTGTATACGTTTTGGTAAGTCCCCCTTGACTTTTCTCTGGTCGACTTCCGTTTCGTTCGACACCGACTCACTGATTCCAACTGTCTCGAAGCAACACATGTTCTACTTTGTCATAGAGTAGATTAGAAGAAAAAAGGATTTTGTGAAGTTTGATAATGTTGGTTAAATAACGATTGTTTGGAGATTGTATATGTTTGGGTAAGTCCTTCTTAGCTTTTCTCTGGTTGACTTTCGTACTGTACGTCACCGATTCACCGATTCCAACTGTCACAAAACGATGCAGGCTGACCTGGCCATACAATTCATGTTGTGCACTATAAGAAAAGAAGTCTATAAGCCAAAGAAGTCTAGAAGCAAAAGCAGTCTGCAACGGTGGGTACAACCGATTCTGAAGAAGGAATGCTTTCGGCAGAACCTATTCGTTACACTAAGTCGTCGCATGGACTTTTTTCTTAATTTCGAATCCCTCGACAATGACTCACCCCCGGATATCAATCACTTCATTTACAGAATACAGTTTTCCTCTGGATATCAACGGCATGTATCAGACGCCTACATCGCCGTGAAACTCGACACCCTTGCCAGGCGCACTCGCAATCTCGCTTCTTCTGACCGGAATCAACGACATGCTATTCAACGTTACCAAAAGCATAGCTCCAACATCTGACGCAATAGCGCCCCAAAGGTTCGCCTTATTGGCCAAGGCAAACCCAAGAACCAGAAGCTTGACGGTCAACGAGAATGCTACGTTTTGCTTGATCTTGGTGATGACTCGTTTCCCTAAATCGATGCTGTACAACAGCTTGGATAGGTTAGAATCCATCAGAGTCAGATCTGCCGTCTCCATTGCTAAAGCTGCGCCAGCGCCCATGGCAACGGCGATATGCGCCGCAGCCAAACTAGGTGCGTCGTTCACTCCATCACCAACCATCATGATTAGCTCCTTGAAACCAATAAGACCGGATAAATTCCATCTGTCGCTCTGAGTCACCTTGATTGCACCGGAAACAATGTTGAGTTTTTCTTGTGGTAACAACTCGCTATGGATTTGGTCTGACGACAAGCCGACGGAGTAGCCGATAGATATCGCAGCGTCATGTCGATCTCCAGTCAGCATGCACAAAGCCACTCCCTTCGAACGCAAGTCTTCCAAAACTTCCTTGGCTTCTGGACGGACGGCATCAACAACGCAGTAGTACGCGACGATGCCTTCGTCGCCAACGCTAATTGTTGAAATGACTCGTACTCCTTCCTGCCTTGGTTGACTCGTAGGTATGTGTCGTAGGTCTTGAGTCGTCTTACTCAAACCACACTCTCCGTCACACAACTCTTGCAGGATAAAAAT
>Ga0194115_10006451_pt1 | contig 11880 bp, 12 predicted proteins | sample TA2MahsurfametaG_3_FD_148656 | JGI IMG/M metagenome (GOLD analysis project Ga0194115, IMG submission 148656) | Freshwater microbial communities from Lake Tanganyika, Tanzania - TA2015002 Mahale S4 surface | ecosystem: Environmental > Aquatic > Freshwater > Lake | place: Tanzania: Lake... | reverse complement strand
AAGGAAAAAAATTTTGCCTGCAGACTGCGCCTTAAATTGCACTTTCCGTTGGGCATATCACCAAGTGGCGTCATACAGGCCAATCATAAAGAAAGAACCGGGGACAACGACATCATCGCCGAAGTACAGTAACTATACCGCACGGGGTACGTTGGGCATGTGTGAAGAAAGAGATGGGTTTCCTAGACAGGTTCCCAATTTCTCTCAATCCACCGCTTTGTTTGACAGACGATGCGTTTCGGCTGTCTTTGTCGATTTTAGAGCTCACTTACGGACTACGGACGCGCCAACCCCCTTACACTCCCTTCATAGAGAGCACCCTAACGTAAAAGAGCGTTGCACGACCGAGAGATTGCCAACCATCAGGAATCCGAACCGTCTAGGACCAGGATGAATAAATCTCTCTAGTAACCGACTGAATTCTATTCGGCTTACAGTTAGATGGGCTAAACTACGACAATAATGGAGCCTAATTATATACCCTCTAGTGTACCTTGGACGAAAAAACCATACTAGGCCGACTATCCCATGGATCGGAGTTCTTGCTGTAGATAAGGAAAAGCAGGCAACGGAACCGAGAAAGTACGTTCACATGGGTGCTGCCGTCGAAATGGAATCTACGTCCGAAGGGTGATCTAGAGGTTAGCATCGCTTTTGCTATGTATTTGTGCAGCTAAACGATACAACCGTCCTAGATACGAGCGAGTCCCTCTCTAGTACGACAAGAAAGTATTCGCATCTAAGCATCTGACTACAACGGGAAATGCTTCTAGCCATCTAGTAGGACTGCTTGTTGCATACAAAATTCCTACAAGTACAGTTAGTTCCTACATGTACAATCGGGTCCGCTAAACCCTTCCGCACTATCGTTCTTCGCTGCATCACCAACAGCTGAATAGCTCCCATTTACTTTGCTGAACTTTCTTCTATTCCATACCAAATAATATGAGACCTTTCCCAGGGTCGTTGTGGCTGAACCATGAGAGAGAAATTCGACCTGGGAAGCATCACCAAGATTCACGGCGTGTCAACATATCGAAACAATTTTGAGTAGCTCCCTAGACTGTCTGCAAATCTGGCAAATCGGTAGGCTCCGAATCCTTCTCGTTCGGTGACTGTCCAGGTCGCTTTCCGACTACAGTTTCGCCAGAAACCATCTCCCACAGTAACTGGAACTTTTCGACGGCCGTCCTCACCTGTTCATATCCTTCTCCCTTTCCCAAGAACTCCCATGTTGCCTCTTCTAGGCAATCTTCATCGATATCGAATTCTTGTAAGATCATGGTCTGTTTGAAGGCAAGGGCACGCTCGAATTCTCCCCGAACCAACATACGAAGTTGCTCTGCCGGGATGTGCTGGCCTGACATTTGAATTTGTCGAACTTGCTGTGAGAGTTGTGCTACCACTGCCTGCATCTCTAGGAATAGACGATCAAAGATCCTTGCAACCTCATCTGCTGTAATGAAATCTTCATCCTGCGTCACATCACCTTCGATTTTTCGTGAATGATTGGATGCCGCAGAAGAGAATTGAAAGGCAGCCGCGGCAGCTCCTAAAACAAGAGCGGACCCGACCAAGACTGATGAATGCGAAGCCATGTCTCTGTATGCTATTGTAAGAGAGAGATACGTGGGAAACAGTCCTGATCCGTTCGATTGTCGCTTCGCATTGACGGTGAAGGGACGTTCGCCGAACACTTCCCTATCGGAAATAGCGATTCCTGGTGACTGTGTATGATGGGGATGTCAACTGTCAATTTTGAAAGTTCCCCTCCCTTTTTCAACGGCCGAAATGACGCCTGTTCCACGACATCAACATTTAATGCAGAATTTGTCACAGATTTAGCGAATCCACCAATAAAATCACGCGGAAAGAGGAGATTCGTCATTGAATCATTCGATTGTTCTATGGTGACATATACTGCGGCACGCAGAAACATAAAGGATGGCTCTATCACCCACCAACGCTACCTATCTTGACTCCCGTTTCTAGATTCGTACAAAATTTACTGCTCTCCCAGGGGGACTAGTGAATAACTGTGATCATAGTGTAGGCCGCCACAAAAGCTTACATCAGTATGTCATGGCCGACTGAACGATGAGAATAGATACACCGGTGAAGAAGGCCTATTTTCCACCTGGTCGGCTGCCAACGGGCACTCCACTGAAGACTCCAAGACCGGGACGAAGGTTCCGAGCGATCTTCCCAAGGGGAGGAGGTTTGATTGCCGATTCAGGGACGTCTCGCACATATGAGATAAGTCGTGTTTGTGGATCAAGTTCATAAAAGGAAATTCCCTTGACGGTATCCTCTACGCCATCCAAACATACGTCCCAGGTAAAGCAGGTACTATCAATCCCATCACAGAAACGTTCTGGTCGGAACGTGATACCAGGAAATGAAAAGTCTTCAATGAATTTCTGGACTGCGACCTTCCCCTGCAGCGGTTCTTCATAGTTGAAATCTCGATAGACGATAGATTCATCAAAGAGTCTCATACTTTCATCAACATCCCCTCCTTGGACGTCTAGGAATAAATATTTGGCAACTTCACAGGCAGATTTGGGTGTCCTTTGTGCAAAGGTCGGTGGAGCCTTAGGTTGTGCTCCAGCCGTAATAGCCTTGAGGAGTTCAAGGGTTAAATCACCAGGCTTATAAAGGGGTTCAGGAATTTCTCGAATGTATTGGATTTCCCCATTCGTATTCAATTCGACGAATGTCGTCCCACGTAATCCCTCTTCATTACCTGCTACCCACGTCCAAGCGAATCCACAAGAATTCGTCCCATCACTAATTCGATCAATCCGGACATCCCCATTCCCCTTTCGAGTTTCGACCTTTGTTTTCATATGATTCGTCACTGCCATCCGACCCACAAAGGGTTGAGGCTCGAAACAATCTTCATAGACAACATTCGCAGCACAAGTTTCACCAAAGGCTGCTGCACCATCCATGGTGGAAAAGCATTTCTCAACTTCTACCAATTCCTTCACCAATTCGCGAGCCTTACAAAACCGAGACGAAGAAACAGGAGATTTGACTCCCACGCTACTATTCTTCTTCTTGTCGTTATTGTCCTTGTTAAAGATTTGACCAAAGCCCTCCATGAAGTTCGGCATCGCCGCAATGGCGGATGAAGTTGGTCGTTGGGAGGACGATGTGGGCATCACCATCCAGCCATGGGCGGGAGACTTTGACACCACCACTGCGACAATTAGGGCGGTCAATAAAGGTAATGATGACAGCTGTATCATCGTCACAGTCAGAAACAACCAAAATGAACAGCAATTCTTTCAGGAAAATGAAGTTGTCTTTATGGCATACTATGGTCATCGACCGTATTCGCGCTATCTTGGGTCATTTGGATTCCCTTTTCCGATTAGTTGATCGGTTCAATGTAGGGAGGTCGAGTGACGTAGCGCAGCTTCTGGGATTGGATATCACTCCGGTTGGAGTGGATATGATATCATTCCGTTTTGCGTTTTGGGCGCTCTGCGGAACGCATGTAGGAGATGGTTGATCGTTACATACCGTTATTTACATACCGTACTGTGAGCTGTGAGAGTGAAAAGCGCAGCACCCGGCGTCCAAACACCCCACCGTGAAACTGGATTCGATCGTAGGATTCGGAGGCACCAGGAGACGTCGAAAATTTGCTAGCCAATCGGCCCACCCTCGTCATGGAAGGGGAGTCTAGCCTATCATTCTTTCCTCTGGGACGTATTGTGCATCTAGTAACGGTTCTTCCTTATGGTTCGATTCGTAGAACGCGATATTTTTCCTCTTGAATGAACTCTTCAATTCTTTTCTTAGGTCAACAATATAATGAGTCGTACATAAGCTAGTATCGGAATCCATCATTCGGTATTTCTCAACAAGTCTTTCCTGGCTGAATGTTCTTTCTTCATAGACTTCTTCTTCTTCACTTGTCATGATTTCATGGGCTTCCTTTCAAAAGGCGAGGACTACCGTCCGGGTTGTGTTCGTTCATGTGGACCAAAGCTGTGATTTGACGTCTCCTTCCTTGATACTACGTATAAGGATGTACCGTAGAACTAGCCATGGTTCGATAGTACCATCTCGGATTCGAACTTTACCATCGTCCCATTTACGATCCATAATTGTAGTGTAGCATGCATAAGTTCTAGATTACCTGTAAATCTGCATTCGGGGTACAAGCCCATGTTTTTCTTGGTACGTCCCTTTCATCCTGTTCGTGACGTGGGGTGTCCCCAAATATCCCCTAGTAGTCTCATCATTTCTTCTCTGACGATAGTTGGATGAACCAATCTCGTATTGCATGTGCAAGGAGTGTCGATAGGAAGACGGTCGCCCCAATGGGAATCAAAGTCGGAACGGTCGTCCCAAGACTAGCAATCACGGGGGGAACGAAGGGTGCCAAAATTCCAGCAGCGGCAGTCCCCCCCGCAGCGACAGCAACGACTGGAAGTGTCGTCCGGACAAGTCCACCAACAGCAGAACCACCACGACGTGATACTGCAGTCGATGATGTCGTCTCATCGACGATGAAGGATTCAGATATTTCCGTTAGGGATGGTGGTGTGAGGGCTCGATGCATCTTGATTGGCATGACCGATTCTTCGTTGGAAGATCGGACTGACAATGGAACTGGTTTGTAGGCCAAATCAAATGAGGGTGACAAGACGGGATATTCCCCCCTTGCCATCTTGTTCCTCGGCTCTGGAAACGGGGACAGGGCAGGACCTGGAATTTTCAAGGCATCCGAAGCATACGCCGAGACGATCGGACCAGGGATTAATAAATAGTCCAACGTTGTACCCATGGAACGTGGTAGGTTCGATCCACGAATGAACGTTCCTGTTGGAGTTCCGGAGACGGATGATAAGAAGACTAGGACCATAAAGATCAAGGCTCCACCCAGAAAGAGGGTATCGACCCATGACGTAGAGCTTAGGCTCCTTTCTGTATCGTTGTTCGTACCCACGTCGGTAGGAAGCGTTTTCATGGTGGATGCTACTGTTGCTGCTGGATGATCCGTTGTATCGGTTGGTCGAAAGGCATCAATCATACGGATAGATCGTTGTCGGACACGAGCACGGAGTTCATTTTGTTGTGGTGTCTGATCTAATGCTTGCATACTCACAATGCATATACGATAACACATGACGATTTCTGCCCATGAAATACGTTGAGAATTCCTGCTGCTGCTGTTGTCGTCGTTATTGTTGTCATACGTTTGTGACAAGACCTCCAAGACTGTATTCCATTGAAGATCGGATGCAATAAATCGTAACGCAGGATCTTGTGCCACCTCCTCCAATGTTTGTCGAAGTTCCTCATAGGTAAATTCTCTAGCAAATGGTGAGGTTGGATGTCCCTCTTCTTCTTCGTCATCTTCTTCAGAGAGTTGTTGCTCTGATGCAGAAGAATTCCGAAATTTGGAACACTTGGATTCCAATATTTCTAACAGAGGTTCCAAATGACGGAGTGTCGCAGAAGTTTCCTCCTTCTGATGTTGAAGCATATCCTCATATGTTTCAAGGAAGGTTTCTGCATCGACAATGCTACAGCGACTAGTCGTAGAATCTTCATCATTACTGTTGTTGTTGCTGCTGTTGTTGTTATGATTGTTATTATTGGCAGAAGTGCTGCTGCTGTTGGTGTGCTTCGTGAGGAAACTTTGAGAAATCATGGTTGATTTCTGACTCGTAACAGATTGACTCTCAGAATAATCTTCCATCAATGACATCCCTTCTTTTGGAAATAATGGATGATACTGTGACTATCGTTTGTGTTCGTCGAACGAATGAAAACCTTTTCAAGGAGCGGAAAGGTCGTTCGGTTTTGCGAGCGAGAATCTCGCTGTACTGTACCGTAGTTGATTTGACAGGTTCCAAGTTCCCACTCGTTCCTATGGTACGGGTTCCCTTTTTTTGCCGTTGCTTCTTGATCGACTTCTTGATCGAGAGGAGGGACGTGGTGGTTGTCGGACCGTAAATGAAAGTTTTGCATGCGCACCTCGTGGATGATGGAAAAGTATAGGTCGTATATTTAAAAATATATCGACTTCCGTTCCACCCCTACCTCCAACGTCGAAAGAGCATATATCGAAAAATTGTTGATTCAGCGGCTCGTGACTAAAAATACTGAAAGGAAGAAAAGTTGGTCCTCGATTGGAAAGGAATCAAAATCGGATGGTGTCCAAAGATTATTTCCATGTCATCGGGGGTCAAAAAAGTCGACATGTGTATGACACAAGTGGAAATCAACTTAGTATATCTATTACCAATACATATACATATTCATACATCTACTGACTGACTCGATTGCTGCGAATGACGAGGTTGCTTCCAAAGCTTCTTCTTCTTCCATTTGTCGCATCATCTATCGTTTCAATTGTGGACCTTCCCATTTCGTTGTCTCGCCATTTTCTATCGTCATCCAGTAGTTCCCGAAAGGGTTACAGGCAGCAAATCACCAACAGTAAGATCCCTTCTGTCTCTGTCTCTGTCTCTCTTTCTCTTTCTCCACACATAACCACGCACATACACACACAAATGATGATGAATGCACTTGGTAAGAACGTTCTCTCAATTCGACGAGGGATCGGCCATTCCTTGATTCGTCCACTTTCCGCAAGACTAACAACAACAACAAAAACGATAGGAAAAGTCGTTGACTGTGGAATGATATCTTCCTCTGTATCGTCAACGGAAGTTGGAAAATTTTCTGCTCTTTCCAAGACATGGTGGGATCCTCAACAAAATCCATTGATTGGGATGAATACGATCCGAATGCAATATATACAACATCAAACCTTACTTCGACGTCGACAACAACAATTGGACTCAGTCTCTTCCGCCTCCACCACCAACGTAACATCATCTTCAGATTCTACCACCATTCCACCATATACTCTCCCATTCAAGGGTTTAAGGGCCTTGGATGTTGGTTGTGGTGGTGGACTGTTGTCGGAAAGTTTAGCAAGATTAGGTGCCAATGTAACAGCAGTCGATCCATCAATTGAACTTGTTGAGGTAGCGAAGGAACATACTTTTCAAACCTTATTACGAATTGATCCAAATCGACGCGGAGATATTGATTTTCGTGGTGGATCATCTGTCGAAGAATTAGCTAACTTCGCCGATGGTCGATATGAAGAACAATTTGATATCATTTGTTTATTAGAAGTTTTGGAACATGTCAATGATCCTAATTCCATCCTTTCTTCGATCCATCGATTATTAAAACCCAACGGTGTCTTATTCCTATCGACATTAAATCGTACAGTGAAAAGTAAAATCCTTGCTATATGGGGTGCCGAATATGTTATGGGATATTTACCTGTCGGGACTCATGATTGGAAGAAATTCTATTCTCCCAAGGAAGTGGAAGATTTGATGGATAGGAATGGATTTATCCAAACTCATATTACAGGAATGGTCCTGAAGTCTCCACCCATCTTTGGGAAATGGGATTGGAAGATGGATGAAAAGGATATGGATATTAATTGGATTGGAGCGTACGAAAAAAAGCAACCCGACATTGATCGATGATCGAAATGCATAACAGTATGCTACGATATACATAGACGGCTATAGGAGTATGAGCATGAAGAGAAAAAAACGGATATAGTAGCACACAAGTAGTTACAGAATGCCAAAATGGAATCAAGAATGTAGACATTGTTCCTTTCGGTACGGACGAGACATACTGTCTCCAGTTTTAGCTTCGTATATTTCTTCCTTCCTCCTCTCACCCAAACACACACTCTCTCCTATATCCTTGCCTTTTTCGATGCTGGAAGATCTTCATCGAGAGGATCTTCCTTTAACATGGAGAATGAAAAACCAGTCTTTTCGGGGATAGGTGCTAAGGTTTCCCATCCATGGACATTCCATCCTGCCTTACCAAATGCAAAACTACCATATCCTGCCTTCCATCCATTCCGACCATATGCGACAGCTAATCCAGCATATTCACCTGATGTCGTCGATGAGACTCCAGCTCGTAAACCAACATTTTTCGGTCCCGTGATGGGTCGATCCAGTCGTTGTTCTGCCTTGGGTGTAGCTAATTTGACTTCAACATTCCGATCTTCTATCATAATCGGTTGTTGTGCGATGACATTCTGTGCACCATCACTTCCTGGTTCAAAGGTAACAAAACCAAAACATCGTGATCGATTCGTCATCTGATCGACCATAACAATCGCATCTGCGACTGCACCATATTTTTGAAAAATCTCCTTTAATTGCATACTATCAATATTGGGTGGAATCCCTAATGTAGTTTGACAAACACACAAAAAAACGAGATCAGAGGACAAGACGAGGTAAGTCCATATGTTCAGTACTGACAAAAGGCCGTAACATGCTTTGATTCACCGACAAGGTGGAGGATTCTGGATCTTGTGCCAACTCTACACACAAAATACGTACCTCCTACAAATACTTTATTCCCCTGTTGTTCGGGTGTTAGACCGGAGGTCGAACCACGATCGGCAGAACGAGAATGATCGGGCCATTCATCTTTGTGGATGGAGGGTGGCGCGACACCCCGAGCTTGTGCACGTTTCACATCAACAATCTTATGATTAATTTCATGATTTGCCTCCTTCATGACTAAATCGACAGTCGCTGCCTCCGCAAAGACGACAAAGGCAAATCCTCGTGGATCTCCCGTAACACGATCTCTCATCACCTCCACCGACACAACCTTCCCATATTGTTCAAAATGCCACCGTAAGGATTCTTCATTCGTCTGCCAAGATAATCCACCCACAAAGATCTTCCCTTGATCTAATAACATCGCTGGTGGTTGTTGCTGATGTTGTTGTTGTGTTGGGACGACCGTACAGGTTGGACCTCGTGACATCGAGGAATCTCCTCGACCGTAATAATTCCCTGAAGCGTCCGCCATTCTTTACTTGTGAGATTCTCTAGGACGACGTTTTCAAAGGGATCGATACGAAAAAAAGGAATGTGGATTGCCAAATTTCAACCCTTATCTTCTATGGTCGTTCCGAAGGATGATAGAGGAGTTGGGTAGTGGACGTAAGTCTTGTTTTGGGTGCGAAGGCAGCGAAGTTCTGCAATAGGCTTTTCATTGCAAGGGACAAGGGAGCCCGACTGTCGCTATTATGCAATCCCATTCCTCGGAGGGGCTGGTAAAGGCCTTTCCTTTTTATGGACGACACGGCCAACGAACACGACGACCATTTCCAAATTTTCCGGACCCCCCGCCGTTTTGTTGGTGGGGCAGCGCACCGAAGGGAATCCCGCTTCATTTTTTCGTGATTGACGGGTCACGTGCAGACGAGATAGAAATCTCTGTCTGACCAACGTCCGTCGATAGCCTCGGTCCGTAGAAATCAATCCACCTTGTCACAGTCAAAACAATCAACACACATGCATAACAACACTTCGTGGCAACTGTGTGGTGGTGATGACGCGAAACGAAATCTTAACTTGTCAAAGCCGTTTCACCCTATTTCCTTTTGTTTGAGCCGTAGTCGGGCGCTTATTTCTCCCTTCTCCTCCCTCCCTCCCCGCCCCTGGCGTTGTTCATATAATTGTAACAGGCGCGGAATGAGTTGGTTCGTATCGGCTTCAAATCGGGCTTCCGCTCACCTACTAGCTACGGCGGCAACTCGGGCTTGGGGGAATCCTCTAGTCACCGCCAGGACCATCGGTCATGGTCATAATCAAACTTCGGCTCTTGCTTCATTACAACAGACGATGACATCACAATACCCTGTTCGGCCATTTTCTTCCAATCCGGACAGGCCTCCTTCGCGTCCTCCACCATACCGTGGTGGTGGTCGTGGTCAGCCCATTTCCTTTCCACGAGCTCCACCACTGGTGGATTCTCCATCGACTGCACGGAAATGGAGGACTCATAATGTATCATTGAATATTGGATATTACCCTCCTATGGAAGACGAGAAAGATAGCGATAAACGAAAGTCCTTCTTTCGAACACCCAACAATAGTAACACTTCAGGAGCGAGTGACCTCCCGGTACCACCACCAACGAAATCATGGAGAGAGGAAGAACAAGAATTGGCAGAACAGGTCAAATTGATGCAAGATGAAAAGGATGCCCAGAAGATCAAATGGTTAGAAACAGCGAAACCACCGATTCGGAAACCGATGATTGATGAACGTGGTCGAGCCTATGGTCGAGGTGGAAGGAAGACAGCATCTGCAAGAGTATGGATCCAACCAGGACTTGGATTAGTCGTCGTCAATAGGAAGGACTTTGTAGATTACTTTCATCGAACGACAGATAGAGATCTTGTTTTAGCACCCTTTACAGCGACGGGGACATGTGGAAAATTTGATGTCATGGCGACCGTCGAAGGTGGTGGATTAACTGGGCAAGCGGGAGCGATCCGACATGGCCTTGCCAGAGCATTAAATCATTACAATCCGGATGCATATCGACCACCATTGAAACGATTAGGATATTTGACACGTGATCCTCGAAAGGTCGAAAGGAAGAAGGTTGGACATATCAAGGCTCGTAAAAAGCCACAATGGGTCAAACGTTAGACGCTTAATGTTACGTTTACAATATTGCTCTTTTTCTTCTTGTTACGTTAGAATTCCTGCCACCCAAAATACGCTGCCTAGACATTGATTGCTTTCAACTTTGTAGCCAACAGACTACGTTTTTCTTCACGTGTCTTGATTGCCGACCACTCTAGGTATGAAACATTGATGACCGTCCAACCCACGCTTTGTAGGAAGCGACGCTTAGCCTTGGTCGGACCATTTTCGATCGAAGGCAACTCACGACTTCCTGCCGGACGCAAAAAGTGAGATGGGCCGTCGAATTCAATGGCGATTTTGCGATAACGACAGGCACAGTCGATCTTCCATAAATCGTGGGCAGGGCCCGAGGGAAACGTAGACACCTCCCTTTCGTGATGAAATCCAACCTAGTCCAGAATCTTGGAAATTTCTCGTTGCGAGATCGATTCATGACTGTCGACCGTAATTGTTTCTGAAGTCCAGGCAGGGGGATCCAACTGCAGGGAATAAACGTGAGATGAAATAAGGTATGTCTGTATCAACTGACTACGCTGCTCGTTGATCAACTGACTCCGATCAATCTCGATCGCCCGCTTCCAGAGCATGGAAAATGTAACTGAATGTCGCTTGAGAGAACCAGAGATGGCGAAGGCTAAACATAAATTCACAATAGTTTGGTTGTTTGATATCTTGATGAATTGATCGACCTCACGTTCTCCAAAGGCTTCGAATAGACCCGAAGCGTCATAGCCAAGGATACTCATACTCCAAAACGTACTGGCGACATCTTGAGAAGTTCCATTCTGGATCAAACGATTCGCTTCTAGATCAACTGCTCGACATAAGTTGGGACATGCTACCCCAAGTGTCGCAAACGACCAGACGATGTTGGCAATGTTTTGCGGAATCCCCTGCTTTACCAGATCAATGGCTTGTTGATCAATACATTCCAACAACTGAGGGCAGTCGATGCCCATGGTAGCGAAGGACCACACCGTATTGGCGACTTCCTGTGGATTGCCATGCTCGACCAGGTTAAACGCTTGTTGATCAATACAGTTCGACAACCGAGGACAGTCGATGCCTTTTGTGGCGAAGGACCACACGGTATTAGCGACGGCTTGTGGATTGCCATTCTTCATCAAATGCGATGCATGACCATCAATCTCAGCAAATAAGGATTGACATTCGATTCCCATCTTTGCAAAGGACCAAGCCGTATTGGCGATCGCTTGAGGTGATCCGTCAGCTACAATGTCCTTAGCTCTCTCGCAGACAGCTCCCGCCAACCTTGGACAATCTAATCCGAGTGACGCAAAGGACCATAGAGTGTTGGTGATAGCTTGAATGGAGCCATCCT
>Ga0194115_10006450_pt1 | contig 11882 bp, 11 predicted proteins | sample TA2MahsurfametaG_3_FD_148656 | JGI IMG/M metagenome (GOLD analysis project Ga0194115, IMG submission 148656) | Freshwater microbial communities from Lake Tanganyika, Tanzania - TA2015002 Mahale S4 surface | ecosystem: Environmental > Aquatic > Freshwater > Lake | place: Tanzania: Lake... | reverse complement strand
ATGAAAATGCTGTGGAGGGATATGGGGGAGGAGCAGTTTAAGGGCAGGGGGGAAGGGGGTCACGAGAGGGGGTCGGAGGGAATCGTCTGTCCGCCTGTTATTACATAGTTTTTTTTCTTTTTTGCCAATACCGTATCTTCCCCTCAATATCAAAATGACCACATAACGTATATTAACGGTATGGGACGTCAGATGAACCAATGGTCGTTGTAGTCCGGAAATCCCATCTGGCAAGTTGAGTGACGTCCATTTGTATCCTTGTCTCGATCAGTCAAACAACCTTATTGAACTCGTATTCAACTTGATTCCATCTCCCGTTCGGGAGGAGGCCAATCTATGCCTTCACACATTCGATCGAGATAATGGCCGCAATCTCTGTTATACGGGAAACTTTCTTTGCAGACCAGGGTCTGTCAGATAATCGTCAAGCTTTGTTCTCCTTTGAAATTCCAGGTATTGAAGGAGAATGGGAGTTCTTCCCACCAGCGGGCGGTCCTTGGAAGACTTTAGCAACAGTGAGTTCTCAGGGAGGGGGCTGTTCATCCTGGTTTGTGTGCCTGTGTGGGATGGAGATGTATCGTATGCGAATGTGTTTGTAAACTCTGTGCGCCGATGTGGATGTGGATGTGTAATCCTATTATAGTCTTTCTCACTCCAGCCTACCTTTGTTGCGATTAGGTTGTGATCATGCAATCGTTGATCCAATGTCTGTTTGCGGTCATCATATGGTATTCTATTATTCAGCGACAAGGAAGGTCCGAAGCCTACATGATCGGTTGGGGGATCATCGTTCCGTTGTCATTGTACCTGCCATTTTTCTTGTTTGAAACGTTCCAAATACAGAATCGAGTTGTGGGACTGTCCATGGCTACTGTCATGACAGTCCTTTTCTTTCCAGTCATAGAAGCCATGTATGGGACATCACCTGCCTATGTGACGAAATCTCTTTCGAATTATGCGGGGTATATGTCCTCGATTGCACCATACGTATGGGATCCCAAGACAGAATCAAGGGCTAAGATTTCAACATCAAAGCTCATTGAGAATTACCTTAGAGTCATGGGAGCGTTCACATTGGCGTCAGCGATGCTTTCCTTCCTTAAGGAGTACGATTATCGACCATTCCCCTCAACTGTAAAACTCGATGAAATGGAGCTGACCTGGGAACTTTTGTCTTTCAATCATATCGTCAACGCCTACCTCTCCGCTTGGCTGATATTCGGGACACTAATGACAGGGTTCGAAGGAACTACCTTTGGCGAGAACATCAAAAGTTTCGATACTCATCGTCTCTTTCACAGGCCATTCTTCCAGAGTCGGTCACCGACAGAATTTTGGACGAAGTAAGTACTTTGGGTTTGTTCATTGGGACAAAAAATTTTTACCCTCGTTTTGTCAACTTAGTCTTTACTTTCCCTTGGTTCTGTCAGACGGTGGAATTTGATGATACAGCCGTTGCTAAAGGTAAGGCGTAGAAAGTGAATCCGCTACTGACTTGCAACTTAAGGATGAAGATCGCTGACGTATGGGGTGCTTGTATCATATGTATCCACTCGAATGTATAGCATGGCATCTTTCTTCCATCCAAACAATATCTGAATACCAAAGTGTCAGTCTTCATCACTTTCCTCGGTACGTATTGTGATTTCAATAATCAATACTCTCAAGAAACTCTCGAAACCTCATCCTATCAATGAATTCTCTTTTCAGTTTCGGGGTTGTATCATGAGTACGTCTGGTATTGTATCTTTTACGACCCAAAAGATGCGAATGGAAATTGTCTACTGTTAAATGATGTAACATGCTATGATCATCGATTTGGACGAGTTACTCTCTTCTTTGCCTATGTTGGCATAATCATGGTACTGGAACGTCCCATCAGCGAACTGGGGCCTGCACAATGGCTGTCCAAGTATCTTCCAACTCCAGTAATTGCCCATCTCTTACTCTTGCTACACCTACCGATCGCGCATTGGTGAGTATATATGTATATCGATTGTCGCGTGATGGTATTCTCTGCATCTTCCATGGCTCATTACTCTGCTGGACAGGTACTACGGCGATTGGATCGTCGGTGGATACTTTGAACACTTTTCTATTGCACTGTGGCAAGTGAAGCGGATTTGGTAGTAGAACCTGGTGACCATACCTGTTCCTAGTGTTGCGATTTCATACATTTGGCATTCTAGATGATGAAGATTGCGACGTGTTTTAGTCGACGATGATGGTACAGGTACCGGTATGTCCCGTTGACCACAATATCTAGGACTTGGACCGAGTTCTTCGGGGCACTACTCTCAGAGTTGTTCAGACTTTCCATCTAGGATTCATCAGAACTTTCAGATCTTGTTGTCCCCATCCCTCGTCAAAGTCCTTACCGGACCATGTCGTGTATGTCTGCGAGTTGTGCCCCTCTCCGAACATACGTTTTTTGTGGATGGATATCGAGAGACGTTAAGAATGACATCCATCGCCTACCTTGTAGTCACACAGCCGTCACCATCTCCCATGACTACATTCATGAGACTTCTAGTTCTCCTTCGTCTAATTCGTTCGTTTTCATCAACATCATTCCTTGTCGAATTCTCGAGGCATAGCGACTTTTAAAGGCAACAACATGCCGTGACAGAATGCCGCAGGAACATTTCTCACGAGTAGCTTCGATATCCCAGATCGAGTTACACGCGTAAGCGCATGGACGAAACATCCACCCTGGTATCTTTCCATCCGTCTCGAATAGCAGCGACAGCAGAATTTGTCCTCCTGGAATTCACAACAAATAAGTCCATCGACACCCTACCTATTCCCCACATTTTCGTTCATGGTCTCCGATTCCCATTCTATAGCCATCATTATCACTGGAGCATCACGAGGCTTTGGTCGGGCCCTAGCTATCGTCGCGAATGATGCCTTCGGAGGAAATTCCAAACTGATCCTCATTGCACGATCCACAACTGGTCTACAGGAAACTATATCCAACTTCCCTCATCGTCCTTCTGAACGGTGCTGTTATCATTCCATGGATCTTGGTAATTTAGAGGAACTTGATTTAAATATCGAAATCATAATCAAGGATCTTGAGGAGGCTTCACGAATCATTCTCTTTCAGAATGCTGGAACCATCGGTCATCTGGGACTATCTCGAGACTCGCCGAGCTTGAAGGACATGAAAGGCAACGTCGACTTGAACATTACGTCGTGTCTCTGGCTGTCTACTCGAATGACTCACTACGCTCGAGCGACTTTCAAGGATTTGGTCATTGTGAATGTATCCTCGTTGGTAGCGATTGTAGACTTCCCCACCTTGGGCATTTACAGTGTGGCAAAGGCGGCTCGAGACAAATATCATGCTCTGATTGCTCGAGAAGAAGAAGGATCCAGTCACGCTTCAGAGTGTAGAGGGATCATTCGGACTCTGAATTATGCTCCTGTAAGTGAAGTCGTGAATTGTATATGGACGGGTGTCAAAATAGAATCCCATCTAAATGCTAGGTCTATTTGTCTCATTTCTACGTCGCTCAGGGGCCACTAGAAACGGACATGGTCAAGGAAATCCGAACCAATCTTGACAAGGTCGATAGGTCTCTTCGTAAGGCATATACCAAGGTTCAGTTGAATCCACTCGATAGTGCTCGGAAGATTTTCAGTCTTCTAGAACGTGACGATTTTGAAAGCGGGTCCCACGTCGACTATTATGATCTTCCAGAAGACGCGTAGTACGGGATATTATAGTCAGTACCTTTCTTTGTCTCTCATAAACTACATGATGTGTACTATAATTCCATTCAGTTGGCTTTTGCTTAAATTTTTTTGAAAAGTATGCCTTCTATTGGCCAAAAAAGAAACAGCTTTGTGCATATACAATTACCCATTGTTGCGAATCCTTCGCGGTAATCCAAATGGGATTTCAACCATGGCTTCTATGGTTCCTTACCGGATTTCAATGCCTCAATAGGTGCCTTGAATTCACAGCAGAATGCCCTGTACATCCACATGAATTGCAGATACCAGACAAAGAAGTGTATCCCTTCTTGGACCATGAACTCCTTCCGGAACCTGTCACAGCCCACTACGGGTTCAAGATTTGTCGTGAGATGAGGTTGACCGTCCGCAGGCAACATGCATAGCGATTCTCGGCTAGTGAACGTTTTACTTACTGGTGTTGATCAAAGATCCGAGCTCCAAGTTGGACGCTTTGGCGACGATCTTCTGGCTTTGCTCACCCATTTCGGCCTGTGTGAAGTAAGCGCGGGCGAGAGGTAGACATTCGATCTCCTCTTGTAGCAAATGTGGCTTCATCATGGTTTCGTATTCGATGAGTTCCTCCAGCAACTCAGATACGCTATCTCCTTCCTTGATGCCGGCTACAATGTCGCCCACCTTGTCGAGCTTTGTGACGAGAACAACGTGATCTGCGGTGTGCTGGGAGGCCAACGAAGTAACTTAGTGAGATGATGGTGATACACGCAAGAACTGATTCCTTGTTTGTCGTTGGCAATACCTACCTTTTCAGGGTACGCGAATCGCGTTTCGAGGAAGGGTGTCATTATCTCATCTTCGCTAGAGTGGTGAGAATGAATATGGACTGAGTGGACAGCCCACGCCTTATGGATGCACTTGGCTTCCCATGCCGCTAGACTTCCTCCCCGAACATTGGTGGCTTCAAGTGCTGTCACTAGGTTGCGCGAAGTTCATCACGGATTGCGTCGTGAGCATGCATCCAGCCATCCCTTTCGGCAGGATACGGCCATGACTCTTCCTTGTCGGGCTTGAATTCTGCGTGTAGTTGGAACTTGGGATCTTTGGGGTTGAATGCTGCAGCGCTGGTAGACATGTTCGGATTTGATGTTCTTCGTTTCGGTGGAGGCGAGCACGTAGTGAGCGACGAGCGATTGAATGGTTCTCAAAAAATGAGGGTATTCGAAGTTGGGATGATGTAAACGCTATGAGACAAAGATGCACAGAAGGAATCGTATCATAGATATGATGTACAGAAGGAACGGTAGGAAAATTGACTGTGAGTTGAGTGACCCTCTATGTTGACGGGGAGACGCATATGAAGGTGAAAAAGGCCCACGGGCGCTTGAATCCCGCGCTCGGAGTCGCGCAACTACGCGAACACTTCATGAATCATGAAGGCTTGACTCGTCTGATTCAGTAGTCGTAGAGTCGAGGTACTCAAACGCTCAAACTCCAGTTGTGTCAAAACTTGCCAGTGTAGTTGGGTCTATTCTGTTGCAGCTAGATTTTAGTATTCCTTGTTTGACTTTCTGGCTCTTGTGCAATGTCCTAGATCTCCTCTTTTCGTTTCTTGTATAGTATTCACGCAATGTGACATCGTTGTCTCCACTGTACGGATCCGGTGCCTCCTTGGTTCTTCTCAAAGAAGCCATTCTCAACAGTAGTGCTTAGGTTCTCCTATATCGGCATTATCGCTGTACGCTTCTTCTACTGGACCATCTTGACGATGCAACACCAAGAAGGTACTATTCATGGATACGTCGGTGCCCGTTGTGCCGCCACAGCGCAACGCCCTAGTTTCCATGGAGGATCCATCCGAGGATATCCATCCTAAACGAGTCGTTATCTAGCCACGACAAACCCATTAATTTCCGCTTTGCAGCACTTGTGCTTTCCGCATCCATCCACCTTTCTACCTTGACGTTTGTTGTGACATGTTATCACCACAACCCTGTGCTCGTTGCTTGATCTGATGCGATGATCGGATTCATCCGATCCTTGAACGTATTGAGCCAATATGAGAAACGCGTAGAACATTATGGGTTAGACTTAACTGTATTGTAAAGTGGAACGTATTGCCAAGATTCCTCCAAGAATTTCCGGATGGATCCCGCTTCTTGTCCTTCTTAGCATGTGAGTGAAAAACGGGCCATTTGAAAAACTGCACGCTGCCTTCAAGTACGATGAGCGCTGGCCGCTTCGAAGAAAAACCATGATGTACTTTACATATCTAGAATCACCATCATAGGGTTCAAAACAACAAGGGCGTGAAAAACATACAAAAAGAAGGAAGCGTCAAGCCGATATCGCTAGCTGGGGAACTACTAGATCCTGGATTTTTTCTTGATGGCTGTTCACTAATCTTTCGGGTCTTCAAAAACTTTGCCAAACGACATGTAACCCACCGACTCATTCCCTTCCACGAAGGTGGTGTAGCTCATATTTGCCGCATTCATGCTCAATTCTAAAGAGCTTGAATCTCTATCCTTCAACTTTCCTTTCGTGGGGCTATTACCGCGCGAAATCATCATTGAGGAATCAAAGACGGAACTCAGGTTCCCTTCCTCCTGCATGTCAGCAATAGACAGACTCATGGCTGACAAGTGATTCGATGATGCATTCGAGCCATCTGCCTTGCTTTTCTGACCTGGTGTCGGCGATTTTCCAAACACCTTGTCCATCTTCATGCTATCTTCCCGTCTCATGAGGGACGTAGGTGGCATTCGCCGGGGGTTATTCCCAGGCAAAGTCTCCACATGGTTCTGCGATGAGCCATTGAGAACCTCAATAGTTGGTGTCGATGTCCCTGGTTGCACAAGCTTCGAGGTGGATACATCTGAACTAGTTTGCGAAATCAACTGATTCGTCTGACGATTTTCCAACGAGTTATCACCCGAAAGAGTTTGACTTGGCATGGGAGTAACGACTTGACTGTTCAAGTTTGCACTCGCCAGATTCATCATACCCACATCAGTCTTCATCTGTGCTTGTTGGTGTTGGAACTGTAGTTGTTGAAGCTGCCGAAGATGCTCCAGTTGTTGCTGTTGCTGGAGTTGCCGCAAAAGGTTCAGCTGCATCTGCTGTTGATGGAAGTGATTCTGCATTTCTATCTGTTCGTGGCCCAACATCATCCCAGGATGAAGGCATATATTGTTTCGAAGGTTGTTACTCATTTGAACGTCCATCATCGAGGCCGCCTGTTGTTGAGCCGTCATCTGCGTGAGGGCATCAAGATGCCCGTGAGTAAGCGGCAGGCATGGTAGCATCGATGGATCCATCATGCTGCGAAGGCTTCCTCCTATTGCTGTTTCGGCGTAACTCTCCAACTCTGGCGATAGAGGATCCAACAGAAGAGTCGGAGACAGCAAACCACCCGGAGACTGCAATCGTCCCTCCAACACTGGTACATTTCTGGATCTCGTCGGAGAGGTCATCAAGACGCCACCGCCAGACGGGTCACCGCCAAAGCCAGAGCTTTTGATGGTATGGCCATCCTGGATAGAGAGATGTGAAAGAATGATACTCGTTGTCAGTCAAACATTTCAAGACGGTCCCGTATTTTTTGGGCACGAATGGGAGTTTCTTTCATCGAGCTTCTCGTAAGAGGTCTACGTACCTTTCGTACTGCAATGGGCCCAACATCATCGTCGGATTCACCACTTGTGTCTCCTCCCGACATCTCCTTGACGATGTCTGGAGCACCTTCTCGCAAGGCTTGTCTTGTTTTGTCTAATGCCTTCTTGTCTCCAATATCGTACCACAGCTTGGTCACGGCATCTTGCTTGAGAAACCGTCCCGGCGAATCTCGAGCCTTAATTTCATCAACGATTATGCGTGAGAACCTGCCCTTCTGAGGTTTCGGGCACTTGACGTATTCCATCTTGTGCTTGTGCACCAGCGTTCGAAAGTACTCATTTCCTACATGGTAGTTGACAGAATTCCCTCTTCCTGATAATACATCGTGTTCGTGGGGATGCTGGATATCGGTCAGTTTCATCATCATCTTGATTGTGAATGTTTGAGACACGAGGTCATAGTGAAATGAGCGAAGAGACGATGGATCAGAAGACAGTACTGACGAGTTCGAGTTCCTTCAGGGTCATTTACCGGTCACTACCCTTTCCCAACCAGTTGATATTATGTGCTCTATTATGATCATAAATGTATCATTGCTAATGCCACTACTTTGTATTCTATGGCTAGGCAGGACGATAAGCCGACGCCGGACATTTGAGTTAGTTGATTCCTCCTTGCTGGAAGGTCGCGTTCGTACTACGGTACTGGTCCCGTCATTATGGGACCTGCAGTACTGTTGTTTTAACGGTCATTCCAGGTAGCTCGTCTGTCATCTCGTCGCGCGACGGATGGCGAGAGTGACATGTGACATCAAGAACAAGGATACCTCCGTCTGTCTGCCGTACAGACGATCCATGAGACGAAGCGCGGCATCCACACGTCAGTGCGCCAAATCAGGAGGGTGGGCTTCATGATATTCCACCTCCGCCGTCAAGCACATCAACGGTTCCGTCAGGGAGCCTCTTTTGGAAGGCAGACAAATACACCTTTACGGTAATACAGACACCCTCCTCCTCCTTGTTTGCATACAGGATCCCTACATTTCACGAAAACTAGATTCGAAGGCACCGCCGAAATCAAGACTCCAACATCATGAAGTCGCTGCGCGTACAGATATCCGTGTTCCTCGCTCTGGCTTCTTCATCCAGAGCATTCACGATTCCGTCTACATTTGGTGTTGCCAGAACGGGGACCCCAGTCTCATTCAACAACAACTATCATCGTGAAACATTAAGAGAATCCACCACCCTTCTTGCTCGGAAAGAAGAAAGGGGGTTTCAACCGGCGGTAAAGATTCCAAAACCACCCATGAACTTGGAAATTGAACCCATCCAGCTTCGAGTGACGGTCCCAAATCCTCCCGGCAAAGACGAACCACTTGGAATCATGCATCGTGATGAAGCCCTGGCGAAGGCCAAGGAATTGGGAGGATTGGATTTGATTCTTGTAAATCCTAGTTCGGACCCTCCCGTCTGCAAAATTGTCGATTACTCCAAGTATCGTTACTCTCAAGAAAAGAAGGCGAAGGAAGTGAAGAAGAATTCCAAGGCCACAGAAATCAAGGAAGTCAAAATGAGTTACAAAATTGATGTCCACGACTATGATGTCCGAAAAAAGAGTGCTCTCAAGTTCTTAAATCAAGGGAATCGAGTCAAGTGTACTGTCATGTTCCGGGGACGTGAGGTTCAACATGATCAATTGGGATTTGAACTATTGGATAAGTTAGCTGCCGATTTGGATGGAGTCTGCGTCCGAGAGGGCCGTGCTCGACGTGAGGGGAAAAATCTTTCCCTCATCATCTCTCCACGACCAGAAGTTTTGAGACGTGTCGGTGAAAATCGACGAGCTGAAGAAAAGGCTCGGAAGAAGAAGAAGGCAGAACAGAAACAATCGAGAGCTGCTGCCCTTGCTCGTGGAGAGACCGTGGAAGATGAGGAAGATGATGATGATGACTTGGATGATGATGACGACGATGATGACTTGGATGACGACGATGATGACTTGGATGACGACGACGACCTTGACCTAGAGGGGGATATCGAATCATCCTTAGACGATCTCTTTGGAAGCGATAGTGTAGCTGATAAGCTCTTTGGATAAAATTTCAGAAGCTACATGTAAAAGCATCCAATGCTTTCAAAATTCAAAACTAGAAAGATCTTTAATCACAACTGACTATGATACCGGTATTGCCGCATGGAAACTTGTGTTGAATGGAATCGTGATCCCTAGGTTCCGTCTGCTATTTCACCTGGAAAATGGTCGGATGAGTCGCAGGCTCTCCTCCCAGTATAGAAATTCCAGTAAGTCACTGCGACATGCAAAATCCAATCAAAATCCCTTCGCAAATCGAGGCTATAATATCACAGAACACGTGGATTCTAGACGACGCTAATGATTTTCATCTCAAGCATCATCACCATCATCATCTCTCATGGCCACGTAACGTCACCTCGTATTTGATCGTTCCGAGACACTCCGAAAGCTTGTTTCTCCCACCCATACAAAATCTGGTCCCAAAAGAAACGTCGACACTGTGGCCATCTTCTTTTCCAGACCTTTTGTGCTTTTTTACCCGACTCTTCGCTCGGAATTTGGTCCTCCGCCTATTGTTTTTCTGCAATATTTTCCCCACGAAACCTAGAACATGCCTCCTCAACAAAGAATGGACAACATCGTCGATCAACAGGGAATGCGAAGAAATGTATCAACATCCGAACTCAGTAATGCCAGTCTCGGTAGTGCTGCAAGTGACAATGGAACTCCCCGAAATGCTCGTGAATATCGTGTACGAAAGTCTAGACTTATTGGGTACGTTTGTGCCATGTGGCATTGGGAGTAAAAGTGTTCGCATGTCTTTGTATCATCGTCGTACGTCTCACATGATGTGTATTTTATCGGTGGATTTCCAAATCAAAAAAAGGATGATCGACTGGGCCCACGTTATTTTGACCCACGCACCACATCTTCTAGTTCTTGGACTTGTTGTCCTTGTGGGTCAGATTATTCATCAGGTCGTGGAGGATCTATTTGGAAACAATAAGGTCGAGTGGTTGTCCTTAGAGACCATTACAGTCGTCGCATCGGCTGTGAAGGAATTATTCGTCCGTCTATATCTCGCAATCGCAGAAAGTGATGGATTTGATATTTTTTCTCCTGCCGTGAAGACGACTGCCTTGATCCTATTTACGATGGGATGGCTTGTCCGACGAGATTGTCCCATCTATTGTCTTAGTTTCGCTACCTTCAAGGCACCCGATTCCTGGAAGGTCGATCATGGGCAGATTATTGAAATGATGCGACGAAAGAAATGCTTTACGGATGAAAGTATTACCTTTATGGAGAAAATCTTGGAACGATCAGGGACTGGTCCAGCCACCGCATGGCCACCGGGAATCGTCCAATCCTTATACAATAAGGATGGAAAGGCTGATCAGTCACTTGAGGCTAGTCGGACCGAAGCGGAAACAGTTATCTATGCCTGTGTAGAGGAAGCCCTCAAAAAGGCGAATGTCAAACCGAAGGAGATTGATATTCTGATCATCAACTGCTCACTTTTCTCGCCAACTCCTTCACTCTGTGCCATGGTAATGGCTAAGTTTGGTATGCGAGATGATGTCGCCACATACAATTTGTCTGGAATGGGATGCAGTGCTTCTCTGATTAGTATCGATTTGGCCAAAAGACTATTGAGCAAGGGACTTGGAAAGGCCCTAGTCGTGTCGACAGAGATCATCACACCGAACCTATATCACGGGAATGATCGGGGCTTCCTGATTCAGAACACGTTGTTCCGATGTGGTGGAGCTGCCATTGTGTTGTCAAACAATTGGTTAGATGGACGACGTGCTTGGTATAAACTTTTGCATACAGTCCGTGTCCAAGGTTCTGGACAGGCAGCCTATGAATGTGTCTATGAGGGTGAAGATGCTGATGGGGAACGTGGTGTCCGTTTATCGAAGGATATCGTCAAGGTCGCAGGGAAGACGATGGAAAAGAATTTGACGACGTTAGGACCGAAAATTCTACCCATTTCAGAACAGGCCAAGGTCGTTTGGAGTATCCTATACCGTTTATCGTTGAAATGGTTTGTGAAATTCCTTCAGAAGAATGGCGCCGAAGATATGGCAGCCAAAATCCGAATTTCAAAACCCTATGTTCCGGACTTCAAACGTTGTATCGATCATTTTTGTATCCATGCAGGTGGTCGAGCTGTGATTGATGGTATGTAGTGCGATGCGATCCATTTTTTCACAGATTGTTCTTTCTTTTGCCTCCAACATTTTGAACTTACGATGGTCTATCTCTACTACTCTTTCTTTTCTTAGGAATCGAGAAGAATATGCAATTAGAAGATTACCATACCGAACCGTCAAGAGATACACTGTATACCTACGGGAACACGAGTTCTTCGTCTATCTGGTACGAATTGGAGTATATTCAAGAGCACCAACAAACGAATCCGCTCAAGAAGGGACACCGAATCATGCAGGTAGCCTTTGGATCTGGTTTCAAATGCACGTCGGGTGTATGGCTCAAACTGTAAGGGAGACCCAAAAAAGCTC
>Ga0194115_10006448_pt1 | contig 11885 bp, 10 predicted proteins | sample TA2MahsurfametaG_3_FD_148656 | JGI IMG/M metagenome (GOLD analysis project Ga0194115, IMG submission 148656) | Freshwater microbial communities from Lake Tanganyika, Tanzania - TA2015002 Mahale S4 surface | ecosystem: Environmental > Aquatic > Freshwater > Lake | place: Tanzania: Lake... | reverse complement strand
CCAGAGTCTGCCTGACCTTGGCCTTGCTGGCTGGGCTGGTGCTTGGCGGCGCCGTCTGGCGGCTGGAACAGGGCCCGATCAGCCTGCCCTGGCTTGCCCGTCATGCCGAGAGCTTGGCCAATCATGCGCTGGCCGATCAAAATATTGTGATTGGCGCGGCGGAGATTTCCTGGGCGGGCTGGCGGGACGGGCATCGTTCGCCGATTGCCGTGCGGTTTTCCGATATCCGGCTTTCTGACAAGGAAGATGGGCTGATTGCCGTGCTGCCGCGGGTGGATGCGTCACTTTCCGCGGGCAGCCTGCTGCGCGGGCATATTGCCTTGCGCGGGCTGGAATTGCGCGGGCTTAGCCTGATCGCGAAGCGGGACAAGGCCGGCGCACTTTCGCTTGGATTGGCCGGAATACCAAAGGCCGAGCCCTCAGAAGCCGCAGCGGGTGAACTTGATGCCCTTGCCGAGATCATCACCGCCTGGCTGGCGCCGCCCAATGAAGAAACCGCGCTTTCGCCGATCCGGCGCATCGCGCTTGTCGATACCCGGCTGGCGCTCTCTGATGAGGCTTCCGGGCGGGTGGTGAGTGCCAATCTTGCTTCCCTTGTCGTGCAACGCCGCGCCGCTGGCGGGTTGGAATTGGCCGGGCGTGCCATGCTGGAATTGGCGGATCAGCGCATTCCGGTGGTGATTGCCGGCAATCTGGAACAGGCACTTTGGCGCGGGGAGGCATCACTGACCGCGCAAGGCATTCGCCCGGCAGTATTGGCTGGGGCGAGTGCGGAATTGGCACCTTTGGCGGCGCTGGAAACTGAAGCGGAAATCACCCTGATTGCGCGTTTCGCCGGGGCGCCGCGGCCGGATTTGCTCGTGGGACGGCTGCGCACCGGTACTGGGGTTTTGCACATCCCGAATGATGGTGGGGATTTGCCCTTCGCCGCCATCCTATTGGATGCGACCTTGGGTGATGACGTGGTGCGGGTGGAACGCTTGGCTTTTTCCCCGCAGCCTTCCCCGCGCCCTGGTGCCACCCCACCGCCCGAGGTTTCGGCAGCTGGTGAGGCGCGTTTGCGGGCGGGTGTCTGGGATGTGGCGGCTGATGTCAGGCTACGCGGCTTGGATATTGCCGATCTGCCGCATTACTGGCCGCCAAGTGTTGCGCCCAAGCCGCGTGAATGGCTGGCGGAAAACCTGACTGCTGGCATGTTGCGCGAAGGCAATTGGCGCCTTGCCGCGCGGATGGGTGCGGATGGCAGCGGCGCGGAAGTCACTGAGATTTCCGGCATGGCGCGGGCGGATGGTGTTACCGTCCATTGGCTGCGACCCATTCCGCCTTTCCAAGGCGTCAGTGGAGAGGCACGTTTTTCGCTCGATAAGATCGATATTTCAGCGACCAGCGGTCAGCAATCCGGCACGGATATTGTGGCCGATGGCGCGACGGTTTTGATCAGTTTCGCAACCGATCCGGAAATAACGCGGGTTGAGGCACAGCTGCGCGGCCCGCTGGCCGAAGCCTGGGGCATTCTGCGCCATCCAAGGCTCAAGATTTTCGAAACTCGCCCGCCGCCGATCAATGACCCAACCGGGGTGCTGGAAAGCGGGACGCTCAAACTTGTCTTTCCGCTGATCAAGACGCTGGATATTGAAGAAATTGATATTCAGGCAGAACTTGACGTGCGCGATTTGCGCATCCCGCGCATTGCCTTTGACCGCGATCTGGAACGGGGCGTTGCGCGCGTTTCGGTCACCAATACCGGGCTGACGGCAACGGGCACTGGCGTGCTTGGCGATATTGAAGCGCGCATCCGTCAGGAAACAGATTTTCGCAACGGCCAGGCCAGTGACATTGTTTCGCGTGAAATCATCTCAGCGCGCGCCGATGCGCGGCAATTGGCAGCACTTGGGCTGGATGGCAGGCCGCTATTGGAAGGCCCGGTGCAGCTTGATGTGCGGAATGAAACCCGGCGCAACGGGCAATCCCGGCTTGCGGTGCGGGCTGATTTGCGCGCGGCGACGCTAAACCTTGAACCCCTGGCCTGGAGCAAGCCACCCGGCACCGCCGGGAATGCCGAAGCCATGGTGCTGATGCAGGGCGGCGCGGTGACGCTGATTGAAAGCTTCCGCATCGAAACGCCGGATGCGCTTATGCGTGGGCGGGCAAATGAGGTCCGCCAGAACGTCCCGCAGCGGATTGAACTGACCAGCGCAACATTGGGGAGATCGCGTTTCACCGCTGAACTGCGCCCGCCCGCAACGCGCGCCGGCGGGCAATGGGCGATCAATCTGCGCGGGCCGGTTTTGGATTTGGCGCCGGCGCTTGGCGCCCATACAGCGCCCGACAAGCCCGCCGAGGAAGGCGCAGCCGCGCGCATTGCGGCGCGCTTTGATCGTGTGTTGCTGCCGCATGGGAAGGAAATTGCGGGGCTGGAAGCCGCACTCAGGGTCAATGCCTTTGGGGTTATGCAGCAGGCCAATATCAGCGCCCGCTTGCAGGAACGCGGCAGTTTTACGCTGAACATCACCCCTGATGGTCAGCGCCGCGCGCTGGGCCTAACCAGCGACAATGGCGGCGAATTGCTGCGCAGCTTTGATGTGCTGAAAACGATCCAGGGCGGCAAGCTGACGGTCACGGCGCATTTTGAAAATTCGCGCCCTGGCGCGATGCTCACCGGGGATGCGGTGCTGGAGGAATTTGTGGTGCGGGACGCGCCTGGGCTCGGCAAGGTTTTGCAAGCCATGACGCTTTACGGGCTGGTGGATGCGTTGCGTGGCCCCGGCCTGAATTTCTCCCGCGCTACCATGCCCTTCAGCCTGAGCCCGGAGGCTTTGGTTTTGCAGGATGCGCGGGCCTTTTCATCCTCGCTCGGCGTGACGGCCAAGGGGCGCTTGGATCGCGTGCGGGATACGGTTGACCTGGAAGGCACCATTGTGCCCGCCTATTTTTTCAATACCTTGCTTGGGCGTATTCCGATTTTCGGGCGTATTTTCAGCCCGGAAGAAGGTGGCGGCGTATTCGCCGTTTCCTATCGCATGCGCGGGCCGATGAATGATCCGCAGACCAGCATCAATCCGCTGGCCGCGCTAACACCGGGCTTCCTGCGCGGTATTTTTGGCATTGGTCAGGAACCGGCGGGGCAGGCGCCGCGGCAATAGGAAGGGGTGCACGCCAAGCGGCTTCGCTTGGCTTGAATTGGACAAAAAAAGGGCGGCCCCGAAGGACCGCCCCATTTTTCGCAAGCTGCGATGGATCAGAAATCCATCCCGCCCATGCCGCCACCGGGCGGGCCACCGGCCGGCGCCGACTTCGGCTCCGGACGCTCAGCCACCATCGCTTCGGTGGTGATCAGCAGGGAGGCGACAGAAGCCGCATCCTGCAGCGCGGTACGCACAACCTTGGTCGGGTCAATGATGCCGGCCGAAACCAGATCCTTGTACTCGTCCTTCTGTGCGTCATAGCCATGCGTATAGGCATCGCTCCGCAGCACTTCACCCGCGATCACCGCGCCGTCCTTGCCGGCGTTTTCAGCGATCTGCTTCAAGGGCGCCTGGATGGCGCGGCGGATGATTTCAATCCCCACCTGCTCATCATTGTTGGCACCCTTGAGGCCGCCGAGGTTGGTCGAAGCGCGCAGCAGGGCCACGCCACCACCCGGCACGATGCCTTCCTGCACGGCAGCGCGGGTCGCATGCAGCGCGTCGTCCACGCGGTCCTTGCGTTCCTTCACTTCCACTTCGGTCGAGCCACCAACGCGGATCACGGCAACGCCACCGGCGAGCTTCGCCAGACGTTCCTGCAGCTTTTCACGGTCGTAGTCCGAAGTGGTTTCTTCGATCTGCGCCTTGATCTGCTCGCAACGGCCGGAGATCTGGTCCTTCGCACCAGCGCCATCAACGATGGTGGTGTTTTCCTTCTCGATCCGCACGGTCTTGGCGCGGCCGAGCTGCGCGAGTGTCACGCTTTCGAGCTTGATGCCAAGGTCTTCGCTGATCACTTCACCGCCGGTCAGGATCGCAATGTCTTCCAGCATTGCCTTGCGACGATCACCGAAGCCAGGCGCCTTCACGGCCGCGATCTTGAGGCCACCGCGCAGCTTGTTGACGACCAGGGTCGCCAGCGCTTCGCCTTCCACATCTTCGGCCACGATCACGAGCGGACGGCCGGACTGCACAACCGCTTCAAGCAGCGGCAGCATCGGCTGAAGCTGGGACAGCTTCTTTTCGAAGATCAGGATGTACGGATTGTCCATTTCCGCGATCATCTTTTCCGCATTCGTGATGAAATACGGGGAGACATAGCCGCGGTCGAACTGCATGCCTTCAACGACATCAAGTTCGGTCTGGATGGACTTGGCTTCTTCAACCGTGATCACGCCTTCATTGCCGACCTTTTCCATGGCCTGGGCAATCATTTCGCCGATCTCGGATTCGCCATTGGCAGAAAGCGTGCCAACCTGCGCCACTTCGGCAGAGGTGGTGATCTTCTTGGTCTTGGCTTCCAGTTCGGCCACGATGCTGGCGACGGCTTTATCAATGCCGCGCTTCAGATCCATCGGGTTCATGCCGGCGGCAACGGCCTTGGCGCCTTCGCGCACAATGGCTTGCGCCAGCACGGTCGCGGTGGTGGTGCCATCGCCAGCAAGATCATTGGTCTTGGAGGCGACTTCGCGCACCATCTGCGCGCCCATGTTTTCGAACTTGTCAGCCAGTTCGATTTCCTTCGCGACCGTCACACCGTCCTTGGTGATGCGGGGCGCGCCGAAGCTTTTGTCGATAACGACATTGCGGCCCTTGGGGCCGAGGGTCACTTTTACGGCGTCGGCCAGGATGTCCACACCGCGGAGCATACGCTCGCGGGCCTGGGCGCCGAACTTTACGTCCTTAGCAGCCATGTTTGCGTGTCCTTTTCAGGTTCTGATTGGAAAATCGGCGATCAGGCAGCCAGGATGCCCATGACGTCGGATTCCTTCATGATCAGGAGCTCCTCGCCATTCAGCTTCACTTCGGTGCCGGACCACTTGCCGAACAGGATGCGATCGCCAGCCTTGACGTCGAGCGGACGAAGATCGCCCTTTTCGTTCAAGGTGCCGGCGCCCACGGCGACGACTTCGCCTTCCTGGGGCTTTTCCTTCGCGGTGTCGGGGATGATGATACCACCGGCGGTCTTTTCTTCCGCATTAACGCGGCGAACCAGAACGCGGTCATGCAGGGGACGAAATTTCATAAGGTCCTCTCCTGAGCCTCGGGTTGATGACGGCTCGCTCTGGGAAGCCTGACCGGTCACCGGGGGTGCCCCGGCCGTTAGCACTCCCCCCAGAGGAGTGCTAGCGATGTAGGCCGGGCGATCCGGGGCGTCAAGCGGTTGGCAGCACTCAAAATGCGCTAGTGCTAACACATTGATCTCAATTATTTTTCTTGCAAATCCCCGGAGTCCTTGTGGCAGGCTTCCGATTGGCCCCGGCGGGTTGGCCCGCTGCTTGGGCTTGGATATGGCAAGAGGAAAGGAAGATGAGCCTTAAGCTTCAGGGGTTGGAAAGCGTGGTGCGTATCCCGCATTGGCGCCTGACCACGGCTGAATTGGTCTATCATCTGCCCGATCATCCGCATGTGCTGCAAAGCTTCATTTGGCAAAAGCTGGATCGGGCGCCGGATTTCCCGGAGCTGGACCGGTTCCTGGCGTTTTGGCAGCGCGAAATTGATGGGCCGTTGCATTCAGTCCGCGTTGCCTCGGCCGCGCTGACGCGCCCGGCGGAGCTGCGCTATGCCAATGGGGTGTTTACGCTGCACTAAAACCCCTCGACACTGGGTGGCGACGACGAAGGGGGCTTGAGCGACCATGCGCCACATCCAGCAGCCTGGCCCGCCGGGGCCTCAGCGCATCATCGCCCATCCGGTGCGGGCGCAGGCGATTGACGCGGAATTGCCACGCGGCGCCAGCCTGCTGAGCGCATTGCATGATTTGGCCCGCACCCATGGGGCAGAAGGCGGGTGCCTGAACCTTTCAGGCGGAGCGCTTGGGCCATTCGCCTATGTTATTCCGGCGCTGGCGCCGGACCCGTCCCATGCCGCCTATTACAGCGATACTTTCCGCCCAGCCGGCACCACGCGGCTTGATGTCGCTTCGATCACCGTTGGTTTTCGCGATGGCGCGCCTTTCTTTCACTGCCACGGCTTTTGGACCGAAGCCGATGGCTGCGCCGGTGGCGGCCATATGCTGCCGGAGGAATCCATCATCGCCGTGCCCATTCGCGCGCAAGGCGTGCTGATTTCAGGTGCTCGGTTTGAAGCGCGCCAGGATGCGGAAACCGGCTTCAAGCTTTTCACGCCGGTCGCCACCTCGCCGCCGAGTGCCACCAGTGCCAATGGCATCGCGATCCGGCTTTGCCCCAATCAGGACATCACCGCAGCCCTTGAAGCGGCGGTGGCGAGCGCTGGCTTCGGTGCGGCGCGGCTGCATGGCGGTGTCGGCAGTATTATTGGCGCGCGTTATGCCAATGCGCCGCCCGTGCATAATTTCGCGACTGAAATGCTGATCCGCGATGGCCTGATCCGCCCCAGCGCCACGCGGCTTGACGTGGCGCTGGTGGATCTGACCGGGCAGTTGAGCGCAGGCGTACTCACGCCCGGCGATAATCCCGTGCTGATGACGCTGGAAGCGGTGTTGACGCCAGACTAAAGGTATTTGCCGCGCTCCAGAATCTCGAGCGCATATTCCTTATAGGTGATGCCGAGTTCCTCGGCGCGCGCCAGACGCCTTAGCGCAATTTCCCTCGGCGGGGTTTTCCAGGCGCGCTTATGCGCGCGGCGCCAATGCCAGGCGCGCCAGGATGCATTGACATCCTCTTCCTCATCCAGCGGCGGGCCGCCATTATGGCGTGGCGCTGGTGGCAGCATGTCAGATGCCACTCTCGGGCGGCATGGTGGCGGCGAAGGAAGCGCGGCCTGATGCGCGGTCAAACCAGATGGCAAGGCCGGGCAGGCTGGCGCGCCACTGCCACACGCGGTGGCGCCTTTCGCAATAGCCAAGCACGGCCAGCAGCGCGAGGAAGCCGGCATCAGGCGTAGCATAAACGCCACGCGCAACATCATCTTGCAGCGCGGCGGCGATGCGCGCGGCGCGAGTTTCCTCCAAAGCAATCACGCCCGGTGATCTTTCATGCACCGGCCGGCGCAATTCGCGGTTCCAGACTGCGATGCCATCCAGCATGCCAAGCACGCGGCCATAAGCGGCAAGCCGCTTCCAGCCATCCGCGCCATCACCCAAAAGGCGTTTTCCCGGCGATACGAGACTATCCAGCACCAACAGAATGGGCGTGGTTTCTGTGACTGTGGTGCCATCCGCCAGCACAAGCGATGGCACGCGCCCAACCGGGTTATGCGGCAACAGCGTGGATGCCGGATCGCGCAATGTGGATACGGTGAAGGCAACGCGGCCTTCAAGGCCAAGTTCCAGCACGGCCATGCGGGCGATGCGGGCATAGGGCGAACCGGCGGAATAAAAAAGCTGCATGGGAAAAGGCTAACCCGTTACGCCGCGCCTGACGAGAGGCTGCATTTCACCGCGGCCTGCAGCGCATTTGCCGGGCCGCCACCCACTTCCACTTGGCTTGAAAATGCTTCGCTTTGGGGTAAACCCGCGCCCATGAACGCGAAGACCCCCTATGATCCCGCCGCTGATGGTTGGACGGATTTCGTCTGGCATGAGGATGGCTTCCCCGCTTTGGTTGGCCCTTTTTGGCAGAAGACCGTGGATGGGCGGCGCCTGCATGGGCTGCTGGTCGAAGAAAAGCACAGCAATATCCATGGCATTGTCCATGGCGGCATGATTTCTACCTTCTTGGATCAAACCCTTGGCCATACGGTCTGGGAAGCCGCAGATCGCGGGCCCAATGTCACCATTCAACTCAATCTGCATTTCATCTCCGGCGCCAAGCAGGGGGATTTCCTGATCGCGGAAGGTGAGGTGATGCGCGTGACGCGTTCTGTGGTGTTTGTGCGCGGGCGCCTGACGGCGGGCGATAAGTTGATTGCCCATGCCGATGGGGTTTGGAAGCGGCTGGGGACGGGGTAGGGAAGATCATCGGGTTGCGCGCGGTGGCGCTGCCTGCAAAGCTTTTGGGAAGTGCCGCCCATCAGCGCGGCAATTGATCCGGGAGAACGCCATGATCCGCCGCCGCACCCTTCTCGCCGCACCCTTGGCCTTGGCCGCCGCCACCCAACCTGCCGCCGCGCAATCTGGCGCCGCCTGGCCCGCGGGGCGCCCCATTCGGCTTGTGGTTGGCTTTCCGCCCGGCGGTTCAGGCGATTTTCTGGCGCGCACGCTGAGCGAGCCTTTGGCGCGCGAATTGGGTGGCGCCACCATTATCGTGGATAACCGCCCCGGTGCCGGTTCCAATATCGCCGCTGAACATGTCGCGCGGACTGAGCCCGATGGTTACACCATTCTGCTCGGCGGCAATTTCACCCATGCGGTGAACCCGGCCATGTATCGCCGCCTGCCCTTTGATCCCATCAATGATTTTACGCCCATCACGCGGGTGAGCGACCTGCCCTTGATTATCGCCGTGCGCGCGGATGCGGGCATCAATAACCTTGCCGATTTGGCAGCGCGGATGCGCGCGCAGCCGGGGCGCTGGAATTACGCCACGCCGGGCATCGGCACGCCAAGCCATCTGGTCGGCGCCAAGCTTGCGAAGGTAACCGGGCAGGATATTACGCATGTGCCTTTCCGTGGGGGCGCGCCTTCCCTGCAAGCCGTGCTGGCGGGGGATGTGCAAATCCTGGTGGGCACACCGCCTGTCGCCTTGCCGCAAATTCGCGCCGGCACGCTGAAGGCACTTTCGCTCAGCACGCGCTTGCCATCGCCGGTCATTCCCGATGTGGCAGGCAGTGGCGCGGCGGGGTTGCCCGCGCTGGATATCACCGGCTGGTGGGGCGTTTGGACCGCGGCGCGTTTGCCCGCGCCCATCAGGGACCGGCTATTCACGGCCTTTCGCGCTGTGCTGGCGCAGCAGCCCGTGCAGGCGCGCTTTGCGCAGGAAGGGCTGCAAGCGCTGCCGAGTGAAAGCCCGGAAGAATTTAGCCGCTTCGTGCGGGCCGAAATGCCGATCTGGGCGGAAATTGTGAAGGATGCCGGCGCGACGGCGGATTGATCCCTAGTTCAGGCGTAATCTGGCGGCGATTGCCTTGAAGCGCTTGCGGCGCAAGACTGCGGCCTGCGTTTCGGAGGAAGCCCATGGATCAAGCCTTCATCCCCGCCATTTTCATGCGCGGCGGTTCCAGCAAAGGCGTGTTTTTTCATGCGCGCGACCTGCCCATGGATCGCGCCGCTCGGGACGCGATTTTCTTGGCGGTGCTGGGCAGCCCTGATCGCTATGGTCGGCAATTGGATGGCATGGGCGGGGGCATTTCTTCACTTTCCAAAGCCGTGATCATTGGCCCGCCGACGCATCCAGATGCCGATGTGGATTATCTGTTCGCGCAAGTCGCGGTGGATAAGCCCGTGGTGGATTGGTCAAGCAATTGCGGCAATCTATCCTCGGCTGTCGGCCCTTTCGCAGTAGATGAGGGGTTGTTGCGCGTGGCGGATGGGGAAGCGCTGGTGCGGATCCATCAGGTGAACACAAAGCGCATCATCCATGCGCGCTTTCCGGTGCGTGGCGGCAAGGCAGTGACAGGCGGCGATTTCACCATGGCCGGTGTTTCGGGTGCTGGTGCGCGCATCAGGCTCGATTTTCTGGCGCCCGGCGGCGGCGCAACCGGGCGCCTGCTGCCAACAGGAAACGCGCAAGACCTGCTGCACCATGAAGGCCGCGCTTATGCCGCAAGCCTGATTGATGCCGCCAATGCCTGCGTGTTTCTGGATGCGCGCGATTTGGGCCTGAACGGCACGGAAAGCCCCGAGATGATTGAAGCGGACCCCGCGCATATGGCGCTGCTGGATACGCTGCGCCGCAAGGCGGGCGTGATGATGGGGTTGGCCGCAACACCGGAAGCGATTGGCTTGGCCTTGCCAAAAATCGCCGTGGTGGCGCCGCCTTCGGCATATGCTGCCTTGGATGGTGCGCGTTACGGCGCTGGAAGCCATGACATCGCCGTGCGCATGATTTCGATGGAACGCGCCCATCGTGCCGTGCCGCTCACGGGCGCGATGTGCCTTGGGGTCGCCAGCCGTATCTCAGGGACCGTGCCACATCGCCTGGCGGGGCCGCCCGCGCGCGCCGATGAAACGCGGGTTGCGAATCCCTCTGGCATTCTCTCAGTTGGCGCTGAAGTCTGCGAAAATGCCGCTGGCTGGCATGCGGAAAGCGCTGTGGTATTCCGCAGCGCAAGGCGCCTGATGCAAGGCGCGGTTGCTGTGCCGGCGGCGGTGGTTTGATTGGCCTTGGGTGAACATGGAAATGATGCGCAAACCTGCCTTTCTGCTGCCGCGCGGCGCCTGCGATACGCATGTGCATATCTGGGGGCCGTTTGATCGCTTTCCTTTGGCCAAAGGCGCGCCCTATACGCCGCCGGAACGTAACTTCGATGATCTGATGGCGTTGCATCAAAGGCTTGGCGTGGAACGCGCCGTCATTGTGCAAACCACCGTCTATAAGGCTGATAACCGCGCCATGCTGGATGCCATTGCACGCAGTGCTGGCCGCTGGCGCGGCGTGGCGCTGATTGATGAAAGCTTTGATGATGCCGCGTTTCGCGCCTTGCATGAAGGCGGTGTGCGTGGCGTGCGCTTTGGCTTTGTGAAGCATTTGGGTGGTGTGCCGGATTTGGCGCTGGTACGTCGCACCGCCGCGCGCATTGCAGCGATGGGCTGGCATTTGGTGCTGCATCTGGATGCCGGGAATATCCCTGAATTTCTAGAATTTTTCGGTGAACTCAACCTTCCGGTGGTGGTGGACCATATGGGGCGTGTCCCGGTGCGCGATGGCTTGGAACAGCCCCCGTTTCGCATTCTGTTGGAATTGCTGAAGCGCCCGAATTGGTGGGTGAAGGTATCCGGCGCGGAACGTATCTCTGAAACCGGCCCGCCTTTTGCGGATGCAATTCCCTTCGCACAACGGCTGATTGCGGCGGCGCCTGATCGCGTCTTGTGGGGCACGGATTGGCCGCACCCCAATGTGCGTTTCGAACCGGATGAGGCGGATTTGGTGGATTTGCTGCCAAGCTTTGCTGACGCTGCGGCGTTGCAGCAGGTTCTGGTGGATAACCCTGCAAGGCTCTATGGATTCCTATGATTGGAGTGAAGACTATGCAGGACCGAACGAACGGACCACTTGCAGGTATTCGTGTGCTTGATCTTTCCTCGGTCGTGGTGGGGCCTGTCTGTACCGGTGTTCTCGCGGAACATGGGGCAGAGGTGATCAAGCTTGAAAGCCCGGGCGGTGACTTGCTGCGTCAGCTTGCCGGCAAGGGGCGCTCACCCGGCATGAATGGCAAATTCCTCAATTTCAATCGCGGCAAGAAATCCATCGCACTTGATCTGAAAGCGCCTGCCGGGCTTGCGGCGTTGCATCGCTTGGCCGCGACGGTGGATGTCTTTGTCAGCAATATCCGCCCGGATGCGCAAGCGCGGCTTGGCGTGGATGCGGCAAGTCTGCGTGCCATCGCGCCCCGTCTGATCCATTGCGCCATCACGGGTTTCGGCTCCGGCGGGCCATATGCCGGCAGGCCGGCCTATGACACGGTGATCCAAGGGGCTGCCGGTGTTGCGGGCTGTTTTGAAGCCTCCACCGGGGAACCGCGCTATGTGCCGATGCTGGTGGCTGATCACACCGTTGGGCTGATTGCCGCGCAGATGATAGGCTTCGCGCTTTATCGGCGTGAGAAAACCGGCGTGGGTGAGGCGATTGAAGTGCCGATGTTCGAAAACATGGCCGCCTATGTCATGATGGAACATCT
>Ga0194115_10006446_pt1 | contig 11886 bp, 9 predicted proteins | sample TA2MahsurfametaG_3_FD_148656 | JGI IMG/M metagenome (GOLD analysis project Ga0194115, IMG submission 148656) | Freshwater microbial communities from Lake Tanganyika, Tanzania - TA2015002 Mahale S4 surface | ecosystem: Environmental > Aquatic > Freshwater > Lake | place: Tanzania: Lake Tanganyika... | reverse complement strand
TTCATACATCAACACCTTTAGTGGTGCTATAAACTTTACCATCAGCAAAATCATAACGAGATTCACTGAATCCAAAATCATCATCAAGATCTATAAGTGCATCATCTGCATCATTAATTACATTAACTGCAGTTCCACTTGAGTGTTCTACTATAGCTGTGCCATCCTGACCTCTATTAACTAATAAAGTATTTCCGGTTATTTTACGAATATACATTGATTCAGAATCAATTTGAATATAAATTTTTTCCACAAGAGAAACTGCACTGGAAACATCAAACTCTGTAATATTTGGTGAAATATTTTCTGAAAGAACAGTTGTTACATCATTATTATAATCCTTTAATGCACGAGGCTCTGCGGTATATCTAAGTTCTCTAGAGGCATTAATTTTATCAGTATTAGAATAGTAGTCAACTTGAACTTTTTTAATTAAAACATCACTACCATTACCAATTGGGCCAAACAGATATGTTTTTGCAGTGAAATCTAAAGTATAAATTAGAATTCTTCTTGTTGTGAAATCTCCTTCATATTGATCGTCCATTGTAATTCTTTCAAGAATCATTGGAATATCTCTTTTTTCTCCGATGCTTGAAACTAAATCTACAGTTAAATTAAGATGTGGTTGAAAATATGGTAAAATTTGTTCTACAATTTGTAATGCATCCTCATTTAATTTAGACATAATTGAAAGTCTAATATTAATATTATATGGGACAGGCATAAAAGCTTTTGTTGTTTCATTTCCATCCAATGCTTTGAATGTTTGCATTGTACTGGATTTTCTACTTGAATCATATTGAATACCAGTCATTTCAAAAGCCATTCTAGGAAGAGTAATTGCAACTCTCTTTTTTAAATCTGGAACTTGTTCAATTCTCGCTAAAAACTTTTGTACTGGACCATATGCAATTGGTACAGTCAAGATACTAAAATCACTTCCTGCATTATCTTTATGTTTAATTTTAATATCATTGAAAAGTGTACCAAAAGACACAATGGTCTTTCTCAATATTTCGTGGTAAAAATAATTTGATATCATTACAAGTTAAATAGGAGTAATAATTATTTAGTATTCACCAAATGGGTTTCGTTGACTGAAATCTAAAATGGTATCAGCTAGATTTTCAATCTGAATATTTTCTGCATAAGCATCTAGAAATTCATTTGATTGCACTGTAGATACTTTATAACTTGCTGCTGCTCCGACAATTGACTCGCCTTTTGCAAAGTTACCATCAACAACAGAAAGTTTGAGAACTCTAGTTGCGGCATCCCAACTTTTAACATAGGCTGTGGTGCCAGTTTTTGTTCCAGTAACAACTTCATTGTAATCATAATCACCAAATGTTGTTGAAGTTGGATTTGTAAAACTAATAGAAGGAACTATTGTATATCCAGCACCTGCATTGGAGAATGCTACCAGACTTACTTGTCCTTTAATATTAATGAATGCTTCAGCCTTAGAATTATTGTTTGTTACACCAACTCCAGTAATTTGAACTTTTGGTGTTGTAGTATATCCAACCCCACCAGAAGAAATACCAATTATCTTTAATACTCCGGTATTGATAACTGCAGTTGCAATTCCTCCTTGTCCGCCACCGCCAGATATCGTGACAACTGGTGGTTGAGTGTATCCAAATCCAGGATTAGTAATTAAGATGCGATCAATTGCAAGTTTTTGGTTAACTGATCTACTTGTCATAATAGCAACGGCTGTTGCGGTCAATCCTCCAACTCCTGCAGTAGAAATTGAAACATTTGGAGCAAAATTATATCCAAATCCATCATTAATTAAATCAATATATTGAACAGATTTTGAAGAAGCGTTTGTTGTTGCAAAACCCACTGAAGCCACTGCAGTTGTTGCTCCAGCACTTACCATTTGAATAGTATAAACATTTCCAAGGTCTTTAACTGATTCATTAACTTCAATGCCTGTAGGATCAACTTCGGATATATCAATAATTTCATCTTCATATTCAAATCTTTCGCATCTCAATTCATAAACATAAAGTTCATTTAATTGATAAAATGGTTTTTTATGTTCAACATATTTAATTTCAAATAAAGACTCATCAAGAGGAAACCAAATCAAATCTCCCTCTTGTGGTCTATATGCAACTTTTCTTTCATTTTGTGGCCACAGTTTTAATAAAGGTGAAATAAAATCATCATATCTTTCTTTTGAAATAACTAAATTTATTTCATCCTTAGATTGAACTCCGAATTTTGTTAGTAAGTCACCATTACCTGAAAATCCATCATAGTTCATTAGATAGGCTTCTATTCGGAAACTATCGTCAAACTTTGATGCAACCACTTCTTTAATAATTGTTTTTTCACCGACAATTTTCCTTGGCATGTATAGAATATCTTGTCCATACATTTTAAGTTGTTCGTTGATTAGATCTTGAATAAGTCTTTGCTCACTCGGAGATCCTTGTAAAAAATAAGAATTGAGTGGTGACATATTAGCCTATGAGATCTAATGGTGGTAATTCATATTCTTCTTTCAATTTTTGTTCTAACTTTTCTACTTCTGCAACTCCATCATCATATATTTGTCTTCCATTGAGTTGAACTCCACCAGGAAGTTGAACACCATTGAATTTAATCATATTTTGGCCCCACTGTTTTTTAATAAGTGCAGTAAGATACTTTTTCAACCACCAATCATTGTAAAGTTTTGGTGTATTAGCTGTATCAATTATTCTATAACAGTCAATAATAACATATTCATTTTCGCCCACTTGAGCCCAATCAATATCTAAGTATAATTTATGATTTTTTTTATTAAAACGAATTTGTGCAGATGGATTTAAAAGATAATCTAAATCTTCTAGATATCTTTTAACCATTGAATAATTTAAAAGATCCAATGCACCATAGTAATAAACATCATTTAAAAATAATTGGTACTTGATATTAAAAAGTCCATCAGATACTGTACTAGAATTTATCTTAAGAATATTATTAACACCAATAATAGAATCAGGCAAAGGTAAATAATTTACACCTTCTACGTAACTTAAAGATGTTAATCCAGCACCTACAATATTTGGAGAGGTTGTTGCAGTTCCTGCTACTATAGGTTGTGCTAAGGTAGTCTTAGTTGCAGGAGTAAGTTTATGTTTTAAAAATACACGATCAATACCATCATAGTGACGCTCATGAAAATATTGAATTGCATCATCAATTAAATTATCAATTTGATCGTCGTCTACGTTTATCTCTAAAACTGGCTTTCCTAGTTGTTTGAGGCAGTATTCTTTCAACTCCGCTCTACTAGATGGTTGCGCCATAAAAAAATACCCCTAGTCTTCTAAGGATATTTATAATTTATGTAATGATTTCTCCACCGGCATTCTTATATTCTTCTAAGTCTTTATTGAGTTGTTCCATAACCTCATCCCAAGTTGGCGCTGGTAATTCATGATTCCAATCTAAAAATTGAGTATTACTTAAAACGAATTTTGCTCCGGGTCTTAATTTTCAATTGAACTTTCAACCCCACATTCTACAATATAATTTTCCATTTTAAGTTGAAAAATGTCTACTTAAACTTACTCGGTACATTGCCCAACCACCACGGGCTCCAATAATTGGATAAACTTGAGCACTAGCACTATTATCTACTCCTTTAATCATGTACCAACGATAACCCCAATTATTTGGATTAAAATATCTTGTATAAACAGTACAATCTGTTGAGCCGCCACCAGAGCCGCCAAAATGAATTCTGCCCAAATGTGTCCAAAGTTTTTCTTGAGTGTAATTACCACCGGTTATAAGTTGATTACTCCCAAACATATCAACATTGCCGATAGCATTAACATGAGTTTGCCAATCAATTCTATTTAATACTTTACCTCTAGGATCATCACTAACATTTATTGCATGATACATCGGCCACCATGTATCCTGATGTCCGCTATGGTATGCAAATTGGGCTGAACCGGGACATCCACTAATCCAAGTTAAAGCGGTAGATTCGTTTGTTGCGCCTTGATTGCCAGTATTTGATTTATACTGTGTCATTCCATTATGTGTGTAATTCATGAATGTTCTACCGTCTGCGCCCTGATTTACAGACCACCCTTGGCCAGGACCATAATCATCGGGTGGAAAAATAAATTCCCATGTTTTTCCATTAAAATATTTTGGCGAATCTACACTTCTATCATAAACCAACATTCCAGTTTTACCGGGTGGAAGTTGAGAAGTTTCATATACGGGTAATTTTAGTCCTTGACCATTGATAACTACAGAACCACTTTTTGATCCAACCTGAATTGTACTATCATCAGCTTCAATGATTGGAATACCATCAGAATCTGTAATTTTTAGTATGGAGCCCGAATCAACTTGTGTGTCTATACTGAAAATTGTTCCTCCCGCTCCAACAAAGTCAAGATCTGTTGTTGATGCGTCGGATACTTGCAATTGGATGGAAGAATTTCCAGCACCAGTAAAAGCTATTTGTGGTTTACTGCTAGTATTAGTAGCTGGAGTTATGAGTATATTTTTATCTGCGTTAGCCATTATAGTCCAAACCTCTCTTTTTGAGTATTAAAATTCTGAAGTATTTCCGATTCAGATAAAGCCCTATCGTAAATCATGACATTGCCAAGTCTTCCATCTAAAAATTCATTTGTTCCTGGAGATCTACCTATTGTAGTGCTATCTGCCATTGTTTTAAGTTGTCCTCCTGGGCCGTTTGCGCTATTAAACAAAACACCGTCTTTATATATTCTTACAGTATTATTATCATAAGTACCAACATAATTATGCCATTCATTTACATTAGCATTTGCAGAAACTTGTACTGTAGTTGATGAAAGATTTTTTACATTCCAATTTAACTTTGTGCCGTTATTTGCTCCACCAAAATAGTTTTCTCTTCCATATCTTAAATCAAATCCACCAATTCTATCTGCAACTGTTCCATTAGTAACCACTCCTCTATAAAGCCCTGTTCCCCCTCCATTGTATAACCATACAGAAACTGTTATCCCATTTACATAGGAATAATTTTGCATTGAATTTGTAAGTAACTGGTCATTTGAATAGTCAAATAGTAAAACTCCACCATTAAGAGCACTATATGTAACTCCTCCACTTTGATATGCAGAATTGTTATGTCCACTTAAATCCTGTAGTCCATAAAAAGGTGATTGTAATTGGTTTATAGTCAGCGGAGTAAATGTACCACTTGAAGTAAAGGTATGAATTGTATGCCCACCAACTTGAGTGATTGTATTTCCTCCACTGGCTTTTTGTGGACCAGGGTATCTTACAATAACAATTCCAGATCCACCATCACCGCCATTACTATTTCCACCACCATTTGCACCACCGCCGCCACCGCCAGTATTTGGAGTTCCATTTACTTTTTGGGTTCCGTTAATTTGACCATCACCTCCTCCACCCATACCACCTTTTCCAGCATAAAATCCACCAATAAATCCTCCGCCTCCACCACCACCGGCATAATATTGAGGAAAACCCGAGATACTAAAACATAAACCAGGACCACCATCTCCCGGAAAATTTGTTCCCTGAGCAGCACCCAAAGATCCATAAGTAGTTGATCCTCTTCCTCCAGCTCCACCGCCTCCTGCTCCTGCATGATATGAAGCAGTTCCGCCAGGATTTCCTTGACCAACTGTTCCACTTCCCCCAGGACTTGTTGGATTATTATCTGCACCCTGACCGCCGCCACCGCCGCCAGATCCGCCGGCGCCGCCATTTTCTAATCCTGCTGTGCCAGAGTCTCTTCTATTTCCTCCTCCTCCGCCGCCATTAGCAGTCAGTCCACCAAAAACTGAATTTTGTCCTGTACCTCCAATTGGTCCAGCAGTATGACTAGTTGATTTTGCGCCACCAAGTCCTACAGTTACAGTAATTCCTACTCCAGTAGTAACTGCGTAATTGTTCATGTACAGCAGTCCGCCCGCGCCGCCACCGCCGGCATGATTAGCTCCACCACCACCACCACCAGCAACTACAAGTACTTCAACATTACTAAGAGTGTAGTTTTGTGTTGCAGAAGGATCTAGATAAAGAATCAATCCTTTAGTAATAATGGAAGTATTTCCAACGGAGATTGCCATTTATATTATAACCTCTTTAAAAGATATTTATTTACAAAAATTAAATACATCATGGATTTTGACCAAAACGACCTCTGAACATTTGGAAAAACTGTTCAACTTCAGAAGCAGATAAGACTCTATTCCAACAAGCAACCAAAGCGACTTCAGATAAAGAATGTTGTGAATATTGTTGATTTATATTCCAACCATTTGGACCTTGGGAACCATTAGCATTTGAAGCAATAATTCTATTATTTTGATATGTTTCCCAAACATCAGAAGTAATATTTCCGTTTCCTACATACATCCTCCAAGTTGTATCAGAAGTTGGTGAAACAATATCGTGAACCCAACCCTCTGCATAATAATCTCCAAAAGTGTTATCATGATGTCCCAATAACCAATTATTATTTAAGGCAGTTACAACTCTACCGTCATTTCCACCGGTGGTTTTTCTTGAAAAAGTTATTACAGTGTTATCCGAACTACTAAGATTTGGTCCATTTCCTCTAGCAAACGAATTAGTATCTTCAATAAATCTAAAAACTCCCCCAAATCTACTAATAAAAGAAACAGATGGACCTAAAGTTAGATCATTTCCATTTCCAGACAAATCATACCAAATATTTCCGTTACCTGGATATGAACGAGGATCTCCTGCATCAATAAATTGAACTAAACCATTCCAAATATGTTGTTTTGGTAATGGGAACCAAGTAGTGCTTGTAGAAAATCTTAAAGTCTTATCAATATCATCATAAACTAATAATCCTTCTTTTTGATTAGGCAAATTATTGACTCTCTCCGTAGGTAATTGCAATCCTTTTCCTCTAATTACGACAGTTCTATTTAATTCTATAGATCCGAACAAAGGTATTTCTATAGATCCAGAATTTAAACCATCTCCAATTTTTAGTATTGATCCAGTAGAAAAATTAGAGTCAATTTTAAATAATTTATTTGTATTTGTTTCAAAACTTAATGTTGCTACAGAACTGTCTGGTACTTTTAATGTTACTGGAGAATTTGAAAATCCAGTAAAAGTTATAACGGGATCTGTAGATAAATTTCTACTTGGAGTTATAACTATATTTTTGTCTGAATTAGCCATTAACGCCCATACCTCTCTCTAGTTGCGTGGTAATTTCTCCAAATTTCACCTTGAGTTAAAGCTCTATTATATATCTGAAATTCACCAATTCTACCTGGGAAATTGTGATTACTATCGGTGAGTCCGGCATAAGTTCCCATCCAAACTGTGTTTGCTTTTTTTATAGCACCGCTTTGATTAACAGTTCCTAAGAAAAATCCATCTTGATAAACTATGTTTTCATCCCCATTATAAATTCCAGTCAGATGAGTCCATTTATTTGGAGGAACTCTTCCATTCCATGGACTTAAATTGTTTCTACCCGACAAACTACTAATAGCCCAGTGTATTCCAGATGAAATATTACCATCAGTGCTTTCAATAATTCCTAGATATGCATCTACAAAAGCTCCAATAGCCGATCCCCTACTTCTACCTCCAGGTGGATTTGGATATGCTATAGCACTTGGATTAATCCAAACACTGATTGTGCAAGATGTTGCAGCAATATTGTTCCAAGTGTCCCAAGATACAAAATCATCTACCCCATCAAAATTTAATGATCCACCATCTCTATAATCAAAAGTTGGAGAACTATTGAAAGATCCAACAAAACCGCTCGCTAAATCTTTAACTTGAGTACTATTGACATAAGGGTTATAACAATCTTTTCTTGATATGTCCACCCAGAACACTAAATTTTCTTTGACAATAGATTTTCCTAGAGTTGTCCAACTTATCCCATCAGAAATTTTAGGAACTCTCTCAGTATTATCATAAACCATAAGACCTGGAGTGGGAGCTAATGGGAGAGCAGAGGTCTCATATCCAGGTAATACAATACCATCACCAGAAACATTTACTGAACCATTGGATGGAGTTAATGCAACTGTACCACCACTATCAACATCCATATACGGAATTACTGATGTTCCAGAAATAGACAATAATTTTCCAGTTTGATTTGTATCAATCGTGAACAAACTAGTTCCACTAGATTCAAATCTGATTGAACCCGTAGTTCCATCTGGTACTTTTAAACTTATCGTTGTATTTCCAAAACCAGTAAAAGATATGTCTGGTAGTCCAGATAATCCCTTATTTGGAGTTATGAGTATATTTTTATCTGAGTTAGCCATTATAGTCCGAACCTCCCTCTATAAAAGTTATAATTTTGAGAAATTTCCGCAGAAGTTAAAGCCCTATTATAAATCATCACTAAAGGAATTCTTCCCGCAAAAGATCTTTCAGCATCAGAAGAAGGATGAAATCCTCTACCAATTGCAACATTTGTAAATTTATCTACAAATCCTGCAGGAGCATCTACTTCATTTCCTACAATTGCCCCATTGTAATAAGTGCTCATCTTATGACCTGCATTTCTTGTAATTGCAGAAAAATGCCAATTATTTGCTGATAACCCAGATCCCAAAACAGCAACTGCACTATAAGTGTTATTATCATTTATACTTCCAGATATAATCCAAGCAATACCTCCACTACTATTCATCTCCAATCTTGGTCCAACATTTCCGGTTTGAGTATTAAATTGGAAATTACAATCTATAACATTTCGGTAATTTACAACGCTAGTTGGGTAAAAAAATACTAATACACTAAATTCTGTAAAATCTCCTGGAAGAGGTCCGGCTACTAATCGGTCACCGGAACCATTAAATACGGCTGATCCATTATTAGAAGTAGTCCATGTTGGACTACCTACTCTTAACGCACTTGCATTTTCTGATACTAAATTTTGATATCCATTTACAGTAGCTCCACTAGCTGGAGCTGCAGCTGCATTTACAATAAAAGTGCCAGAACTTGTAAAAGTATGGACTGTATATCCATTAATATATTCAATTGTATTTCCACCTGTAGCTTTTTGTGGTCCTGGATATCTCGTTATAATTATACCAGTTCCTCCAGGGCTACCACCTTGGCCTCCAGCACCACCGCCGCCACCGCCGCCTCCAGTATTAGGAGCACCGGATCTACCACTATCTCCAACAGGAACACCACCAGATCCACCCCCTCCATATCCACCTAGTCCACCATTAACATTACCTCCATATCCGCTTCCGCCACCACCCCCATAATATTTCAGTGTTCCACTAATTGAAAAAGCGCGACCAATTCCTCCATTTCCGCTTTGATTGTTTCCTGAAGTATATCCATCTCTACCGGTTGCTCCTGCACCTCCGCCGCCTCCGCCATAAAGGTCAACAGCCGTACCACCAGGGTTTCCTTGACCAGGAGTTCCACTTCCTGCAGGATAATTTCCTGAATATGTTGTTTGCGCGCCGCCGCCACCGCCACCAGAGGCGCCAGGTTGTCCGGGATTTCCACTACCTGTGTCATTTCTATTACCGCCGCCACCGCCGCCAAGGGCAGTTATATTTCCAAAAACTGAAGGGCCTCCAGATCCAGCAATTGGACCAGTTGGATTTCCATTTGGACTTGAAGCTGCTGTTCCTGCAAAACCAACTGTTGCAACTATAGATTGTCCAGGAGTAACAATGAAACGATTATTATATACTACTCCGCCCGCGCCGCCGCCACCGGCATGATTAGCACCGCCGCCGCCTCCGCCTCCAACAACTAAAACTTCTATTTCATTTAATGTAAAATTTCTAGCATTAGAAGCATCATAGAGGGCTGCTAGTCCCTTAGAAACTATTCCAGAAGAACTTTTTAATGCCATTAATTTATACCTCTACTCAAATAAAGCCCACTATAATTCATATTTATAATCCAAATCTAGATCTTGAAAAATTAAAATTCTCTGTTATTTCTGCAGCAGTGAGTTCTCTGTTGTATATTTTTACCATTCCAACTCTTCCCCTATGATATGTGTTATCAACTGCATAAGAACCCAATCTTGCTTGTGCGGTTTTGGTAAGTTTAAAAAAATTTCCTCCACTACTAGCGACTAAAGATCCATCCAAGTAAATACGCTTATTTCCAGTGTAACAGTTTTTTGTAAAACACCAATAATGCCATCCTTGATATTGTGCGTTAGTGGGATTAAATGTTAATCTATTATCAACGAAGGCGGCGCCGCCGGTATCAAAATAAACAATCTGATTTGACCAAGGTAAGTGTATATTTAAAGTTCTGTTATTTGCAGCACTTCTACACTCAATAATAGAAGACTGCCTTGTATCAATCCCAAAATTCCATACACAAAAGCTTATTTCTTCCCCTTCAGGGATAGAAGATGCAGGTAATACAAATTGATCATCAACTCCGTCAAATTCTATAGATCCTGAATTTGCACTGTGAAAAGTTGGACCATTTCTAGCAATGCCGTGATTTTTATTTCCACTAAAATCAAATAATCCAAAAGCAGTTGATCCATTAGATAAAACTGCACTATTTGGCGTAAATGTTCCAGACTGTGTAAATGTGTGTACTGTATGACCCTTAGCATCTAGATAATTAATTGAGTTACCTCCAGTGGCTCTCTGTGGACCAGGGTATCTTACAATTACTACGCCAGTTCCACCCAATGTTCCAGCTTGATCTCTAGATCCTCCTCCTCCACCACCTAAACCATTAGTTCCTGCAGTTCCTTGAGCGGGATTGTAAGCTCCTGTGCCATTGCCGCCTCCACCTAAACCACCAATTCCACCGCGAATACTAACATTGCCATTGCCGGCGCCGCCACCACCGCCGCCATACCAAGTTAAAGTTCCAGAAATAGTAAAGGGCAATCCATCTCCACCATTACCCCCAAAAGGTTCTCTAGATTGTTCTCCCTGTTGACCAGCACCACCTCCACCGCCGCCTGAATATCCAGAACCAGGAGGATCCCCACCATCAAAACCTTGTCCAGGTGTACCAGAACCTCTACTGCCATTTCCACCAGGTAATCCAGCAGCTCCTGCACCTCCTCCACCAGATCCACCAGATCCACCAACTATTGTAGCTCCACCATTAGAGTACCCACCTCCGCCGCCACCGCCTAAAGCAGTTATGTTACCAAAAATAGAATTACCTCCGGTTCCACCACGACCTCCATAAGCAGCTGCAGCTCCAGCAAGACCTACTGTAACTGCAATATTAACTCCAGGACTAACTTTATAAGCATTTTTATATACAACTCCACCTCCGCCACCGCCGCCAGCATGTCGGCCGCCGCCTCCTCCTCCACTTCCCACAACAAGTACTTCAACTTCACTTAGAGCATTATAATTTGATGTTATAGAAGCATCGTAAAAGATTTTAAGACCATTAGTAACAATGGTCGTTTTTCCTACGGCGATAGACATTTATCAAACCTCCTCAAATTCTATAACTAGTTTTTCAGTATCCTTTCTTTCTGCGTAAACAACATAGTAACAATTAACTTCACCAACGCTTGTTACCTTTACTTCAGAAATACTTGTACTTACTACACTATGTAGAACCGGAGTTGTTCCAATTGGAGTTAATGTAACAGTAATTGATTCTTCATTTACAAGTCCGGACCAGTAATCTGGAAGTTCAATAGTATCTGAGTCAACTAGTTTTCCTCTTACATATACTCCATTTTCAGGACCCTCAAGAGAACCATACTGTAGTTTGTATCCTGGTTTTGTTGGGTGATCAATTAAGAATGACTTAGAAATTGCATTGAGAGTTCCTCCGCAGTTAATATTTTCAGTAACCCCAAGTCCACCAGTAATTCTAACCTGACCGGTAGTAGTG
>Ga0194115_10006445_pt1 | contig 11887 bp, 7 predicted proteins | sample TA2MahsurfametaG_3_FD_148656 | JGI IMG/M metagenome (GOLD analysis project Ga0194115, IMG submission 148656) | Freshwater microbial communities from Lake Tanganyika, Tanzania - TA2015002 Mahale S4 surface | ecosystem: Environmental > Aquatic > Freshwater > Lake | place: Tanzania: Lake Tanganyika... | reverse complement strand
ATAAACCTCCCGCCCCCGCCCCCCCCCCCAAAAAAAGAAGAATAGTATGCCCAAGAAATTACAACATGATATTGGTGGTGATGAATCTGCCTATGGACCCATTCAGGGGATCGTTGGAGAAGGAGGACGACCAGTAAAGGATCTTTTGGCATGGGAACAACAATGTCACTCTCTCTTTGCTCTATTAGCATCGAAGAAGATTATTTCGACGGATCAACTTCGTCGTGCCATCGAGGCATTGACACCAGAACAATATGATACATGGTCCTACTATGAAAGATGGACTGCCACTATGGTCAGTCTCTTGATCGATGCTCAAATTATCACTCATGATGAATTACAGAAGATCCTTTTCGGATCATTAACGAATGAAGAAACCGAGGGAATCGAAAGTACAATCTCACCCAAGTTCAAAACAGGTGAATCGGTCCGTGTTAAGAGCTTCCTATCGAATACCGAATGGAAACGACCACATATCCGTACACCTGGATATATCTATGGCGTAGCGGGGATGGTAGAACGGGTATGTGGACGTCATGGTGACCCATCCTTCTTAGCATATGGATTCCACGCACCGAAGGTTCAATTATATCGTATCCGATTCCAACAATGTGATATCTGGCCGGAACAATATGATCCACAAGTATGCACTGAACAACATCCAGGGGATGTCGTCGAAGTAGAAGTCTACGAACATTGGTTAGAACCCGCCGACCGTCCATCCGGTCATAGTTTCGAGAATGATCTCCTCTTTGATCATACCTCAGGTGATGACTGTGGTACTCATCACCATCATCATGCTCACGATCATGATCATGATGTTGATACAAAGGACGACGGTCCTACCCATGAAAGTCGTACTACCGTCGAATCACAAGCGATTCAAAAGGAGGGTCCACCGACTCCTGGGAAGGAATTATTTCAAGCATTGTTACGATTATTGTTACAACATGAAGTGATTTCTTCGGATGAAATTCGACTCATGTCCGAAAAGATGGATACAGCCTTTGAACGGTTAGATGGTGCGACATTTGTTGTGAAGGCATGGATGGATTCCGAATTTGAAACTCGATTATTGGAAGATCCAGCTTTGGCAGCATTCGAACTGGGTATCAATACATCCAATCCGAATGCACCCACCATTTTGACGGTTCTGAAGAATACATCCTCGACACACAATTTAGTCGTCTGTACTCTTTGCAGCTGTTATCCCAGTAGTCTCCTTGGGATTGCACCCTCCTGGTATAAGTCACGTGAATACCGTTCTCGTGCGGTCCGTGAACCTCGCCGGGTCTTGGAAGAATTTGGTGTTATCTTTCCGTCTTCTTCTTCTTCTTCTTCTTCTTCTTCGGAAGACGAAAGCACGGCTACTACTACTACACATACGACCGCTAACAGTAAGGCCATTACGATTCGAGTCCATGATTCGACAGCCGATCATCGGTATATGGTCTATCCGATGCGACCTGATGGAACACAAGGTTGGTCGGAGGATCAATTACGACGTCTCATCACTCGTGATACGTTGATCGGTGTGGCGATTCCTCGTCTCGACTAAATAACTATACCATATGATGCATTTATCTCGGAACACAGCATCCACCATGTCCTCACTGTCACAGTCAGTTGAAAACTTCTGCTTCCAAGGCTCTTCGGTGAGATCTCTTGGTTTTTCCAGCAAGCGTGTGATCTATGATCGAATCGACAATACTATGGGTTATGGGGTACCGTATATACATACGGTACACATATATGTAAGTAAATTACTCCGAAGAGTTTCGAACGTATCATACATACCATCAACGAAAAAAATGAATTAACGTTATCGAGCCCGTTACAAAGCTCACCTCTCGCATTTTGTTGACGTACGTTGTCGGTCACGCGAAACAAGGGGCTTATTTGAAATTCAAGAAGTCACGCGCAACTTCGTGCTGCTGACGACATTCCACGACTGATCAAGATTCCTACTAACGCTTGGATTGACTGCCCTTTGATGCTCCGTTTCTCCCGGTTCCGTTTTTTTTGCCGATTCCACCTTGCGCACCTTGACCCATCCCTTTTCTATGGAACAGCGACAACCGATTTGTTCACTGACACTCACTGACACACACACACACATGCAGACGACCAACGGTACACACCCCACTAGGATTACAAAGCGTTCTAGGACTCTTGGTCCACACCACCTTCCAAAAGCCCTCCAGTACAACAGAAGAATAGGTTCGAGAATTCACCTCTCAGCTTCCGAGTAAAGAGACAAGTGTTTGAAAGTCACTTTTTTCATCCAAGGGATTACCAAAAAAGTCAGTTGACAACGATCTTACGAGTACAAGAATGGTCTTCACATTCGCCATATGCGCATTAAACTTGGCATCTACCCTGGTAGCCAACGGAATCTGTTGTATGTATCAAATGCAAAAGGAAGAGGAACGAAAAAAGGAATATGAAGCCTTCCTTAAGGATTTGATTCAGTCCGAATGGGACCGTCATCATAATCGACGTGAATCTCAAGATGTGAAGAAGGAACAGGGAGAAACAGAAAAAGAGGAGGATGACACAGACGATCGGAATCCAGTAGAAGGTCAACGGATACGACCTACACAGTCTACTGACGATATCCCAAGGTACCTTGTTCCCGATACGAGTTTTTTGATTCGAAGTCGTGATACGAATCAATGTCCAATGAATCAATTATGTATGGATGATGATGAGGAACAACAATCCCATCGAATCATCTTAATTCCACAAGAAGATCCATTGTTTCAACGAGAATCCATTATTAGTCCGAAAAAAGAGGAAACAACTTATCAAGGAAAGGATATTACAGCATCATTATCTTCTTCTTCTTCTTTATTTTTCAGAGATCATATGTCTCATGTCGTATCCCTTGTCGATGACAGCGACGATGAAATACAACAGATGGAAGAAGTCTGTGTTGAATAAGACATTGGTAAATCTTTTCTTTTCTGATGTAAACCTATGAAAAAACAGGTTCGAAAATGATTTTTACGAAATGAATACCATAACGAATAGAACAAATATTTCCATGATAATAAAAAGTTCGACCATTATTATGAGCTCATTACTAAACCGAATCGCCATTTACGACGAAAATTTCATATCTGAAATTTTGGCATAGGTGGTCTTGAATTGGAAACATCGTTTAGATCTAGGGGATTCATGGATTTTGAAAAAAAGGTCGTTCCTTCTGGTCCCTCGAGGATGGCGTCGTTCATTGTAGTACCCCCCCGACTTGGATGTGAATTGGATTGGATAGAAATATCATAAGATTGAGGTTGAGGTGCCCATATAGAACTAAATTGTCGTCGTGTCCATTGAGCATCAGCGACTGGTGTGACATCACCGACATCTAATGGATGTGGTATTTGGGTATACAATGTATAGATGTTAATATTCGCACCCATAAAGAAGTCTGTCTGCGCAACACCTTGCATCGATGGTCGTTCTGTCGCATTCCGACTTAGTAGGCTAGTGATGAGGGATTTGGCATCCTCTTCAATACCGACCGAATGAGTATCCATAAAGAGGGATGAAATCCCACCGGTATTCCCCCCTCCTCCTGTTCCACCGGCGTCGAATGATACGATCCGATTCTTCGTCTTCACATCATCGACCTCTAATAGTGGTGGTCGTCCTGATAAACATTGATAGATGACACATCCTAATGCCCAAGAATCGGCTGCAAAAGTAGGGAATCCTCCCAGAATGACTTCGGGTGGTAAATACGCCGTCGTACCTTCGATCCGTAAATCATTCTCCATATCACCATCCTCCTCCAATTCATGGTCACTACCATCCGTTGAGTCGTCTTCCATCCCAAACCCATGTTGTTTCGTCGTCGTCGTCACCTTACTGTTGTTGGGTTTCCAACCACCATCACGTAAATCCTTCAAAAGATTCTTGGCAGTTGTATTGATTAATTCCTTTGCCTCTAATGTAATCGGTCGACATCCACCAAAGTCGGTTAGTTTGATATGACCTGATTCCGTAATGACAATATTCTCTGGTTTCAAATCACAATAGATCATTCCCAATTCATGTATACTCGCCAGGGCAGCGACGACTTCCCCCATCACGAATCGTGTGGAATCATGATCTAAAGAACCATTTTTCTTTAACAGAGAATGAAGGTCTCCACCACTCGCATATTCCAGAACAAGATATACCCCCTCTTGAAAACGAAAGGATGAAACAAGTCTTGCAATTCCAGGATGGGAAAGGACACGTAAGACTGCAACTTCTCTTTGGACAGAAGTCTCATATCCCATTTCCTTTATTTTCTCCGTCGAAATAATCTTCACAGCATATTCTGCCCAATGAGAACGTGTCCGACTTCGATCAATTAAACGAGCATATCGGACTGACCCGAATGCACCTGATCCAAGATCATGACCGAATACTAAATCATGAAACTTTAGTTCTGGTAGGAGTGTCGGTGTTTCATCCATTTGTGTTTTGGACCACGAAGATACTCCCCCTTCCAGCTCAGGTGGTCTTATCTGTTCCATGTAGGATAGGACTCTTGATTTCGGTGTCGTCGGAATATCCTTCTCATCTACCAGACCTTTTGATGATGGTACATTAGATGATGTTTCGGCAGGTTGTTGTCGTTTTCCACCTGGTGGGGAGGCTTTCTGTACCGCCCAGGGTGCTACGCCAGTCACTTCCAGGGGTGGGTGACTTCCACCAGCCGATTTGAATCGTGATACGGTGGGGGGTGTACTGGATACACTCCAAGGTGCTACACCCGTCACAGTGAGGGGCGGTCCTCCTCTCCCGGTACCACCACCACCACCACCCCGAGGGACACGAGTCGATGGAGGTAGCATCCGTGAGGAGGGATTGGTACCTCCCATCATTGTTGATGATGATGGTGGGACGCTTGAAGGTCTCCATCCTCCCATTGCCGATTTGAGTGAAAAATCTTTGGGTCCTATACTTTCGCCATGATCGTTCGCTACTATTGCGCGGCCTCCTGCCTTGCCTTGCGTCGGGGGATTCGGGACCTGGGCTGTTACTACATCCGCCAAACCACCACCCTCCTGTGGTAGACACTGTTCACTAATCTTCAAGAATCGGACTTCATCGTAGTCTCGTAAAACCTTCAATACATTGTATGTCATTTTACGGACTGTCGGATTCCAGGAGGGATCCTTCTTGACTAGAAGTGGTAGTAGGATCCGCAAACTACTTTCAAAGTTCGCAAGGAGGATCGTCAAGAAATTTTGTGTCTTGATAAAGATCAATGCTCGTTCCGCAAGTCTTGAATGATCGGATGCCATACAATTCCCTACTATACGTAGCAGGATTGGCAATGTATCACCTAACGCATATGGATTCTTCGATGTGTTGGGTAATATCCCCATGTAGGTATCAATCTCATGAAGAAGTAAGACAAGTTTCGGTGTATTCCCCCCCTTATTCCAAATTTCTGGTTCTAATAGTGCTGAGATGACCTTTGGGATCCATTCTGGTTTCTTTTGTAATAGACTCGCGATACATTGGACTAGGGGGATGTGATATAATTCCAAAAGACTCGTCTGATCTCGCCATAATACCATCGAACTGGGTCGATGTAAGGGAATGAGATGATATTCCAATAAATGCTCATGAGACTTCTGAAGAGTATTCGTACTTCCCTTGAGAATCCGATGAAGGATACGTAATGTCATACGGATCCCAGCGGATGTTGTATTTTCCATCTTGACACTCCCCCCACCACTACCTCCCCCACCACCACCACCAGACCGTGCCACGAATTGGGTCCAGACAGAACCTAAATGCATCCTAGTCTGACGTCTCATATCGACGGAGCCCATAACATACCATTCTCCAAGGATATATTCCAATGCATCTATATGATCCTCCCATTGTTGATTAAGTTTCGTCGTCACATCTTGTGCTGCCTGATACATGGCCAATCGTGATTGGACATCAAATGAGACGCCGGAATTGATCCGACTATTCCTATCACCTCTTGTCAATGTTTGGGTATAGAAATATAATTGAGATTGTAAGATAGGTAATTGTTCCACATGACGATAGATGGCATACAATAGACGATAGATTTGTCGTCCACTGGGTGTCATTTCTGTGCTGGCTATTTGGAAGAGTGAATGAGATAAGGATGTTCTTTCATCTTCTGTTTCTTCTTCTCCCAACATGGTATGATTCCCCAAAACATTTAATTCCATCCAAAAACGTAATATTCTTGTAATTCGGACCGATACAAGTACCTTTTCTACCGATATAGACTCGGGTGGACATTCGATTTCCAAAAATGGATTCCTTTGGACTAAAAATTGTTGTTGAGATGGATCGTTCTCTTCTGGTTTCCATGCATGAATGAATAAAGTTTCTAAACTCTTGTAAAATCCTTCACTAAAGGGTGCCACGTCTTCCATGAATTCGTCATCCTCCTCATCATCGTTGTTGTCGTCACCGTTGTTGTTGTTCGGTGACGGAGCGTTCTTGGGGATGCCCAACCATGCTTCTAAACGATCCAATGGATCTTCCTTGGATGATTCATCGATCTTTAGACCACCCTCCCTCAAGACGTTACGTGTCAGTTCCTCCATCTTCTAAGACTGTTGTTGTAGATTTTGCAAAACCCTTGATTTGTGTTTGGTAAAATGTAACCAAATGTGGGAAGCAATGGTATAATTTGGGGAAATGTGTGATGTGAACTGTGGTATATGCTCGTCGTCCGACATCAATACAGTACTTGTACGCGAAACTGACGGTTGAAGGCCTACAATTTGAATGGACTCATTCGATCTCATTGACCACAAACCACAACCATGACTCGTTGGATGCGCTCTGAAAACTGAAAACACAGCGAAGGTACTGTACTATGGGTGGGGTATGTTGGTACCCTACCCCATACCTCATTTCATGACACACCACTGTTTTTCCATCCTCGGATTGTGGGCAAAAAAGTCGGGGATTCGGGTCTCGAACTACCACGAGATGTGGATGATAGCGCTGCTTTACAGTTTCAATACGATGTGGAATTCGATTTAGTGATAGTACCATATCAACCTATTGACTTGATTCAACTTTTCTGTTCTCCCACTACTGCAACTTTTTCAAAAGGACGAGATAAGCCATCGGATTCATTCGATCAAACAGACTACAGTTGGGCCGGGTGCGAGCATGACAGACCGGTACATACTTATCTCGGACACAAGAACGACATCTGGTCGGTAAACTTGACCATGACCGATTGTAAGATATCAGCATGACACCGTAGGTATAACGTTATTCCGAGGGCGCCAGGGGGGCCTTCTCATGTCTTCGCAGTCAACGAACATCCGTAGGATCCAGCGAAATACGTCGCCTTCAAGAAAACCACTGTTGGTCCTCTTTCTTCGAAATCACAGTCAATCGCAAAGAGGAGACAAGGGATTGTGAGTCTGTAGGGAACGTAAAGAATAGAATCATAATGGGCCGTTACTGTTCCGACTGTGGAGAATGGGTAACCTGTTCGGGTTACAGTCGCAATCTATGGATGAAGGGAGATGGATGTTCTCGTTGCCGTGATTGTGTTGAGGGGTATACGACGTACCCTACCTATGAATGTAATGAATGTGGTCGAGAGTTTGATAATGTGAATCAATTGAATATGCATATGCAGGTCCATCGTCCGAAGACTGTAGCATGTCCCATTTGTGGGGATCGGCGTTTCAGGTCTGGGGCGAATGCGGTACAACATGTCGAAAGTGGATATTGTCCTGGCTGTCCCGGACGGGATAATGCACGACAACAAATCTACGACTATGCTAATCAACAACGGAAGATGACACCCTATATTTCGGAACGACCTCAACTTACCTATACTAGCGGTTGGCATCAACATTCGAATGAGGTACCTGATTTTCCCTATCATTGTCCCCATTGTTTCAATAAATCCTTCCGTCATGCGAGTCAACTCTTACAACATTTGGATCAAAAACATGGACAAACTCGGATGATTGGATATTGAAAATGATTTTAAGAGATGTGGGTAACAATAGGTAAAACTACAAATAGACCTGATCATCATGGATCTCGTACTTGTGTCCTACGACTATTTCCGGCCTAATGTATTCCATCAGAATGATGCCATACACCATTTGTCGCAACCTCACGGATCCCAATGGGCTAGCTACACCCTTATTACTACCCGCAATGCGTGTGTGAATCCAATCTATGGTGAGAGCACGTGCTCGACGAAACCCGGAAATCCGCTGTTGGAAAAAGACATGAACCAGACAGCATGGACCCCGTGGGTACCGTACGGCTTCTAGTACTACTAGTGAACGCAAAAGGCAGTAAAAATGAAGATAGCTAGTGATTAGTAGGTCTTGGGACTTGAAATGATAAACCGATATTGAATGAAGAAAACAACTACCATGACCTCGCATGATATGGTTACTACAGTTTGGAGGACGTAGGGCTTTCACAATTAATTTCAAGTTGAAGTATCGATCCCAGATCAAAGCTGAGAAACGATTTGGGAGTGTCATCGTGATAATCGTACCTTGGTATCGATCCGTATTGGACACATACACACACGCACAAAAGCGACGAGGGCCTACGAGCAGTCACACACTATCGGGTGTGTTCGAAGAAGGGTTGTTCACGCAATAGCTTTATACCGTATCAAGATGCGGGAGTCGTTTGGCGTGGAAAAATCTAACGTACGTGTGTATCGGGAAGAATTTCTGAGTTTTCGAATCCCGCGTGAGTCGTTTCTTCCTCGGCAACGGGTATCCTGTTACATCAAGAAAAAAAACTTCTCAAGGTGAAGAGAAATGTTAATACTCGAACGATAATCATAAAAAAGACAAGACAATCGACGAGAAGCTGACACTATGGATCGTTATTGTTCGGAGTGTGAGGAATCGAAAAACCGTTCGAGCTACAGTGGCAATCAGTGGCGCAAGGGTGCCGGAAGCTCTCGTTGTCGCACTTGCGTGGAAGGGTATGAATGCCATGTATGTGGGAGAAAGTTCGATGATACCAATGAATTGGACATGCATCTGCAAGTCCATCGTCCTCGTAGTGTCCCTTGTCCCGTTTGTAGATCAAAGTTCTTCAAATCAGAAGCCAACGCAGTTCAGCATCTGGAAGGTGGTTACTGCCCTAACTGCCCCGACGAACAACTCCTACACGAAGAACTCTACGATTGGTTCTTGGGTCACCCAACTCAGTGGACACATGTGATTCGGCAGATCCCGTACGAGATACCAGAAAGGCCCTATCTTTGTCGCGATTGCCCGACACTGTCTTTTCAACATGCGAGTCAACTGTTGCAACATGAAGATCAAAAACACGGAAGGACTCAACTGTTTGGTTCTGAATTCGCCGAGATCGGAAGGTTTTGCAGCCAACGAGAGTAGCACCATAGTGTCCAGAGAGGTAATATAGTCCAGAAGCAATATAGCCGAACAGAATTCCTTACTCCGCGATCAACAAGCGACACAAAATCTCCCAGCGTCGCTAAATTCCTGGTACTCTAGTGAGCTCGTGATGTCAACCGACTTGAATCTTCTTCGTATCGATACGACTCCTCTCTTCATGACTTGTCAGACTCTTCATCAGTTGTGCAGCCTTAAAGTTGATACGCTGAGGCGTCGTCGTCGTATCGTGACTCTTGTCTCGTGAAGAACTACTATTCGTCGCCATAGCGACTACTACTTCCTTCTCGTCTTCCCCATCCTCAAGATTGATTGGCTTTTCGCGCAAGGCCTGACTTGTCTTCTGTACGGCCTTCTTAAAATCGATCTCTGTCCATGATTTCATATGTTTGGATCCCAAAATCAAAAATCGGCAACCAAAATTCAACATGGATTGAACGATCGACTGACTCACTAGAATCCGATGCTTCTTTTGGACGCTCGAATAGTAGGCCTTGTTGTACTCCACGACTCTGCGATAGATGATATTGCCCAGATGCTTGTTGATGAGACCGCCACGACCACAAAGGACATCGACGTCTCGTGGCTGTGTGGGATCTCCGTTGTTTGGACTGGAACCTCTGAAGTGATCATCCACGGCTTCTATAGGGCTTGAGGTTGGTTGGGATACCGGTAGTGAAGAACTAGATGCATCCTCTAGCAACGTAGCAGCGAATAACAGACAATCTGTTGGCTTCATCCGTTTGTTACGGAGGTCGAACGGTAGGTCATCGTGGTTTGAGTGAGGCTCAGTAGTACTACCGGTAGGGTCAGGCTCGCCGATTATCGAACTGCGCTTTCTCGACGAAGTCATGGTTGGCATGCTTACACCGGTGGGGCTCGAAATGGGAGACTGCCCCTCGGGTTCGAGGGAAGTATGATCTGATGTGGCTACGTCAGTGATGGATGCTCGTTGGTGTTGATCGGGTGTATCAGAAGCCAAAGGAGGGATTCCCGATTCGTATGACAGGACCTTTCGAGGGGATACAAGGGCAGTGTAATTGGAATCGACCATCTTGGAGTTCCGAATAGGCGACGGACCTATCGTCACTGCGTGTAGCTTTGCAGTACCACCGGTTGAATGTCTTGGTAGCAACAGTGGTAAAGGGTTCGTTTCTTGTGAAAGAGCTCGGACACGGGAGCGTTTTTTCCCTCTAGGTGAAGATGCCTTTCCATCCTTCGGCGACTTCGATGAATGACAGTTGGTCACTTCGCTCGATGTAGGGACATCGAGAGGTCCTCGGGGAGGAATCGTTGGAATACTGGATCCTGGATACCTTCCATTCCTAGTCGGTGATGTAGCGACTGGCTTTGAATGAAGGATGTCGCCCGTCGGATGATCCACCCCTAGATTCGGAAAGTCTTTTCTTTCGTCTGCTTCAGAAGCCTGCGGAAGTGATGACTCCTTCAGATTATCTAGCGTTCCGTCTGATGGATGGATGTTTGCCGAAGAAGGAACCCTTCCCATTGAGGCTTCCGCGACACGCTGAAAGTCAAAACTCATCCGACCAAAACGTTTTGATATGCCTGTACAGTTAGGCAATCTGGATAAGTCTATACGTGACTCAGTGAGGACTACGGTGGTGAATTGGGATCAATTGCAAGGTAGATGGGAACGGATTGTAGCTCTACTGTCTGCGATCCTGTGTGGTTTTGGATGAACCATCAAAAAAACGATTCGACTTTTTTTTCGTCCTTGCCTTCCCGTCTTGACATCATCGCGTCGCGTTTTGATCAGATGGGGGGGTGTTCTTTCCGATTGGTTCAATTCGGAGAAGGATAAACAGGTGAAACCCCTACCCTGGTTCCACCTGGAAGGCTGTAGAAGGTTCTATGACTATGGGAAAACGTAGAAAAAATTCGTGCTGACGTTTCAATGGATTGGAAAATATAGGCCTTCTCTCCTCCAACTTCCGTCCCCCTCCTCCTTTCTGCTGCCGAACCCCACTTTCTTCCTACACCTTCCCGTCGTCAAGGAAAAAGGGTCATAAAGTACAGGTTACTGACAAGATTCATCACAACCCCTGTAACCATGAGATTTTCATCAATGATTCTTCTGATTCTTCCTCTGCTTGGACCAGCAAGTGGCTTTTTGGTTCATCAGCAATCCAAAGGCAGGGCATTCTCCTTGACGCCGTTAGCAGCGAGCGAAGTGGAGCTCGGTTTGACACCTGAATTGAAGAAGATAACGGATGCCTTTAGTTCTATTGCAGATGAACAGGTCAGGTACAAACAACTTCTATACATGGCACAGAATACGAAAGAGGCCAATAATATGCCGGAATCTTCGAAGATCGCTGAAAACAAGGTTCCAGGATGCCTCTCTACTGTCTATGTCGATGGAACAGCCGAATATAGAGAAGAGAAGGGAGATTACATTATCAATTTCATTGGAGATTCGGATGGACTATTGACTCGAGGATTGG
>Ga0194115_10006443_pt1 | contig 11888 bp, 15 predicted proteins | sample TA2MahsurfametaG_3_FD_148656 | JGI IMG/M metagenome (GOLD analysis project Ga0194115, IMG submission 148656) | Freshwater microbial communities from Lake Tanganyika, Tanzania - TA2015002 Mahale S4 surface | ecosystem: Environmental > Aquatic > Freshwater > Lake | place: Tanzania: Lake... | reverse complement strand
TGAATATAATTCGTCTTCACTATTGAAACTAAAATGATCCATCAAATTTAATGAAGTAACATCACTTAAAATTTTATATTCAAAATTTTCTTTTGGTACCAACTCTTCGGTATTACCGGACATGTCAAGTTCGTAGGTTTTTGATTCATCCTCTTTTTCTTCAATCATATGTTTTTCATATAATTGAGTAAATTTACCAATAGTGTCTCTTAACACCCCATTAATTTCAATCCCTATTCTCTTCATATTTTTTTAATATTCTACTAATTAGTGGGTTTCTTACCACATCCTCATCCCCAAACTCAAATACACCTACATCATTTACATCATTAAACTTTCTAATTGCGTCATAAAGACCTGATTGTTTTTTGTCTTTATAACGGTCAGTTTGTTCAATATCTCCTGATATAAAGAATTTACTATTGAAACCTATTCTTGTCAATAGTAATTTCATTTGATTTGGGCTCGAGTTTTGGGCTTCTTCAAATATTAAAATTGTATTATCTATATTCATACCTCTCATGTATGCTAATGCAAATACTTCAATAATTTCAGCATCTTTTAATTTTTCTCTTGCATCTTTACCTATAATTTTGTTTAATAGATAATAAGATGGGAAAATATATGGATCTAATTTTTCTTCTAAATTACCAGGTAATGACCCAAGTTTTTCTTCAGCCTCAACTGCTGGTCTAACAATAACAAGTTTTTCATAATGATTAGTCGGGTCCATAAGTAAATCAACTGCCGCTTTCATTGCTATGTATGATTTACCAACACCTGCTGGTCCTGAACAGATTGTTATTTGATTGTTTTTTAAAAGATTGTAGTAATGTTCTTGATTTTCTGTTAGGAATTTATTTTTTACTTTTTTCTTGATTACTGAATTTATAAAATCTTTTTTTGAAAACGGTTTGGATTCTTGCTCTTCAGTTTGAGGTTGAGGTTTTTTTCTTGTCATATTATTTTCTTATAAAGTTATAGTTGTTTTCAAAATATTCAATAGTTTCTTTTAAACCTTCATAAAGCGGTGTGAATTTAAAATCAGGTAAATATTTTTTTATTTTTGAATTGTCACTTGGTTTCCTGTACTGTCCTTCAGGTTTTTCGTTATCCCAAACAACATTACCTTTATAATTCATTAATTCTACAATTACATCAACAATTTCTTTTATTGAGATCTCGTTAGATGTTGAAAGTATTATAGGTTCACTTTCTTCGTAGTTGTCTAAAACCCACTCTGTTAGTTTTGCAACATCACGGCTAAATATAAATTCTCTTAATGGTTTTCCTGACCCCCATATTGTAAAATCTGTTTTATTTTCTCTTGCTAAGTAACATTTATGAATTAATGAAGGGATTACGTGTCCATTTACAATATCATAATTGTCGTTTGGTCCATAAATGTTCGTAGGAATTACTGATTTGTAATTTAATCCATATTGTTCTTTGTATGCCCTAATTTGTACATCTGCCATTCGTTTTGCATATGCATATGCATCATTCGAAAAATGTGGGGGACCCAAATGAATTTTATTTTCAGTTAACGGATATTCAACATTATCAGGAAAAACACAAGTTGATAAAAAAGCAACTAACTTTTTTACACCAAATAGTCTTGCGGATTCTATAATGTTAGTATTCATCATAATGTTATCATAGAAAAACTCGCCTTTATATTTCATATTTCCACCAACACCACCTACCTTACCAGCACAATGTATTATACTATCAAAATTATTTAACCCAACTAACGTGTTTACTTCTGAGGTGATTCTAACATCAACATCTTTAGAGGTTGGCTTGAAGTACTTATCACCAATAAATTCTGATCCAACTAAACCATTACCACCAGTAACTAATATTTTATTTTCCATAATATTCTAACCAATATTTAATCATTTCATCTAACATTGTTTCAAATGTGTATTCAGGTTGCCACATTAAATCTTTTCTTAATTTTGATGAGTCACCTTTTAAGTTTTCTAATTCTTCAGGTCTAAAATGTTTTTCATCAACAACAATATAATCTAAATAATTTAAACCTAATGAACTAAATACGTATTCACATAAGTCTTTTACTGAATGTGAAACACCTGTTGCACAAACATAATCATCAGGTTTTTCGGTTTGTAACATTAACCACATTGCATAAACATAATCTTTTGCGTGACCCCAATCTCTAGTTGCTGATAAATTACCAATATGTAATTTATCCTGTAACCCTAAACTAATCCTCACCGCGGCCTTTACAACTTTATTAGTCACGAAGTTAGTTCCACGTCTTGGTGATTCGTGGTTAAATAGAATACCGTTCCATATTTTCATTCCGTAGGAGTTTCTATAATTTCTGCAAATATTATATGAAAATACTTTAGCACAACCATATGGAGAAACAGGATTCATAGGTGTTGTTTCTCTTTGATACCCATCGTCATCTATGTTATTTCCAAACATTTCTGATGATGACGCCTGATAAATTTTTGAATGTGGGGAAACCATTCTTACTGCTTCTAATAGGTTTAATGTACCTAATCCAGTTGCATTCGCAGTATAAATTGGTTGATCAAAACTAACTCTGACATGTGATTGTGCCGCTAAATTATATATTTCATCAGGTTGTATTTTTTGTAATACCATAACTAAAGATGCCATGTCTGTTAAATCAGCATATTCTAAATTTATTAAATTTTTTGAATGTAGATGTTCTATTCTTGATGATTGAGTTTCAGATACTGAATTACGTTTTACCGTACCCCATACCACATACCCCTTATTAATTAATAATTCCGATAAATATGAACCATCTTGACCATTAATTCCCGTTATTAGTGCTTTTTTCATTCAATTATTTTTATTAACTATTTGTTTAAATTCATCAAAATTAAATATGTAATCAGACAAATCGAATATGGTCGAACAAAGGACCATTATTTCTGAATTTTTTTTATTAAATTTTTGTGAATCCCATATTAAATTAGGTACTAATATCGCATTACCTTTTTTTAAGTTAAATGTTTTTTCAGTTAAACCGTCATGTAAGATTACATCAACGTCCCCATCCATACAAAAAATATACTGAATTGTTTCATGATGGGAATGATTCCCTCTTATAGTCCCAACTGGAACATTTTTAACTATAAAAACTCTTTTTACTTCAAAATTAATTTTGTTAAATTCTATAGGTATTAGTTGACCTCTACTATCACTAAAAATTTCAATATCTTCAATCATTTAAATTTTTTAATTAAATTAATAATATACGTTATGTTGTCTTCTGTTAAATTTTCATGAAATGGTATAGAAACGGTTCTTTGTGATACAAATTCTGAGTTTGGGCAAACACTATTGTTTAAATGATAAGTTGGGTTCAAATGTAACGCTTCATAATGAATCCCACAAACAACTTTATTAGTTTTCATATATTTTATAAAGTTATTTCTTTCGTTCATTTCTATCCTATATAAATGATTACTCACATTGTTATACCCTAACTCATTATTATATATTTTTTTAATATATTTTAATTTTTCTAATTTATTTTCGTAAGAATTAAAATTACGTAAAGCAATGTCACATTGTATGGTGTTCATATACATTTTGTAACCAGGAAATTTAATTTTTCTATCCCAGTTATTTTCAGAATATGACATTCCGTTTAATGATAATTCTTTTAAAAACATGATTTTATCATAATCGTCAGAAACAATAATACCCCCATCGCAAGATCCAACTGGTTTTGTTGGGTAAAAACTAAATATCATTAAATCGCTCGGGTTACATTCTTTTTTAAATTGATTTTTTTCTAACTTTTGTGCCGAGTCAACGACTTTATAATCACCAAAGTCATGTAATAAATATGATCCTCCCACCCAATCTACATCATCATAAAAAGTGTATTTATTTCCAGATGTGATAATTGCGTTTAATACAACGGGGGGAATCATACTAGGGACATTAATTATTGTGTTTTCATACTTATTAAGTAATAAAAATATTGCACTAGTTGCGCTATTAAAAGAAACCGCATATTTCGATCCAACATAATTAGATATCGATTCTTCGAATTCAGTGACAATTTTATCATGTAATAAATTTGAATACTTACTAGTATCTATAGTATGATTTTTTATATTGAATAGATTTATCATTTTTTTAACTTAAATTTTGCCATAACTCCAACAATATCAATAAGTTCTAAATAATTTAAACATTCTTTGTATTCTTCTCTATCAAAATCGTGAATAAAAATTATAGTACTATCGTGTGATATTTTATTACATATAGACGCACAAGAAACTCTTGCTCTACCATCTATCAAAATAACATCAAAAAAACCTTTATTTAACGAAGCCTCAATATAACTTTTAAATTCATCATATGTACCACAATGAACACCTTCTACGTATGGTAAATCTGGGGTTCTTAATATTAATTCACAGTTACTAGGTAATTCATTTTTTAATTTATTATACCAAACTTCTTGGTGTTCAATTGATGTTATGAATTTACATTTTTTAGCTATTTCTTTTGTAGAAACACCAGAACCGTATTCCAATACTAAGGAATTTCTATTTACATGACTCATGAAAAAATCTTCTTCGTTTTGTTTTGTAAACATATTAAATTAACTTATATAAAACATAATCATTTGTCTTTTGTGGATCAAGCAAATTTTTCCAAAAAATATCTCTAAAATAGTCACTTTTTAATTTATAATCTAAAATCCACTCTTTATTATGTATTATTTTTTTATTTTTTAAACCACATATTGATGCAGTTATGCAAAAAGTGGATGGGGTTGATATAATGTAATCACAATAAGACATTTTTTTAAAATCAGATGAAAAATCACTTAAATTACCAAATTCATAATCAAGTTTTAAACTTTTTAAATATTCAACTGATTTATTAAATGAATCTAAACTATAATCATCAGTAAATAATATAAATTTAAAATCTTCTTCAATATCATTTAAAACAAAATCAATACTATTTTTATAATATTTATATGGTAATATCGATTTTTCATCCCATAATTTAAAATCAGTACCCCTATAATGAATACCTACAAATTTTTTATTATTAATTACCTTTTCTTTTAATTTAAAAATATCAAATGTAGAAATATCGTTAAATTTATGAAACAATTCAACTAAACAGGGCTCTAAATAATAAACTTTATCATTATCAAAATTTAAAGTCTCTTTATTATTGATAATATTATTAATGTTAATAATATCATAAGGTTGATTATTATATTCTTTAGTTTTAGTTTTTATGTCAAATAATTCTAAACCATTAAATGGTGTAAACCAATAATCTTGATTATAATATTTACTAATTTGTATTAAATTATTTAAACCTAATAATTTATTACCAAATTTGTAACCTAACCAATTATTAAAATCAGTTATAATCATGATAGTAAACTACTTTTAATATATAATGCATCTCCCCACCCACCACCATGGTAAATGTGTGTCATAACTCTTTTAAAACCTTTACTGGACATTATAGTATCAAATTGATCAATAGTATGACCCCCTTCATAAACCTCAACTGTGTTTATTTCAGAATATACAAAATCAATCTTTTCCAATAAATCACCAAAAGATAATATAACATTTAAATCGGTGCCTTGCACATCAACATTTAAAAAGTTATAATCATTAATATTAATTTTTTGTTCAATACATAGGTTATCAAATCTTTTTGTTGTTGTTCGAATTTCTTTTACGTAATGAATATCTGGAAATAAATTTTTATGTTCTTTTAAATTTAAAATAGAAGATGATTGTAAATTATTACTTATTTTAAATGAAACTAATTTTTCTTCATCAAATATCGCTTCATTAAATATTCTAATGTTATCAATGCCGCTAAATTTATTTTCTAAATAACCAATTAAATCAGGATTAGCCTCAACCCATATGATTTTTTCAACCGATATACCTTTATAATCCTCATATTCTTCAGCTTCATGAGCCCCAATATGTATAATACCTTTTATTGGTAAATTAGGATAATTTTCTTTTATTTCTTTTACTTTTATAAACATATTATTTTTTTTTTAATAAAACAGTATCACCCCAAACATTTTTAAGGTGATTAATTATTTCATGGTTTTTTAATAACTTAGTAAATTCATCATAACCGATATGTGACCTGGTAGTTGATAAATCACCATATGTGGTATATTTAGAAAAATTAGTTTCACTTGAAAAGTATTGTCTATGAATTAATAAATAATTAGTTGTATTATCAATAATTTTAGTTAACACTTCAATAGGATTATTTAATTCAGAAATAAAACTATTACAAACTAATAAATCATATTCTTTTAACTTACTATAGTCAAAATCATCTGCATTAAAATAACAATAATTTAAATTAGGATTAACTACTTTACTAACTTTATTGATTATGTGTGGTAAATCAAACCCAGTATAATTAATATTTGATAAAACTCTACCAAGTTCACCTGCACCACAACCAATATCACCCATTTTATTAATCGATAAATTAGTTATCATTTGATTTAAAACTCTAAAATGTTCAGAATCTTCTAGCTTAGACCAACCTTTTTCACCAGTAACACCTTTAATCATATCATTTGGTAAAACATCTTCGTTAAACCAAGCATTTTCTAAATTATTCATAACTTAATAACTTTAAATCACCACTAATATAATAAATTGTTTGCAATTTTAAACATTTATTTACACCCCAATTAGTATGGTGTTCACATAAACTTTTATCAAAGTCATCTTGTAATATTTTAATATAAGTTTCTTGATTAACTTTAAATCTTAAATTAACCATATTTCTTTCATAATAACACCATCTATCCCAGTTATTAATGATATTACCATCAATATCTAATAATCCGGTATATGGACCAATAACTTGAGATATACCAATAACTTCACACGGGCCTGATAGTTTAATAAAATTATTAACAATAGAATTAATTTCCAATTTTTTTATTGTGCAATATCTATTTTCCTCCGGATATGTTGATGGAATCGTAATTTTAGTATTATGAAAATAATCATTAATTAACCTAGCGTATTCTTCTGAACCATAAGGTGTAGTGTGAATACCATCACGTAATATTTGATTAATGTTATTACCAAATGTATTAGATATATCCAAAAAAGAAATCGCCAAAGATTTTAGATAAGAATTAATCTTTACATATATTTCAGTCTTATCAACAGTTTTATCTGGAAAAGTTAAAAAAATTAATTTACAATTATTTTTATAAAATTTATGTATTATCGTATCTATATATTCTTTAATCTCATCAAATTTATCTTCGTTGTATTTAATATATCCTGTACTAAACCAATCAATAAAACAGTACTCAGGGTCAAATTTTAATACATCATCAATATAAGTTATGCCAGCATCATTTAAATGCATAGATCCATACCCAAAAGATTTAATATTTAGTTTTGGGTTTTTTAACCCAAAATGATGCCAATACCCATTTTGTTGTTGGGTTATGCTTGCACCAAAAAAGGCGACATTATTTTTCATTTTAAATTAATTTTTATGTTTTTTAGAAAGCCGTTTGGAGAAAGATATTCAACATAAAGTTTTCTGTTACTTATTTGTAATTCATACAACTCTTCTTTAGTTCTATTATTATAAAAATCTAAAATTTGTTCAGAAATATGGTTAATATTTTCAAATTTAACAATTACACAATGGTTTTTATAATCAATTTCATTTGAAAATGGTAGTTCTGTATCCGTATCAAATAGAATCGGTATTCTACCCATTGATAATATTTGGTAAAATCTATATGAAAAATTACCAGCCCCTCTAGACGTAAAGTTGAATAAATTATTTTTTAAATTTTCATTAAACTCTTGTATTGCTATTGACTCATCGATTTCTTTTGCCCAAAAACTTTTTCGTATAATAAAATCACTTGATATATATTTGTTTTTTTTGATAAGTTCTAAACATGTTTTTCTAAAATAATGATCAAATCCACAAAAACCAACATTTAGTTGTATATTCTCTAACGATATAAAATCATTAGAAAATTCATCAATAAAAAATGGGGGTAAAGCAAATTCGTTTTTATTTTTTGTAGATTTATTAAATGATGTTCTAAATACATAACCTATTTTTTCATCGACCGGTATTGGTTTAGAATCATCATCATTATAAAAAACTAATAATTTTTTAGAGTGTTTTTTGCAGTCGTTGATAATGGTTTCGGTAACTTGATCTACTCCCCTCCATTTGTATGGTAATACCACATAATCACAATCTTCTATATTATTAACATAAATAAAACATTCGTTTTTTAGATTTTTAAATCTATTATCGTTGATTGTACTTTTTAGGTTATCGTATAATAATATTAATTCTGAACACCATTTAGTGTAAAAATCTTTATGATAATATAATTTTATCATACTAATATTTTTCAATTTGTTTATTAAATTTTTCTATTAATTTACTCATGTTTTTTTGTATGGATTCTGGATGTTCTAATAAGAATTTATCTGTATAACATTCTCCCCTAACATGAGGTTTAAATTCATGAACACCCATAAAACGGTTTTCTATTTCTTTTTTATTTTCATATGATCCTTTAACCCAAGGTAAATAGATAATGTTAAAATAATCATCAATACAGTTTTCTTTACTAACACTATCTTTATAGTATCCTATTTTTGTGTAAACTTGAGTTGGGAACACATATGAATAGTGGTACATTTGAACACCTGTTTTATCATATAATGTTTCACTATCAATATGTTTTTTTATTATGTTATAATTTTTAGGGTATAGTATTGTTGGTGGTCTATGTGTTAACCATGTTGACCCCTTTTCATATTTAAATATCCTCAAAAAATTATCTTTATTTAGTTCAAAACCAGTTAAATAATGATCAAACCCACCATAAAATGAACAACTTCTAATACCAACACTGGTTGGTTGTTCTTCTTTTAAGAATTTAACCATTTTAATTAAATCTTCAGTTTTATAGACTTCATCAGAATCTAAATTCCACACATAATCAATGTCGTCATTTATATACTCCATATATGATCTACACTGATCATCTTTTTCATTAAATTGTCCGTGTATTACCTTAATTTTATTTTCAGGATCTGAAAATTCACCCAAAATTTTATTTGTTTCGTCAGTGGATGTCACTCTACCTTGTTTTTGCCAAAACAATACTGGACCCTCAGAGATTAGTATTTGAGACGCAAAAGGGTAAACCTGTTCTAAACATTCCTTTAGGACGTAATCCCCCTCAAACACAATCATTCCAAATGCAATTTTCATAATATTATTTTTTTTTACATAAACATTGGTATGCCCGATTACTATTATCTTTTACTTCTATATTATCCTTAATGTTAATGCATGATAAATTTAATTCACCAATAAGAATATTTTTTATTTCATTCCAATCTTCATCAAGATGACATTCAATTAATATATTTTCCACATTATTTATTATTTTTTTCATTCCATTTAAAACCAACTTCTCAGCCCCCTCAACATCTATTTTAATTAACTTTATTTTTTTTTCATTTTCAAGTAAACTATCTAACGTTATTCCTTGTATTTTTCCTAAAGACTCGTTTTTTGTAAACGACATATCATGACCAATAATATTGTTAGTCCATGCATCTTTACCTTCAAAATATTCAATTTCACCGTCAACATCACAAACCGCATAATTAAATGTTTTAATGTTTTTATCGTTTTCAAATTTTGACTTTAACTGATTGTACGTTTTTGGGTGTAATTCTATTGAATAAATGATTCCTGTACCATTTAATTTATTTTTAAAAAAGTCTGTATAATCACCGTAGTTTGATCCTACATCAACCAATACATCTCCGTCCGTTATTAATTGAGATAAAACCTCAAAGTTTTTTAAATCATTACTATCCATAGTATTTTTCTTTTGTTATTTTTAAATTGTTATAGTATTCATCATAAATTATTTTTAAATTTTGATTTTTAGAATATTCCTCAAGTGTCGTATATATATGATGCATTTTAGATGGTATATAACCGTCATTTAATACCTCAAACTGAGAAAAATGGGTAAAAATTAATTTTTGTTCTTTGCCCTCCCATATAATTGTTTTATTTTTTTCGTAATTAGAAAAATCGTATAATTGCCATTGCCACGGGGCTCCGTGGCCAACGTCCCCATCAATAAAAATATTTTCTTGAGGACACATTTTAGGAAATTCATCTAAATATTTTTGGTCCCCACAAGTGGATAGATTCGGATATTTCATATGTAAAACCGCATCTGACCACCATTTTAGAGTTGATTTACCGTACCCTTTATTTTTAAAATGGACAACACCGACATTATAGAATCCTTCAGGTCGATCAACGTTTAACGGAAATTGCCTATGTCTAAAAATCCCAATTTGATTGTCTCTCATCTCATCTAATAGTAATTTTATGTTATGGTGAAAATAAATATCACTATCAATATACGTAATATCAAAATCGTTATTATCTAATAGGTAGTTACTAAAATAGGAAGCTAACGACCAACAAAAATATTTATAATCCCATTGTTTTAATAATTTTAAATCTTTGTCGTTATTTAATAAAACGTTAACATTATATGGTTTTAGGTTCTTAAGGTTAAGATTTAATAATTTTTCATACGATTCTTCGTCAATACACAGATAATGTAAAATACATTCAGAATTATGTTTTATTAAAGAGTCATAAAGTGTTAGTCCTTTAATTAAAAAATTAATATCGGACACTGTACATAAATTAATCATAAATCAAAGTTATTATTTTTACGTGTATTATAAACATTTAAATCATAATTAAAATCTTTTATGTTATTGTTGTGTACGTAATCGGAATTACCATAACCCCAATCTGGGTGTTCGTGTTTAATTATTACTTGATCTATATATAATTGTTTTTTTAAAATATTCCCAACAACCATAAATTCATTATCCGACCAACAAGATTTATAGTCTGGATGGTAAATATAATTAAATCTTTCATAGTATTTTCTACCTAAAATACATAAAGTGTTTAATCTATCGCCTTGAAATCCGTCATTAAACCATAACACCCCATCGGTGTCAGGAAAAAACTCATCCATTTTATTTTTTATTATAGTATCATAACCTTTTATTTGTGGTATCATATCGTCAGATGCTAATAAAAGTATGTCCCATTCTTTTTCAATTTTTTCAATATCCCTATTTACAGCATCTATTTTAGACTTACTATACCCGTAAATAAAAGTTAAATTTTTATAAGTTCCCAAAACATCCTTAGTGTGTTGGTCATTCATTTCAGTATCATCTTCATCTAAACTAATTAAAAAGTGAATGTTGTTTTTGTCTTCAGATAGGTCATAATATTTTTTTAAAACAGATAAAAATTTTGTTTTTCTACCTCTTGTTGGGAACTTAACTAATATTCTCATTAATTTAAAATTTTAATATATTCTTCTTTTATTTTTTTTGCAACTTCGAGTCCATTAAACTTTGTAACATCGTTAGGTACATCAAATTTTTCTTTATTTAAAATATAACCATTTTCATCAACGTTGTAAATCCATCCCGGTTTTCCACATAACCACCCCTCAATTGTTGTTCTTCCTAAAAGTATTCCAGCGGTTTCAGAACAATTTTTAACAAATGTTTCAACTTTATTTGTTGCGTTATAATATTTTACATGTTGATTTTTTAATAAATCATCTAAATAGTTTGATTTATTCTCACCAACAATCCAAAATTCTTTACCTATTTCTTTTGTGTATTCAACAAGATCTTTAATTGCGTTTTCTCTTAAATAATCTAAGGTTCCTACAAATAAAACGTATCCATTGTCTTTTGTGTTTTTTG
>Ga0194115_10006441_pt1 | contig 11890 bp, 4 predicted proteins | sample TA2MahsurfametaG_3_FD_148656 | JGI IMG/M metagenome (GOLD analysis project Ga0194115, IMG submission 148656) | Freshwater microbial communities from Lake Tanganyika, Tanzania - TA2015002 Mahale S4 surface | ecosystem: Environmental > Aquatic > Freshwater > Lake | place: Tanzania: Lake Tanganyika... | reverse complement strand
CTTTTCTTATTCTACTTGAATACAGCTTATTAGATATATCAAAAATTACTGAATGTGTTTCACCTGTATATCCTTCAATTTCCTGTAATGACAAATAATAATCTTTAACAAAAAATTGAAATGAATTAGGAAGAGTTACAATCTGCCCATTTACTAATCTTTCAATTTTTCTTCCTTCTATTATGATTCTTCTCCGATTATTTTCATATGTTATATCATCAATATTTTTAAAAATAGAATTAATAATTAATTTTCTATTTATTTGAGGTACAGATGTTATTGATTTCATCTTTTGAAAATATAAATCATACATTGTTTTATCATCTAAATTAAAACAATTATTGTTTATATGATTCATATTTGTTTCATCTAGTAATATATCTGAAAAATATGTATCATATTTCTTATCAGTTTTACTAATCGAGTTATTCTTATATAAAATTCCTGTACCTACATTTAAAGGTGGTAGTGGTTGATCAATATCATTAACAATAGAATCAATTACAAATGCATTACTAAAAAAAGTTTTACCTATATTTTTTATATTTCTTTTAAAATTAATAGAACTTGGATTAACAATATTTGAATTACAATTAACACGCATAACATCATTTTCATAATAAAATTCATTATAAAAATTGTAATTTGTATATGAAAGAGTAATATTGTTTAATTTATTTTTGATATAATTTGTATCGATACTAAATTTATTTAATCCATTATCACAAGGTAAAATAAAATTATTTCTATATATTAAGTTATTTTTTATCAAATTATCAATATTTTGATTTACCAAAGGATCTAAAAACAATAATTCACTAGTAAATATTTTATTGTATAATTGATTTGCATTTTTATGATATTTTACCAAATCAATAATTAGATTTCTTTTCTTTGTTAAAAGATATTCACTTTCTTGAGTATCTTCTATTGTTTCATCAATTTTAGTTATACAATCTTGAATTAATCCAGATGACATTCCTAAAATATAAGGTCTTCTTAATGAAACAGTATCGATTACAAAGTTTTCAATTAATACTTCATGTCCATTAACTTTATTTGAAAATACAGGATTAACAAAAGCATAATAATCAATTATACTTTTTTCACCTAATGTTATATAAGATTCTTTTATTGTAGGTATTGTTAAATATAAGCAAGGTAAATAAAAAGAAATAGAATCACTATTCAATAATGTTGAATCAGTTCCTTTCATGAAATTACTTAAAACGTTTTTATTTAAATCATCATTAAATATAACCAAACCTTGAATTTCGGCATTTAATGCAAACGATTCATCTTCTTTATTTATAATGTCAGATTCTGTAAATGGGTATAATTTTGTATTTAAAAGATTTAAAGCATCAATGTCTTCATCTGTTAAAGTACTATCAAATAATATTTCATTAATATTCAAAGCTTTTGTTTTAAATTTATGTTGATTAAAAAAGTGCCTTCTTAAATTTGTAACATCTTTCCATTCATATTGAAAATCTGAATTATTTAAATTTAATCTATTTCCTATAGTAAAGATACTTTCATAATTATTTGCAAAGACTAATTTAGTATTATAATAATATTCTTCAATAATATCATTTATTACAAAAGATATTTTATTAGAAAACAAATTAACAGTAACATTATACCAATAATTTTGATTTAAATAATTTGTTGTAACGAAAGTCCTGTCTTCATTTATTATTCTAGGTTTAAGAGTATTTGAATATTCCCCTAATTGTGCCAATATATAAAACGAAGAAGCTTCATCTGATCTTAAATCTTCGTTTTCCATTAAATAAACAGATATAATATTTGGTATATTAATAATACAACCAGGATTATAATAATAATCCTTTTTAGGTAATCTCTTAGGATTAATCCAGAAGCTAATAGTTAATTCACCTTTTTGATTAGGAAATATATTTTTATTATTAATTTTTTTATTTGAATAAATTAAGCAGTTTGAATGTGTATTTTCTAATATTTTATTTTTATCTTCATTTGAAACTAATTGGCTATCTAATATTTTTTTTGATAACTCTAAATTAAAAAAATTTAAACAATTATAGTTTGAAAATCCATAATTGAAATCATTTGAATTTTTAGCATCACTCATAACCAAATTACTTTTATATAATTTTTTTATTATTTGTTTTTTTTGTAATATTCTACTGAATGGTTTTAATTCATGTTGTAATCTTTTTACACCAAAATATCTTGTATCAATTTCATTATTTCTTTGCTCGCGATATTGATTTAATAAAACTTCTTCAGGAATAACTTCACCATCAAATTTGTGTTGTGTGTATATTGAATCGATTAATGGTCTAGATGCTTCAATATAGTTACAGTTAGCTAAAGGATCACTTAATAACTTTTTTGTAATTGATAAAGGATCACTTTTTGTTACAGTTGAAAAGACATTATTATATCTGGTAGTATTTTGTATTTCTTTAATTGTTGACATTTCATTTGCTGTTTGAAAGGCATCTGGTTTCATTAAACCATAGAAATATTCATTATTTAAACCAGAGACTGTATCTAAAATTACTTGATCCGGATATTCCTTTACAATTTCATTAATTTGATGTAAATTGATTTTATTATAAAAATGTTTATTCTTATCAGTAAAATGTTCATTTTTATATCCAAATATTCTTTTAGATGACAATCTAGATGATTCATTATTAAAATTTAAATTATTCAAATTAATTATTGTCATAAATTAAAACTCTTTTTTTAAAATTATTTTATATTTATTGACACTATAATAAAAGTAGTCTAATTAGTAATCCAATCTAACCCTAATAGATAAATTATGTAAAGGATTTTTCTCAATAGGTCTACTTAATTTTGCAACAGCCAATAATTCATTACTACTATTATATAAACCTACTGTTGTAATATATGAAAAAGGAATATCTGTTACTTCATCAACAACTTGAATTTTACCAGTAGTATCAGTATAGCTTGGATTTGTGCTATAATTAAAATCATCAATGTCAGCATTACAATAATAGATTGTTGAATTTACAATTGTTTCATTTTGAAATGCAATTGCAGTTGTTGTTGTATTTGGAAATCTAGCCATGCAAAAATGATCTACAATGTCATCGATTGAACCTAATGTAAAAAGATCATCTAATGTCATAACGACGTTTCCTCCTATCGAACCACCTAATGCCTTTTTACCTGCAGGGATATTGTTTAGAGTAGGAGATACATTATTAATAAAATACACATTGTTAGTCGAAGAAGTATCTGGAAAATCAATTACACCTGTAATCTGTTCTGTTAGATTAAATATTTTTTTAGTATCTAATACTACAATACCTGCATCATAAAATATTAAACCGCAAGGTGAAGCACTATAAGTAGATCCTGAATTTGTTGTCGACCACAAGCTTCCTACTTCACCAGCGTAAGAAATTCTATAATTGTTAGATCCATCTTTGTCAATAATCATTGTAGGTGTATTATCTGTGCTAGATGCAAATAAGTTACCTGTCAATGCTTTAGTCCATGAAGGAGTTTGTACAGTTGTTGTATTAGGTGCTGATGCAAAAGGTATTAAACTGTCAAATAATTTCATACCAAATGAACCTTTATATATATTATCTCTTTTAAATAATCTTTTTACATTAATAAAAATAGCTTCATCAATTCTATTTGAAGGAGTTGTATCTTCAAAAGGTGCAAAAAATGAGCTATTTGCATTTCCTAATAAAGCTTGAGCATATTGTTTATAAATATTAATCTTTTCACGCATCATCAAAGAAGTATCAGAAGAAAAGATTAATTTTCCATTTGCATCAATTGTAGGGTTTAATGAAGTTACAACTGCTGAACCTGTAACAGTATCAACTCCACCTACATTAGTAATATTTGCAAATAAACCAAATGAAATATCTAACATTGCATTTGATGATTGATAAGTAGAATCCTGATCATATACTGTTTGAAATAAAGAGCTTGTAATAGGTGTTGATAGACCGGTTACATATGAAGGATATTTTCTACGATTTGCAACACCATACACATCTGATGCAATAATATCAATTAATTGATTTAATCTAGATTTTTCTGTTTTTCTGTCTTTTTCTGATATACTTTTAAATCTTGCTGCCATATAATTTCTCCTTCTTTAAACCGTTGGACCTAAAATTTTAACAGGAATAATCATTCTAGAACCAGATGACATTCCTACCAATTCGATTTGTGTATCGATTACATATGAACCATTTGCAATTTTACCAAATCTTTCAAATGTTGTTAAACCAATTGTAGGAGTTGTAAAACTTAAACCAATTTGAGCAGTTAATAAATATCTTCCGTCTAATGCAAACCCTTCAAAAGTATTTGCATTTGCTAAAGTTGACGTCATTCTATATGTTGCGATATTATTTTCATCTAAATCTAAATAGTCTGCAACTTCTGTACCTGAATCATTATATCTTTTTAATATTAAATTATTTATTTTCATTTCAAATCTATCATCTCTTAAGTTAGAATCAATTGCACTTTGACCGCTAGAGTTTGATAATGTTGATAAAACCTGAAATTCTTTATAAAATTTTGTGCTATCTGAAAAACTGAGTTCAATTGGTGTCGTTGCTAATGTACCATGTTTTTTTAAATAAGGAATAAATAAAATTCTTAAAGTATTATTATTTAATGAAATATTATTATATTTTAATGCTAAGTTTTCATTTGTTTGAGCTTCAAAAATTGGTGTATTTTTTTCAATTTTTTCTTTACCCATTTGAAGACCATATTTTACAATATTTGAATAATCAACTTCATCATCTCCAAAAGAAAAATTTGTAATTACAAATGAACCATCATTTTTTGATAATAATTCACGACCACGTTCAGTTAAAACGGCGTCAATAATAACGTTATTAGTTGTATGATCTAAAAATCCCATATATCTTAAATCCTTTTTTAAAATAATAATTATGTTTGTTATATTAATATATTTTATTTTAAATTAAACTTAATATTTTTTGTTTCAAGATCAGTCAATCTACAAATATTTAAATGATAATCAACATCTCCAAAAGACAAATTAACTGTATTATCTTCATTTTTGACACTTAAAGCATCAGGTGCAAAATATAATTTTATATTTTTTTTATTCTTAAAAAATGGAGAAAAATTAAATAATAAATTATCTTCTTCAAATAAAACACTTTTTCTTTTAACATATATATTAGGATATGTTCTAGGAGCATTTGTTAAACTTACATTGTCAACAATCAATTTGTTATAAATTCTAGAATACCTAACAGCTATTTGATTTGAATAATTTGAAACATAACCATGTGCATCAAATGAACAAATAGCATAAATATATAAATTATCAATATTGTCGACATCGTCAATAAACTCATTTTTTAATACTTCACTATTTAGAATCTCAACCATTTGTGTATCATTCATATTAATATTATCGGATAATAATTCAAAATTTCTATAGTTACTAATATTTTTTTTAACATATACTTTTATTAATTCATAAGGTTCATTCAATCTAGATCTTCTATAAATATGATAACCAATAATGTCATTTTGAGGATTAGAAGCATTATCCCATTCTAACATAACTTTATTTAAATTATATAGATATCTAGCTCTTAAGGCATTAGGAGGTTCAGGTTGATAATAATCAATTGCACGAATAAATTCATTTTTATATGATGTCTGACTTATTAAATAATGATGAACTTGTGGTCCATTATCATTTTTAACTAATGATAAACAAAAAACAGGAAGTATTTCATATGAATAATAATTTGCATATTTTATATTTTGATCAAATTTGATTATCTTAGATACAGGATTAGTTATATCAAAATACAAAAAGCTTGATGAAACATCTTTTTTAATTTCACCAGTTTCTTTTAATTTAACATGCTTTTTAATTAGAAATCCTACAAAAAAACAATACATATTTTCATTTTCATTTGAATATGTACTAACTGAAAAATCTTTAAGCTTTTCAAAAATTAGGTTATCATCAACGTCATTTGAAATATTTTCAGTAGCCATTTCATTTTCAATATTATTTTCAAAATGATATACATCAGGAAGATATTCAGATAATACTAATTCACTTTTTATATTATTTCCTGTCGAATAGTGTTTAAATATTTTATCATCATATGCAAATTTAGTATTTGACTTGTTATGCATAATATCTTTAAAATATTTTTTTGAAATTTGTTTATCGTAAATATTTTCAGTCGAATTTGAAGACATCACATTTAAATAATTTTTTTTATTTTTTGAATGTGATTCAATTTTATTTTTTATAGATTCTGATTTCGGTTTATTAAAAATTGAAATAATAGTATCTTCAGTTGAAGTCCTATTATTTAAAAAAACAATATCTGTTTCTTCTCCGTAATATCCATTTACATTTAAAGTTTTTGAAGAATTTAAATTTTTACCTTCTAATCTTTTAATTTTTGACAATATACTTTGGCCATTAATTAAATCTATAGTACGATTTAAAATATTTATATTTTTTTTAGTTTTATATGAATATAAGCTATTATTTAAAATATCTAATTCTATTTTGATTGTACTATATGAATTGATTTCATTATCCGACAATAACATATCAAAATCATAATTTTCTGTTTCTTGTTTGTTGAAGATTAATTTCCTCATCTTTAGGATTATAATTGTTATATTTAAAATTTAAATTAACATTAAATTTAGGAAATACATTATAATTGTATATGTCAAATAGATTATTACTCATTTTTATATTTTATATCTTTTTATAAAATATATATTCAATTTTTCTAATTTAGTAAATCTACTTTTATTCTATATGAATAATTTTTAGGTACGTACTGCTTTCCTGTATCATTTTCTAATATTCTATAATAAATTGTATTATAACCAGCTGCTTCTAATATTTTCTTATTTAAATAATCATATTTTGTTCGAATTTCATTATAAACCATATCATTTAATTTACTCAACCTTAAATAAGGATAATCAAAATTTGAAATATAATTGTTTGTTCTACTATTATGATAAATTTGTTTAAAAACAAAATCCTTAGGATTAATAGAAATATTAACTATCTTTCTAAAATTAGGATCTTCCATAATTGAAAAATCAGGAATTATCATTTTAGTTAAATCAGACATAAATCTAATTAAGACATTAATGTTTTCATTTGAAGATAAATGTCCTACCTTGAAATTATAACCATTTATCGAGTATGTATCTTCTATATTTAATTCATTTATTGAAAAAGCGGCTTCCAAATCAGATTTTTTAAATCCTAATGAATTTTCTTTTGTAAAATCAACATTTGAAAATATATCGTCTATAAATAAACTATACACTTCATTCAATACTAATGTCTCCTGTAATCTCTTATTTGCTTTTAAACTAAAATTTACATTTGGTTCGAACCCTGTTATTAGCTTTAAATATTTTTTTAATTTTAAATTTAATTTTTGATTAAAAATACATGAATACACAATATCCTCAATATGACTATTGAAATCAATATCTGATATATTGTTTATAATTTTTAAATTTGAAAACTTATTTGATAATACTGCTTTTCTTTTGTTAATTAAATTTTCAATATTTGAATTAATTCCTGCTCCAATAACAAAATTTTCCTTAAGCAATTTTGAATTAATATTATTTGTTCTATCTAAACTATTTGCAATTGCATTTGAATTGTTTTCATTATAACTAATTAAAGACTTTAATTTATTATCGTCATTTGAAAAATTTAAATTATTCATATCATAATCAGTAAAAGGAATATTGATTAAATTTGAATATTCTGTTACCTGTTCTGATGATATTACAGTATCTATTTGTGTTCCATTCGTTTTAAAATCATTTAATATTGAATTTAATTCAATTATTTCACCTATTGGATCTTCGATTGACATATCGAAATAATACTTTTTTGAATCCCATATAATTTCTGGATAATCATGATCAATTAAATCAATTGTTATTGATACAATATCATTATTTTCAAATACAATATCATTATTTTCAATTCCTATTGTTAATATGTCACTATCATTTAAATTTTGTGCCTGTAGATTAATTGTATTTAAGTTAGAATTAAGTGCATTGAAATTGTTATTAAATAGATACTCGTTACCTGACTTTGTCTTTCCATTATCCTTCATCTTTTTTAAATAAAAATCATAAAAATCACTCAATATTAAATTTCTATTTGAAGTATTTGAAATTTCTCCAATTAAATTCTCTATTGACTTTGATTCAAATCTATTTGAGCTATTATTATATACTGGAAATTGTGATATATTTTGCTTCAAATAATTTAGCTTTTTACTTTGAATAAATGTTTTAAGATACGAATTTTTTAAAACAAAATTGTTTTCATTTAATTTAAAATTTTTAAGATTTGTATTGTTTTTTAAATAATTCAATGAATCATTAACAGATGTAATATATAAAGGTTGACCTTGTAATGAAGTATCTATTGTTAAATTTCTATGTTGAATTAATGCATCATACATTTCATATGAATCTACACCTATACCGTTTTCATATGTATTATAATATTTAACCAATTCCATATTCATTGCTGAAGATACATCATTTAATAATAAACCTCTACTAATATGATTATACCAATTATGAGAAATATCAATAGAATTTTTGTATATTAAACGATAAGGATTTGATCGATTTATATTTTTATTAAAATAGTGATCCAAAATATTTTTAAACAACAAATCATTAGTATTATATCTCTTATTCTTAATGACATTTTCAAAGTTTTTATAATTTAAATAGTTATTGTCTTCAACTATATTTTCGCAACCAGAAATAATATTCTCATCGGTTTCGAAATTATAATAGTTTTTATTTAATGTGTAAGATGGTACAATAATATATTCAAAAATATCTTTCATTGTGATAATATTTTGATATATTAAGGAATTAATATTATGAGGAATATATAATTCAGTCAACACTTCCAAAACACTTTTACCTAAACTTATCAATTCTTTTTTATATCTTCCAGCCTCTATAAGACGATCAACTTCAGCATGCTTTATATTTTTTTGTATATTTACATCTGTTGTCCTCACACCGTTGAACTCGCGATCTAAAGTATTATAGGCATCATCTATCTCTGTTTTAATAATTTGAATATTTTTCTCAATCCATGGATTAAAATTAGTCCATGTAAGTATTGGCTTAACTTCCAAATCTAAACCATCAATAGTAATAGAAATTGTTAATGAATTATTTTTAACTTGACCTGTTATTTTGGCATCTTTATCCAAATCACGTCGATCATACTCAATAAATAATCTTTCGGGATGATTCTGAGAAAAATCAAATATTTCTTTTGCTTCATTTGCCTTTGAATTTTCAAAAAGAAGATCATATAAATATGTAGAAACATCATTAATCATACTAAATTTATTATCTTCAATATGTTTAAAATTCAATATACTTTTTAATTTAAAATTTGTGGTGTTAAAATATTCAAATATATTCGAATTTTTACTAAACAAAGCAGGATTTGTCTTTATATATGTAAATATCTTAATAAGATCTTTTTGATATGTATCATTAATTCCTAATATTTTTTCGAGATAATGTGCAAATTTAAATTCTGAAGGTTTTAAATTTTTATATTTAGAAAAAACTACTTCTGAATTTACAATTGCTTTAGAACTTTCATTTAAATCATTATTTTCTTCACCAAAATATCCACTATTAAATCTAAATGAATTAAGATTGTAACTACTTAATATTTCATTACTAGTAGAAAATGTAGTATAATTCGTGTTTCTCACAGTCCTGTTCATATTTTTCATATAATCAATAGAAGTATAAAAGTTTGAAAGATTATGATTATAATTTGACATTGAAAGATTATGATTATAAATATCACCATATGGTATTGCATAATTATTTGCAAAAAAGTTTGCATCAAAAGTACGATCACATAAAGAATTATAACTTTGAATTTCTGAAAACATTCTTAAAAATACATCTGAACATACAAATAATGAAGATTCAAATAATGATTTTAGTTTATTCATTTGTAAAGAACTAACTGATTTAAATGATTCATACGTACTAACGTCTAGACTTTGAAAAATTGCTTTAAACTCCGGAAAATCAATTAATTGTTTTAAAAAATTACTTAAAAATGAATCATTGTGATTAATAAATGATTTTTCAATATTTGCCTTATTTAAAATATTTTTCTCTAAAATAATATTATCAATATTGTCAATTAGACGTTGTGGGTTGTTAATATAAAATTTATGATTTGTATTTGTAGCAATACCGGTATAGTCTGTACTTCTACGTAAACTGTTTTGTACACCATCTTTTAATTTAGCTAAATCTTTATTCCAATCTAATTTCATTGATATAATAAAACTAGGATTATTTCCTGTAATATCATATTCAATAAAAGGCAAAAATACATTATATACATGTAAATTCGGTAACCGATCCCGTTGTTCCTGGGATATATCATTCTTAAATTCACGATATTTTCCGGAATTAAAAATATTTTTAAAATAAACATTATCAGAAATATCATCAGTATAAATACAAAGATTTGAATTTATAAATCTATTAATATTAAAATTATTATCACGTTCTATTATTTGACCATTTTCATCATACTGATAATGTTTTGATTGTGATATTAAATTAAATAAAAAATGATAGAATAATCCATCTTGATCAATCAAATTAAAATTTTGTGATTTTTCTTCATTTACATTATGATAAGGATTAAAATTATGATAATCATTTTCATCTAAAGTAGGACTATATACATAAAATCCGGAAATATCAGATATTAACGTAGGAGTCATAACCGATTTTAAGATATCGATTTTTCTATTTTTTAATGATTCATCTCTATTTTTTAAATTCAAATAATATTCATAAAATAAAACATTCAATAATTCATTTTTATAATTCAGTTTAATATTTTGATAATTGTTATAATAATTTTCATTATTTTTGTCTGCAAATATTGTTGATTTATTATTTAAAGCATACAATAAAGAAGCAGTTTCTACAATATTTGCTCTTTTTGCAAAATTAGACTTATGATCATCATTTGTTAAATTATTAGAAATATATTCTTTACAAAAATTTTTAATGAATTCAAAAGTTTCATAAGTATTTGAAAAATGCTTTAATTTTTCTTTTTCATAAAATTTATCAAATGAGTTGAAATCGATCAAGTTATTGTTATAAAATCCTTTAAATTCATTTGATGAAATATTTTTTTCGATATCGATAATGTCACTGTTGACGTTTTTAAAATTTTCAATATTATACTTTATAGAAGATTCATTAACAAATGATTTGTTTTTTAAAATATACTTCTCGTTTAAAATAATGTCATTACCTTCATTATGTAAAAAGCCTAAGCTTTCTTCAATATAAAAATTATTCGAAAACATATTTTTTGTATTTTCTGAATTTGAGTAGAATTTTGTAAAAAAATTGTTTTTTATATTGTTAATATTTAATGAATATTCTATTTTATCATAATTCTTATTCATTATTTTAGTATTACTTAAATTACTTCTATTATCTAAAAGATTATTTCGAATACTAAAACCAGAAAAAATCATTAAATTTTTAGCTGTTTTATTTATGTCATTAATCAAATATCTATTTTTTACTATTGAAGATGCAAAATATTGATTGTCATCAAAAAAGTCATAATTTAATATACCTTTTATATTGTCGTTTAACAATTTCTTTACTTTATAGCTATATACTGTTGTTCCTTTTTCTTTTTTTATATTTGCATTTTTTACTACTTCATTAACTAAAATAGTAGGTTGACTTTGTATTATTTTTTCTGTAGATT
>Ga0194115_10006436_pt1 | contig 11900 bp, 11 predicted proteins | sample TA2MahsurfametaG_3_FD_148656 | JGI IMG/M metagenome (GOLD analysis project Ga0194115, IMG submission 148656) | Freshwater microbial communities from Lake Tanganyika, Tanzania - TA2015002 Mahale S4 surface | ecosystem: Environmental > Aquatic > Freshwater > Lake | place: Tanzania: Lake... | reverse complement strand
ATGATGGTGAAGGCGCCTGCGCCCGAGGCGCGCGCGGCATCGACGAAGTCGAGCGCGCGCACCGAGGTGGTCACGCTCTCCGCCACGCGCGCGATCGGCGGCACGAAGACGATGGTGAGCGACAGCAGCGAGTTCGAGATCCCCGCGCCGAGCGCGCCCGAGATGGCGATGGCGAGCAGCACCGAGGGGAAGGCGTAGAACACGTCGATCATGCGCATGATCCCCATGTTCACCTTGCCGCCCGCGTAGCCGGCGAGGATGCCGAGCGCCGAGCCGATGACGAAGGCATTGACCACCGGCACGACGCCGAGGAAGAGCGACAGCCGCGCGCCATGGACGAGGCGCGCGAGCATGTCGCGGCCCTGCTCGTCGGTGCCCAGCCAGTGCACGAAGCCCTGCGGGGTCGTGAAGCCCGGGGGTCTCAGGCGGCGCGCGATCGAGCCGCGATAGGGATCGGCGAGCCCGAGCCATGGCGCGAGCAGCGCGGCCAGCAGGATCGCCAGCAGGATGGCCGCGCAGGCCATCGCCACGCGGTCGCGCAGCAGGCGGCTGCCGACGCCGGCCCAGTAGCCGCGATGGCGCGGCGCAGGCGGCGACGACGTCCCGGTCGCGGCGGGGGCGGCCATGCGCTCAGGCCCGGCGGATGCGCGGGTCGAGCGCGGCCTGCGCCACGTCGACCAGCAGGTTGAGGGCGACGAAGAAGATCCCCAGCACCAGGATCGTCCCCTGGAGCAGCGGCAGATCGCGCTGGAAGATCGCGGCGTTCAGCAGGAAGCCGGTGCCCGGCCACGAGAACACCGTCTCGATCAGGATCGAGCCGCCGAGCAGGTAGCCGAGCTGCAGCCCCATCACCGCGAGCGCGGTGGGCGCCGCGTTCTTGACGACGTGCAGGAAGATCGCGCCGTCGCGCATCCCCTTGGCGCGCAGCGCGTCGACGAATTCCTGGCCGAGGATGTCGCCGACCAGCGCGCGCAGCGTGCGCGTGACGATGCCCATCGGGATGACCGACATCGTCGCCGCAGGCAGGAGCAGGTACTTCACGTGCTCCCAGTCCCAGGCCCAGAGCGAGGAGCCGCCCGGCCCCGCGCCGGAGGCCGGCAGCCAGTTCAGCGTCACGGCGAAGACGATGACGAGGACCATGCCGAGCCAGTAATGCGGCACCGACACGCCGACGATCGACAGGATGGTGGCGACGCGGTCGATCCAGGAATCGCGGAAATACCCGGCGACGAAGCCCAGCACGCCGCCGAGCACGAAGCCGAGCAGCGTCGCCGCCATGGCCAGCATGAAGGTATTGGCGACGGCCTTCATCACCTCGCCCGCGACCGGCCGGCCGGTGGCGATCGAGGTGCCGAGGTCGCCGCCCAGCGCGCGGCCGAGCCAGATCGCGAACTGCACGGGCAGGGGCCGGTCGAAGCCGTAGGCCCTGCGCATCTCCTCGACCAGCGCCTGCGAGGCATCGGCGGGCAGCACCGAGACCAGGGGGTCGCCGGGCGCGATGTGGACCAGCAGGAAGCAGAGCAGGCTCACGCCCAGCGCCACTGGCACCACGTAGAAGACGCGCTTGAGGATGTAGAGGAGCATGGCGCGCAACGAACGGCGCCCTCCCCGGGCCTGGCCGGGGAGGGCGCCGACGCCGTGGTCACTGCATCGACACCGTGGTCAGGTCGATGAACCAGCTCTTGGGCTGCACGAAGCCCTTCACGCGCTGGGTCATCGCGCGCGGGCCGACGTCGTGCGCGACCCACAGGAAGACCGTCTCGTCGACCGCGCGCGCATGCAGCCGCGCCAGCGCGGCGTCGCGCGCGCCGGCCTCGAACGTCGAGCGCGCCTCGGCCACGAGCTTGTCGAACTCGGGATCGTTGACGAAGCCCCAGTTGTTGGACACCGGCGGCGCCATCTTCGAGTCGAGGAACCGCGCCATGGCGAAGAACGGATCCATCGCCGCGAAGGTGACGTTGATGGCGTGCGCCCCGCGCGCCGTCTCGTCCTTCGCGCCGCGCCGCCAGTTGGTGAACAGCGTGTTCCACTCGATGACGTCGAGCTCGATCTTGAAGAAGCAGTCCGCGAGGTTCTGCTGCATCAGCTCGTTCATCGGCAGGGGCATCATCTGGCCGGAGCCCGAGGCAGAGGTCTGGATCTTCACCGTGAGCGGCCTGGCCCTGGAGAAGCCCGCCTCGCCCATCAGCTTGCGCGCCGCGTCGGGGTCGTACTTGATGTCGAAACCGGGGTTGCCCCACCAGGGATGGCCGGGCGGCACGGTGCCCTTGGCTGGCTCCATCAGCCCGGCGAGCAATTCCTTCATCTCGCCGCGGTTGACGCAGAGATTGGCGGCCTGGCGCACGCGCTTGTCGAGGAAGGGCGAGCCCTCGACGAAGGAGAACTGCCACGGCCAGACATGCGGCTGGGCATTGGCGGTGATCACCATGCCGCGCTGGCGCAACTGCGCCACGGCATCCGGCGCCGGCGCCTCGACCCAGTCGACCTGTCCCGACAGCAGCGCCGCGGTGCGCGTGTTTGCCTCGGGCATCGGCAGCATGACGACGCGGTCGAGCTTCGGCACCCGCGGCTTGTCCCAGTAGTCCGCGTTCTTCACGACCTCCAGCCGCTCGCGCGGCACGAAGCGCTCCATCCTGAACGGGCCCGTGCCCGAGGAATTTGCCGCGAAGGCGGTCCAGGCGGCGGCGGCCTTCGCCTTGGCGTCGGCGCCCTGCGCGGCGTCGAACAGCTTCTGCCAATGCGCCGGCGAGGCCATGAACAGGTTGGTCAGGTTGATCGGCAAGAAGGAATCGGGCTGGCTCGTGGTGAGCTCGACGGTCAGCGCGTCGATCTTGCGCGCGCTGCGCAGCGTGGGCATGCGCGAGGCGGTGACGCCGACCTGGCTGGCGTCGAAATGCACCGCGTCCTGCTTCAGGACCTTCTCGACGTTCCACACCACGGCATCGGCGTTGAAGGCCGAGCCGTCGTGGAACTTCACGCCGGGGCGCAGCTTGAAGGTCCACTTCGTCCTGTCGGCCGCGTCGACGGCCCATTCGGTGGCGAGGCCGGGGATGACGACGCTGGGCTTGTCGGCAGAGGACAGGTCCCAGGCCGTCAGCGCGTCGTACATCGGGATGCCGGTGAAGCGGTTGCCCTCGAAGCCCTGGTCGGGCTGGCCGTGCGTCTTGGGGATGTCGGCCGCGGTCATGGCGATGCGCAGCGTGCCCTGGGCCGACGCGGCAGCGGTCATCGCGGCGAGGGCGATGCCGGCGACGCCGGCGAGAAGACCGAGTTTCATGGAACCTCCTGCTTGCTATGCTCGCAGCGCGGGCCAGGGGGCGGCGCTGCGTCCGGGGCTTTGCGCGCCGGCTACGCATCCCGGTTTGCAAGGGCGGTGCCAGCGCATGGGATGGATTCCCCGCGGCCCGCCAGGGCGGGGCGCCCAAATCTTGTGCAGTCGGCGAGGGGCCGGGCGATGCGATTGCTGCTTCTGAACGCAAACACGACCGAGGCGATGACCGCGCGCATGGTCGAGGCGGCGACGCGCCGGGCCGGGCCGGATGTCGCGATCGTCGGCGCCACGGGACGCTTCGGGGCGCGCTACATATCGACCCGCGCCGCCGCCGCGATCGCCGGCCATGCGGCGCTCGACGTCCTCGCGCAGGAGGTCGGCGACGCGAACCCCCGCGGCTACGACGCGGTCGCGCTGGCCTGCTTCGGCGATCCCGGCCTGCTGGCCCTCAAGGAGCTCTCGCCCATCCCCGTCATCGGCATGGCGGAGGCCTCGCTCACCCTCGCCGCGCAGCTCGGCGGTCGGATCGGCATCGTCACTGGCGGCGAGCGCTGGATCCCGATGCTGCGCGAGCTCGCCCTCGTGCTCGGCCTTGGCGAGCGCGTCGCCGCGCTGCGCGCCACGCGCCTGACCGGCGCCGAGATCGCCGCCGATCCCGCGGCGGCGGAGGCCGAGCTCGCGGCGCTCGCGCGCGGCTGCGTCGCCGAGGACGGTGCGGACGTCGTGGTCTTCGGCGGCGCCGGGCTCGTGGGCATGGCCGAGGCGCTGTGCGCGCGCGTCGACGTGCCGCTGCTCTGCTCGCTCGACTGCCTCGTCGCCGCGACGCTCGCCGCCGCGCGGCTAGGCGCGGCCAAGGCGGCGCGCGGCTCCTTCGCGCCGCCGCCGCCCACGCCGAGCGCGGGGCTCTCGCCCGGGCTCGCGGCGATGCTCGGGCCGGAGGCGCCGCGATGAACGCGCACCGCGTCGACATGCTGCCGCGCAACGACGATACGTGCGGCTGGGCCAATCTCCTGCCGCCGCGGCCGAGGCCGGTGCGCCGCGTCGCCGGCGCGATGGGCTTCGACTGGGCGATCGTCGGCGCGGGCTATGCCGGGCTTGCGGCGGCGCGGCGCATCGCCGAGCTCGCGCCGGGCGACACGATCGCGGTGATCGACGCCGGGCGCGCCGGCGAGGGCGCGGCCGGGCGCAACTCGGGCTTCGCGGTCGAGATCTCGCCCTCGCCCAGGAAGAAGATCGGCTCGCCCGAGGCCGCTTATCGCAAGTCGATCCGCATCAACGCGCATGGCCTCGGCCTGCTCAGGCAGGCGATCGACGCCCATGGCATCGACTGCGACTGGCACCAGGCGGGCAAGCACCAGGCGGCGGCGGAGCCTCGTCACTTCGCGCGGCTCGACGCGTTCGCGCGCCATCTCGACGCGCTCGGCCTGCCCTATCGCCGGCTCGAGGCGGAGGAGTTGTGCGCGCGGCTCGGCACCTCGCATTACCGCCGCGCGCTGCTGACCGCGGGCACCGTGCTCGTCCAGCCCGCGGCGCTCGCGCGCGGCCTCGCCATGACGCTGCCCGATGGCGTGACGCTGCTCGAGGAGAGCCCGGTCGAGTCCTGGAGCGCCGGGCCCCCGATCCGCCTGTCCTGCCCGGGCGGGACCGTCAGCGCGAAGCGGCTGCTGCTCGCCACCAATGCGTGGCTGCCGCGCTTCGGCGCGTTCCGGAACGGCCTCGTGTCGTTCACCCTCACCGCGGGGCTGACGCGCAGCCTGACCGAGGCCGAGCACCGCGCCATCGGCGCGCCCGAGCCCTGGGGCGTGATCTCGATCCACCGCTTCGGCGCGACCGTGCGCTACACCGCCGACCGCCGCATCCTCGTGCGCAACAGCTTCGAGTACTGGCCGCGCATGGCGATGACGCCGGCCGAGACGGCCGCGCGGCTGCCGGGGATCGAGGCCTCGTTCCGCGCGCGCTTCCCCGGGCTGCGCGAGGTCGGGTTCGAGCATCTCTGGTCGGGCGTGATCGCGGCGAGCCGCAACTTCTCGGCGGGCTTCGGCACCATCGCGCCGGGCGTCTTCGCCGCCGGCGGGTGCAACGCCGGAGGCATCACGCGCAACACCGCGCTGGGCGCGCTACTGGCCGACCACGCGCTCGACAATCGCTCCGACCTGCTCGAGGCCGTGCGCGGGCTGCCGCCGCCGGCCTGGGTCCCGCCGCGGCCCTTCCTCGACATCGGCGCGGCGCTCGACCTGCGCCCTCGGCGCCGCGGGCTCGGCGCGGAAATCTGAGGCGGCGCACGGGTCGAATCGCCGAGGGAGGGGGGACGGATCGGATGTGCGACACGATGGCGGCGCTCGGCCGCGCGAGCGCGACGGGGCACGCGCTCCTCGCCAAGAACAGCGACCGCGAGCGCAACGAGGCGCAGTTCCTCGAGATTCTGCCCGCGCGCGACCATGGCGCCGGCGCGCGGCTGCGCGCCACCTACCTCTCCATCCCGCAGGCGCGCCGCACCCATGCGGTGCTGCTCTCGCGGCCCTTCTGGATCTGGGGCGCGGAGATGGGCGCCAACGAGCACGGCGTGGCGATCGGCAACGAGGCCGTGCATCCGCGGCTCAGGCCGCAGCGCAGGCCCGCGCTGATCGGCATGGACCTGCTGCGCCTGGGCCTCGAGCGCGGCGCGAGCGCGCGCGAGGCGGTGGACGTCATCACCGCGCTGCTCGGCGAGTTCGGCCAAGGCGGGAACTGCAGCCACCTGTCGCGGCGCTGGTACGACAATTCCTTCATCGTCGCCGACGCGCGCGAGGCCTTCGTGCTGGAGACCGTGGGCCGCCACTGGGCGGTCGAGCAGGTCTCCGGCGCGCGCGCCATCTCGAACACCTACACGATCGGCACGCGGCGCAGCGCCGAGAGCCCCGGCCTCGACGCCTTCGCGAAGGCGCAGGGCTGGTGGGACGGGCGCGGCGCGCTCGACTTCGCCGCCGCAGTCACCAGCCCCGCCAATCCCGGCCTGCCGGGCGCGCTGTCGCGCTGCGCGCGCTCGCAGGAGCGCCTCGCGCGCGACCTCAGGCGCATCGACGCGCTGGCGATGATGGCCAACCTGCGCGACCACGGCGGCGCCGCCGAGGGCCGCGCCGACTTCCATCCGCAGGACCTGACCGGTCCGACCGTCTGCATGCATGCCGGCGACCGCAAACGCATGGGCCAGAGCGTCGGCTCGCTGGTCAGCGACCTGCGCGCGCGCGGCGCCGCGCACTGGGTGACCGCGGCCTCCGCGCCCTGCACCGCGATCTTCCGCCCGGTCTTCATGGACGCGGCGCTGCCGCCGCAGGGGCCGGTGCCCGGCGACCGCGACGACCGCGCGACGCGCTGGTGGGCGCACGAGGCGCTGCATCGCGGCGTGATCGCCGGCGACTACGCGGGGTTCATGGCGGGCTTCGCCGAGTCGCGCGACGCGCTCGAGGCGCGCTTCGCCGCGCGCGTCGAGGAGGTGGTCGAGAAGCCGCGCCGCGCCGGCGCCGCCGCGCGCGCGCGGCTCGCGGCGGCGTGCTGGCACGAGGCCGATCGCGAGGAGGCGCGCTGGCGCGCGCGCCTGCCCCGCTTCGCCGCCTTCGCGACGCGGCCCGGCTATCGTCGCAGCTGGGAGCGCTTCGCGGCGCTGGCGCGCTGAAGCCGCGCCGCCTCGTCAGCCGCACAGGGATTCGAGCACGGCCCATGCGGCAGCCGCCAGGGGGCGCGACTTGCGGCTGGCGAGATCGATCTGGACGATGACGCTCTGCGAGGAGGCGACATGGCGCCCGTCCTGGAACAGCGCCTGCCCGAGCGTGACCGAGCTGCGGCCGATGGCGACGACGCGCGTCCCGATGTCGACCTTGCCGGGCCACAGGATCTCCGCGGCGAAGTCGATCGCCAGCCTGGCGATCACGAAGCCGCAACCGGGCGCGGCCAGCGGTTCGGGGCGGTGGTACAGGAGTTCGACGCGCCCCGTCTCGAAGAACGTGGCGAAGGTGACTTTGTTGGCGTGGCCGAGCATGTCCGTGTCGGCGTAGCGCAGCTTGTCGAAGCTGAGGTGGGGGAAATCGCCCAGCTGGCGACTTTGCGACATCGGATCCGGCTCCGGCGTGAAAAGGACGTCAGCGCAGCGCGGCGCCGAAGGCCTCGAAGAGCGCGCGGTTGATGAAGTTGGTCTGCGGGTCGTACTCGGCGTGCCACTGCACGCCGAGCGCGAAGCCGCGCGCGCCCTCGATGCGGATCGCCTCGGCCGTGCCGTCCTCCGCGACGCCCTCGACCACGACGCGCGCGCCGGGCTCGAGGATTCCCTGCCCGTGCAGCGAGTTCACGCGGATCGTCTCGCGGCCATAGAGGCCGGCGAAGGTCCCGCCGGGGACCAGCCTCACCTCGTGGCGGTCGGCGAAGATGACCTCCGGGTCGGGATGGATCTCGCCCGTCGGCAGGCGCGGCATGCGGTGGTTCATGCGCCCGGGCAGCTCGCGGATCTCCGGGTGGAGCGAGCCGCCGAAGGCGACGTTCATCTCCTGGAAGCCGCGGCAGATGCCGAGCACCGGCACGCCGCGCTCGACGCAGGCGCGCACCAAGGGCAGCGCGACCGCGTCGCGGTCCTCGTCGTAGGGCTCGTGGGCAGGCTGCGGCGCGACGCCGAAATGCGCCGGGTGGACATTCGCGCGCGCGCCGGTGAGCAGGATGCCATCGACCGCGTCGAGCAGCGCGTCGATCTCGGTCACGCCGGGCACGCCGGGGAAGATCAGCGGCAGCGCCCCCGCGACGTCGGCGATTGCGCGCAGGTTGCGCTGCCCCGCCATCTGGACGTCGAATCGGTTCTCGATGCGGTGCGCGTTGGCGATCACGCCGACGATCGGTTTCGTCATTCCTGGTCCGGGCCCATGCGCTTGCTGGCCCCCGGAGGTTAGAACAACTCGGCCAAATTCTCTCCAAGGCAGAACTCCTCTGGGATTCTGCCCTGGAGAGGGTTCTTGCTAGGCTGCCGCCCTCGACCCGGGGGGATCGACGCGATGGCCCAGACCGCACTGCATTTCCGCACCGCCACCAGCCTCGCCGCCGCGCTGCGCGCGCGACGCGTCTCGTCGGTCGAGTTGCTCGAGCTCTTCCTGGCGCGGGTGAAGGCCCACAACCCGCGCATCAACGCGGTCATCGAGCTCGCGGCGGCGCGCGCGCGGCGCAGGGCGCGCGAGGCGGACAAGGCGCTGGCGCGCGGCGCGCGCGGCCGCCCGCTGCTCGGCGTGCCGATGACGATCAAGGATAGCTTCGACGTCGCGGGCATGTGCACGAGCTGGGGCGACCCAGCGCTGAAGGACAATGTCGCGCGCCAGGACGCGCTCGCCGTGCAGCGGCTGGAGGCCGCCGGCGCCATCGTCTTCGGCAAGACCAACGTGCCGCTGATGCTCGCCGACTGGCAGAGCTTCAACGCGATCCACGGCACGACGAACAACCCCTGGGACCTCGCGCGCGGGCCCGGCGGTTCCTCGGGCGGCTCGGCGGCGGCGCTGGCCGCGGGCCTCACCGGGCTCGAGGCCGGGTCCGACATCGGCGCCTCGATCCGCAACCCCGCGCATTACTGCGGCGTCTACGGCCACAAGCCGACCTGGGGCATCGCCAGCCCGCGCGGCCACGCGCTTCCCGGCAACGTCGCCCTCTCCGACATCTCGGCGATCGGGCCGATGGCGCGCGGCGCCGGCGACCTCGCCGTCGCGCTCGACGCGATGGTGGGGCCCGACGCGGTGGACGGGCGCGGCTGGCGGCTCGTCCTTCCGCGCGAGCAGCGGCGCGCGCTGCGCGACTTCCGCGTCGCGGTGATCCTCGACGACCGCAACGCGGAGGTCGATGCCTCGGTGCGCGACGAGATCGCCGCGCTCGCGGCCTTCCTGCGGCGGCGCGGCGCGAAGGTGAGCATGACCGCGCGACCGGAGATCGACTTCGACGCGCTGATGCGCGTCTACATCGCGCTGCTGCGCGCGGCGACCTCCGCGCGGCTGACCGACGAGGCGCTGGCGCGGATGATCGCCGAGGCCGGCCGCCTCGCGCCGGGCGACGAGAGCTACCGCGCGCGCATGCTGCGCGGGAACACGCTCTTCCATCGCGACTGGCTGCGCGCCAACGAGCAGCGCCACCGCATGCGCCTCGCCTGGGAGGCGTTCCTCGGCGACTGGGACGTGATCCTCTGCCCGACCGCGACAACCGCCGCCTTCCCGCACGACCAGAAGGGCGAGCGCTGGGAGCGCATGCTCGACGTCAATGGCGGCAGGCAGCCGGGCACCGAGCAGATGTTCTGGGCGGGCCTCGGCGGCGCCTTCTACCTGCCCGCCACGGTCGCGCCCGCGGGCCAGACCAGGCAGGGCCTGCCGGTCGGCGTGCAGATCATGTCCGCGCAGTACCGCGACCACACGACCATCCGCTTCGCGCAGCTGCTCGAGCGCGAATGGCGCGGCTTCGTGCCGCCGCCGGGCTTCGACTGAGGCGCGCCATGGCCAGCCTCGCCCGCACCGACCTCGACGGCGCCGTCGCCGCGGGGATCGTCACCGCCGAGCAGGCCGACAGGCTCGCCGCGCATCTCGGCGCGCGGCAGGCCGCCGCGGCCGGGCCGCGCTTCACCTTCGGCAACGCGCTCTACTGTCTGGCGGCTACGTCGCGATCGGCGCGATGTCGCTGTTCATGACGCTCGGCTGGGCGCTGCTCGGCGGCTGGGGCGGCTGCGCCGTCGCCCTGGCCCATGGCGCGCTGGCCCTGGCCGTGGCCGAGCACCTGCGCGCGCGCGGGACGATGCCGGTGCCCACGGGGATCCTGGCCGCCTTCGCGCTGGCGATGGTGCCGCTAGCGATCCACGGCGCGCAGCACGGGCTCGGCCTGTAGAGCGGGCCGCGCGAGGCCTATCGCGACTACCACGCCGTCATCGACGGGCGCTGGCTCGCGATGGAGCTGGGCACGCTCGCCGCCGGCGCGGCGCTGCTCCTGCGCCATCGCCACCCGTTCCTGGTCATGCCGATCGCCGCGACGCTCTGGTACATGGGCATGGACCTCGCGCCGCTCCTGCTCGGGCGCGAGGGCGCGGGGCGCGAGCTCGTCTCGATCGCCTTCGGCGCGGCGATGATCCTCCTCGGCTTCGCGGTCGACATCCGCGCGCGGCGACATGGCGACTTCGCCTTCTGGCTCCACCTGTTCGGCGTCGTCGCGGCCTGGGGTGGCGGCGTGGTGCTCGCCGCGGGCAGCGAACCGCGGCTGCTCGCCTGGTGCCTGGCGAATGTCGCGATGATCCTCGTCGGCGCCGTGGTCGGCCGGCGCGTCTTCGCGGTGTTCGGCGCGATCGGCGTGGCGGGCTACCTGGGCCATCTCTCCTGGCGCGTCTTCGCCGACAGCCTGCTCTTCCCCTTCGCGCTCTCCGCGCTGGGCTTCGCGCTCGTCGGCGCGGGCATGCTGTGGCAGCGCCACGAGGCAGCCTGGTCGGCGCGGATCGCCGCGCTGCTGCCCGCGTCCCTGCGCGAGGCGCTCGCCGCGCGCGAGCGGGGTTGAGCAAAATCCGATCCAGGGTACTATCGTTTGCCTCGATCCGCTTTCTCTCAATCAGGAAAGGAGGCGCGGCATGGACATCGTCCGTGGCGACCTTGCCGACCCGCGCATCGTGGCCCTGCTGCGACATCACTTCGACAAATGCCATGAAGTGACGCCGCCGGGCAGCGCCCATGTGTTCAGTGTCGAAAAGCTGGCGACGCCGGACATCGATTTCTGGGCGGCCTGGGGGGGCAGCGCGCTGCTGGGGGTCGGGGCCATGAAGCCGCTCGACGCCAAGCACGGCGAGGTGAAGTCGATGCACACCTTGGAAGCGGCCCGCGGCCGCGGCGTCGGCGGCGCCATCCTGCGTCACATCATCGCCAGTTCGCGGGCGCGCGGGCTGACGCGGCTCAGCCTCGAGACAGGATCCTTCGCCTATTTCGCGCCCGCCGTGTCGCTCTACAAGGCGCATGGGTTCGTCGAATGCCCGCCATTCGGAAGCTACGGTCCCGACCCCAACAGCCTGTTCCTGACGCTCAGCCTTTCCCGATAGGCCGCGGCGCGCACCGCTCCCGTCGCGCTCCCGCCTCTCCAGCGCAAGCCGGGACGGAGCCCCGCGCGCAATGGCAAGTCATCCGGGCTCCGCGCCTGGCTGTCCAATATTTGGCTGGATCCGATTTTCGACCGACTATGCCACACGGTCGGAATCGGCGCGGCGCGCAGCCTCTTCCCCGCCCTCGAGCGGCAGGCCTACCTGAACACGGCAGCCGTCGCGCTCGGCAGCGCGACGCTCGACGAGGCCTATCGCGGCTTCATGGGCCGGTGGCTTGGCGAGGGCCTCGACTTCGTGCGCGCGGAGCAGGCCGCCGAGCGATCGCGCGAACTTTTCGCCGCGCTGGTCGGCGCCGCGGCGCGCGACGTGGCGCTCGTGCCATCGGTCAGCGCAGCGGCCGGCCTCGTCGCCGCACAGTTCGTCGCCGCGTGGCCCGGCGAGAACCTCGTGATCGGCGCGCAGGAATACAGCTCGAACCATTTCCCGTGGCGGCAGCTCGAGCGCCGAGGCTACGAGGTGCGCCAGGTCCCGTTCCGCGATGGCGGCATGGAGGCGGACGACGTGCGCGCGCAT
>Ga0194115_10006432_pt1 | contig 11901 bp, 8 predicted proteins | sample TA2MahsurfametaG_3_FD_148656 | JGI IMG/M metagenome (GOLD analysis project Ga0194115, IMG submission 148656) | Freshwater microbial communities from Lake Tanganyika, Tanzania - TA2015002 Mahale S4 surface | ecosystem: Environmental > Aquatic > Freshwater > Lake | place: Tanzania: Lake Tanganyika... | reverse complement strand
CAACCTTGGCCCCATCCTCGACTCTTGAACCAACGTCGTCAAACTCAACCTTGGCCCCATCCTCGACTCTTGAACCATCGTCAAACTCAACCTTAATCCCAACCCTAAGTCCAGCACCAACCACATCCCGCGACATTTTACCGACAGACGGATCTACCCCATCACCGACAGTTGCATCATCCCTATTGCCACCATCGGTTGATGCACCTACTTCTGTCCCCACTGCCGATTCGACACTTGAACCAACCTCAAACTCAACCTTCATCCCGACCCTAAGCCCAGCCCCAACCACATCTCGCGACATCTTGCCGACGGACGGATTAACTCCCTCGCCGACATCGATGTTCCCAAACACAACCCTAAGCCCAGCCCCATCCGTATCCACATCCACTCCCTCACCGACATCGATGTTCCCAAACTCAACCTTCAGCCCAGCCCCATCCGCATCCAACATATCTACCCTTTCACCCACTCTTGCCCCGCCTATTGATGCGGAGGTAGAAGTCCTCGTTGCCTGCAACTCTTTCCTCGATGGTACTCTAATATCATGCGAAGAGCTTACATCGATTTCCGCTTCTGAATGTATCTGTGCTGAATGCGTCCGTGAACTACGATTCGCCTACACTGGAAATGGATGCGACGGACTTGCAGGTTGCCAGGAAGAAAGTGCCGAAGGGCTTGGCGACGAAGCCACAGTCTTCTTCTTTGAGTGCGGATCTGAAGAAGCACTTTTCGTAAATGACGTTCTCCTGGAAGACATTATGGTTATCTCCAACAATGGGGCTTGCCTTCCAGAGTGTATGGATATCGCTCTTGTTGGCCCCTCTGGTTTCAACCAAACCTTAACGCTCAATACCTCCTGCGTGACCGGTGATTTGGTACTTTTAAATTCTTACGGCGCGGTTGAATTTACCGGATACACATGTCTAGACGGCACCACTGAATCTGAGAATAACTGCTTACAGGATGTTTCCTACGCGGTAGCAGCATGTAACGAAGGCGACGATGACATCACCCTTGACAATGTCACCATCAATTATGAGACTGCCACTGACGTTGAAGCTTCTGCATCATCGACGGAGATCGTCGACGGATTACCCACTCTTGAACCTGCGGAATGTTACACAACTATTTTTTCCGGAATTGTGGATAGATGCCAATCGATGATCGAGTACACTGTCGAAGTCTCAGTCAGTGGCCCAGGTTTTGAGGAGTCGAGTGGCCTGAAATTCGTCGTTGTTTCACAATCGGTGGTACCTTCTCCGACTTCCGCTCCAACTTCGGCTCCAATCACGGCGGACCCTACTCCATTTCCATCTTCTGCATTGAACACAACTGAGCCGACTTCATTTCCATCTTCTGCACCGAACACAACTGAGCCTACTCCGACTCCTTCAGCGATTGAGACGTCTTCGCCTACTATATCTCGCGAAATAACGATTGCACCAACTCCATCCATGCCAATGAATACAACTGAGCCTACTCCAACTCCCTCGGCAATTGCAATGACGGTGGAACCAACCAATGGAACTATGGCACCAGGTTTCCTAGACTCCTGCAACATCGACGTGACTGTGGAACTCGAATGCCCAGTCATTGAATGTGCTTGGGATAGATGTAAAGATCGCCCCTATCGAATGGAATTTCGTTTCGCTCCTCAGAGTTGTACCGGCTCTGTTCTCCAACGGTGTGCAGGCTTTGATTCAAAAAAGAGCCGGGATTCTAGGAGCTCTGATGACAAAATAGCTACTGACAGTTGCAGCTGCAAGAGAAACATAACTCTTGCGGAGGAAGAATGGGCTGACGAGGGTTTCATCTGCGAAGACTTCGGTGGCAAGACCGAATCGGATATCTACTTTGTCAAAGTCTATCCGGAGAGAGATCCCTCTTTGTTGTACTTTGAAGGCCCCCTGACAGCTGGGGGAAGATTCAATGCCACTGATCCCTTCCTTGATCGTGTCGACGCGAACATGTACCTTGATGTTTATGATTTTTCAAACGGAACTCAAGGCGAGCTCCTACAGAAGATCTACATTCATAGTTCGTGTTCCCAGGACATGTATATCCTCGATATCTACGGATCTGTCCAGCTTATTGAATTCGAGTCTACTACCCAACTCGTAACTTTTGCAACCAACCCAGTAGCCCAGTTTTCGCTGGAGATGCAGGTGGAAGGCGAGGTTCTTGATCTGGACTTGATTGGGGTAGGCGTCTTCGGAGCAGACTCCGACTTGTTTCCTCCACAAACTGAAGAATTTGAACTGTCTGGAGTACAAATCCCACCCCCCCTATCACTGAATTCTACCATCCAGGTAATGCCTGACGAAGAGTTTATCGTCGTCGTTACTGTGACCGGTTTTCTTGACGGTGTTCCGTGCACGGATATTTCAGAAAGAATTGCGCGCTGTCCTGTATTTACAGAACCAAACTAGAGGGCACCCCAAGTTACTAGGGGGCGTCACAATTCGAACCAGTCGACCAAAGCTAGGAATGAATAGGTCCTAAGGGACGAGAAGGTCGACACTACACACTCATATTTCTTCATACTCTTATAATCTGTATCATCTAAGGTAAAACAAAATGTTTCTCATTGTATTCAATACGTTGTTGCGTGTGCTGCATATAATCTGGCTCTGTGGCATGAAGGAATGAAGGACGTTGCTAGGGCTCCCTACCGTAGTCATCCTACGGGATTGAGTTGCTCATTAGATGCTCATAGATTCCCAGGTCCTTTCCAATTGGGGAGAAACACGGATACCCCCATCAGAATTACAACCACGTTTCAGATACTACCTTACGACGTTTTGACGCGACGACGCTTCCACCGCAAAATGTAGAAAGCATATCCTCTTTCGTTGTCAACGCTTTCGCTTTCCACCAGTACGTTCTTTGGTATATTGAACCATTTTGCAAAGCGATGGATTCATAGAAAGACAATAAAAGAGGCAGTCCAGATTTTCACACGTTCTTCCCATGACTTCTAACCATTCTTGGGGGGGTGACGTCTCTCGCCCATTTCTGTCAACTCGAAACAAGTTCCTCCGTCCACCAGAGTTCAGCTGTAGGAAAATCGTCTTCCGTAGGAGGAGAACGTCGGAACGCTCCTTGAATATTGAAATGTATTCTAGGTTCATGTTTTTCACCAGCATATCAATCTGCAACTGTTCAATATCTTCCGTCACCATTGTTGCGTCGGCGGAACAGTTCTCAAAAGACGACAGAGTATGATTCTCTCCCATAGCCCTCATAAAGGATCGGAGAAAGTCACCCATATCTTCGCTGATTGCCATCGTCAGTCGAAGCTCCTTTAGTCCCTGTAACCCACGAATCATTTCTGGTACTGACCAGTTGGCTTCAGCGTCGAGAAGGTAGCCCAAAGAAAAGTGAATGAGAGAGGAGTTGATGCATAATTCCTGAAAAATCAGTCTAGCATCATCCTGTCCTAGAGTAGAAGCACTATAGGATTGAAGTTTGATACTTCTCAACGTTTTGGACTCAAGAAGGGGTACCAGCAATAAGGAACATCCATCGACCGGGGGATCTTCCAATACTATGTCCACCAACGATTCAGACCCACCCAAAGCTTGCCCAACGTCAGTCGAAACAAAGTTGGAATCATCATCTTCTATTCCACTCCAATCTAGGTGACAATATTGTAAATTACGATGTCGGAATAATGGGATTGCTGCATCAATATCTTCCATCGATGTTGCCAAAATTGTCAAACGTTCGATGGAGGGAATTTGGGAAAGGATCAAACAAAGACTCTCTATTTCTTCGGAACTTCGTTCTCCTTCTCCATCCAAATGACGTTCAATTCTTACATTCGTAATGATTGAATTCAAACGTAAACTTGCCAATAAACGAGACCAGACATCATCATTGTAAAAATCGACATCTAGGGATAAGTCGGTAAAGTCGGGTGAATTATGTACGATGTGATACAAAACCCATTCAATATCCATACCGAGGACACGATCTAAACTCATTCCCCCCTTTCCCCCTCCACACGATAAATAAATGATGACCAGAGAGTCAATTGACGGCACCCATGAAGTAAGTGTGATGACGAAAAGCTTTTTTGACTAACTGTAAATGGGAGAAGATAGTAGCAACCAGCCTGAAATCAAAGATCAAAAGGGATTTTACCCCTTTGTCGAAATTCAAATGGAAAATACTTGAGTAGTGTGGTACAGTGGCTAAGGGTGACTCGAGGATATCAGTGTCCGCATTCAGAATCCCTCCACCGTACCTGCATCGACCCTAGACAGACGCTCGCAAGTACGTCCATTGACTCGAACTCACGACGTGGGGACTAGTTACCTAGAGTTGTGCTTCCCGGTGACCCGAGCACAGAATAGAGAAGATGGTCTACCGAAACCCTTCGATACTGTCTTGCCAACAACCTTGGTGAGTTTTTTGGACAGATTTTCTTCTAGTCCAGAAGCAAGGACGAGAATAGAAAAAATTCATAGCCATCTCCTCACGTAGACAATCGATCATTTTGAGAGACGCCTTGTTCTGCTTGAGAGCGCATAGGAGGCAGACAAAGTGGAGGACTTTTTTTCATTTATGAGGACGACATTGCCACCGAGAGGATGTTACACGACTGGATAAAAATCTTGTGGAAGAAATGAAAAAAATGAAGGAAGCCAAAATCTTGTGGAAGAAAAAAAAAATGATACGGCTTGGACTTGAAACACGAGAAAGAGGGGAAAGATCTTCTTTTTCATCTTGGAAATTCTTCTGATCTTGATGATAAATGAACTTGATTTATTTACTTGCTACCCATGGACGTGGGAGGAAGAAACAGGTTGAAAGACAGTTTGTATATAGGAACGTCGGTCTTGTATCTCTCCTCTCACTAATTTTCACATACTATCACTCACAACCTGAACATATAAGTTGTACTTGGGGCCAAAGTCTTCAGCCATCATAGGCGTGATGTCAATGGCCAGAATACCAAAAAGAGATGTCATACATCAATTGGTATAAATGTCTCAGACGTCGCTGGCTTCAGCCAGGGGGGGTTTGCTCTCATCCTTGGCCTGTGGTGCGGTTTCGCCCTTATCTTGGTGAGGCCTTCCATCTTGATCAGGATTGCGCCCATGATGTTCACCGTCTCTTTGGCGTTGTCGATGTCGTTCGAACGAGCTCGAGCGTTCGAATTCGGCGGGGCCGCGTCCGTTGCCACCGCCGCCGCCATCACCTCCGTCAGTTGGAGGACCACCCCGGGATCTCATTTCACCAGGTGTCTTTCGCCGTTCTTGTGCGAACACGACTTCCAGTTCACGGCCCCGGACGACGAAGCGGTCCATCTCTTCTCTAGCTTCTGTCGCCTTTTCGATGGTCGCATATTCAACAAAGGCATAACCCTTGAGTTGTTGAGAGAAGTAGTCTCGTGGAATGTATACATCACGGACTTCCCCAATCCGACCAAAGGCCCGCTGTAAGTCCTCTGTCGTAATAGCACCGGACACGTTTCGTACCAATAGCGATACACCTGGTGGTCCTTCATCGCCGCGGTGTCGACCACCACCACCACCGCCACCATGACCACCACCATTGTGACCACCACCACCACCATCTCTAGAACGTGGTGGTGGACCACGTCCGGTGGGACCGGACGAATATCGATCGTAGGGTGGAGCTGGAGGGCCTCCTCGAAATCCTAAGTCATGGCCTACAATGCAGTCGCGGAGAAAACATACCATGAAGACAAGTGAGCCATTTATTTCTCCCTCGACATGATTCTCTTGTGGACGATATCCAGAGTGGATATAGACACTCATGGTATATATGGAAAATTCTGTGGGACCTACCTCTCCCGAAATGATCACCACGACCATCCCCTCGACCACCACCTCCTCCTCCTGGGCCTCCATATCGATTCCCAAAGGGAGGAAATCTCCTGTCACGATCTCCACCATCACGAGGAGGACCCCAGTCGCGATTGAATCTTCCACCTCCCTAGAACATGTACACACAAGAAATTTACCAAACAAATGATAAAGAACCGGTGAGTCGATGATTCTGTGGTTAAGTATTTCGAGACTTCCGCTCAAAAAGAGATTATCTGGCAGTCTTAACCAAGCGTCGCACAGATTCAGCAAAAAATGCGAAAGAGATGCAAAGGAGATTATTTACGTACCCGTGGTGAACGACTTCGAGATCTACTCCAGCTACGACTACGAGATCGACGACGAGGACGTCCACGAGGGGATCGAGATCGTCGTTGTCGATGAGGTGGTGATCGACTCCTTGATCGACTATAACTTGGCGACCTTCGTCGACCACCTCCTCTTCCTCTTGAAGGTGGCGACCTTGAGCGACTCCTTCCCCTATGCTCCATAGCTGGAGGCGGCCCTTCTTGGCTGGACATTTAAGTCCCGATGCTATGACAACAAATGAATACAGAGCACCAAGCAGAAGACTACCAGTAGTAGAACAACAACCGAGATAAACGCGACAGTTATCCACGAGTTTTCGGAATCACTGGCACGGCACGGACTGTATCATCCCCGTTTGCTGGGAGGTATTTCGAGACCCTCAGAAATGGGGGACGTCGATCGTCGAAAAGATGGTTTTCCATAATTTAGAATGGATTCACTCAAAGATTTAGGGGAACTCAACATTTGAGACGCCGGCTGGTCCTTGTTCTGCTTATTTCGTCGCGGCCGACGAATTTGGCGCCTTTTGGTTTGACTGGTAGAGGCTATGTCCTACTGTACATACCCTATCATACCTACCAGTCCTCTTTTTTCTGTTCTGTGACACCGTCAGTTAGGTCTCGTCGGATCGCCAAACGGGATTTATGGTGCCCAAAACGTTGCCTGCCACGCTGCCAAAGGGCTTATGTCGAATGTATGTGTGTGATAAGTAGTTTCCCTTCATGCGCACCATGGACCTACACGAAAATCCCGCAACCGGGAAAAAGTATCTTTTGTTCTTCGTCTTCGCTTTCGTGTCATCATCATACTGTCAAATCACAGCAACATCTCTACTGTGTACCTTGCGTTTATGAGAACGACACGAAACCTGTCTGGAGCGTCAACATGGGGTGACGCCTTGATCTCTGGAGTAGACATCCCCCCGCACAGTAAAAATCCTAAACGAACCCTCTGCCACTCAAACAAAACAAAAGAAGGACCTCATGACTACCATTCTGAACAACAACCACAATAGCGAAGACGACGACGATAACAATAGCCATCACAATAGTAGTAGTACCAATAATATGAAGCCAGAAACGATTGGTGAAGAATTGTATCTTGTCCATCTACGTCGACATGAGGGGAATGAACCGAAGGCAGAAGATTTTGATCAATATTATTCTCCTTCATCTTCATCTGCCCCCACAAGTCCGACTACGATCAAACGTCATCGTGGTTTTAGTGCAGGAGAAGAATTATGGCAGATTCATTTAAAACGTTCTCGTGGTCTTGAATATGACCCAGATGATGAAGAACACCAACAACAACTACCACCATCCCTACCCATGTCTCCCAAGGAGGAATCGAAATCATGCCCCTACAACTTGCGAAGGCGAATGTTGAAGGAAGGTTAATGTAATTCAGAATGGAACCATCCGAAGGGAGAGAAAAAAAGAAGATTTTACATGCACTATATACATGACACGCACAGGGAGACGAACACGATTACACAAAGAATACGAAGAGCCTGGGGAACGTTACAAGCAACCAAATAGTTGTATGAGAAGCTTTCCTTATGAAGTTTACTCATATTTCTTATACATTGCTACGCGCGTCCTTTTTTCGTTTCTTTTCTTCGAATCGTTCCTTGTCTATACCACAATCGTGTGTGTCGTTGGCCTCAAGGCCACTCCCCTCTCTTCTTCTTCTTCTTCTTCTTCAACGAGCAGCTCTCTTCTCTTCCAACCATTGGTCTATCTTCGCTTTGAGTTCGGTAGCTGGCTTGATATCATCCAGCGTCATCGGTTCACGATTGAAGGGGTCCATAGGATCGTTCAACAAATGTTGAGTAATGGTGGAACGATCTACAAAGTGACCACTGGGAAGGATCACAGGATCCTTCATAAAGGTGGTCAAGATTTCATCCAAAAACTCATCCGGAGCATCCTCCATAAGAGCCTCGTCATCTGCGACAGCTCGAGATGCGACTTCGACGAGATCTGGAAGGGATTCAAAAGCTGTCATGGCTCCTCCCATGAGAAGATTTAGACGTTGACATGTCTTCACTGCACTTCGTAGCATGACAGGACTGCACCCACTCTTGGCACACTCCACCTGGAAACCGCTAGAGGTGGCAAAGACAGCAAAGATGGCACATAAATCTCGGAGCATTTCCTTGGGACGGAATTCATATTGTTCTGGGTTATCGACCTTAATAGAATCAGATTCGGAATAGCAACACCTGTTAGTCACCTCAACTCACAAAACAAAGAGATTGTAGACTTCTGCTAACGACGATGATAGACGTACCTTCAAATCCAAACCTTTTGAACCGACTAATTTCCCAAGGACATGGACAAGCATATTGACCAGTCGAGGACACATTTCATCCAACAAAAATAGGGCCCGGATTTCTGGATCCGTATTGAGGTATCCAAACATTTGAAGAGTCTTGTTACACAATGGAAGTGCATGCTTCACCTCACGTTCATTATCTCCCAGACGTGAACTCATCATACCCTGTTCTTCCTCACTAAGTCGTCCCCATTCAACAACGTTCTTCATCAATTCTTGAGTACTACGGATTTCGGGTAGTTTCTGCATCACAGTCGAAATCAAGTGATTGGTCTCATTGATGATCCCATTGGCAAATTTGATAAAGGATTCCTTGTTTTGAGTAATTTCTCGAAAGGCAGGTCGATGTTCCGACGATTCCCACAAGTATTTAAGGAGAGAGCTGATTTTTGCTCGATGACTCATCTTATCATAGTATCCAGTGTGTTCCACTTCTCCATACAGCAGTAGTAGTGAGGGTGCCAACGTCTTTTGAGCCAAAGTATCAGAAAGCAAATAGGTCCGACCACCCGCCAGGGGATCAGTACAGAGACTCTCTGGGACGTCACGTCGGTCGCCAGGAGCTGCAGGAAGGAAAATCTCGTATAGAACATCTCCTAGCATCGCTCGAAGATTATAGTTGCGAACCATCTGTCTCGGCAAATCATGAAAACGAAGGGCAGGTCATTTAAAAAAATGTGTCAGAGAGGAAATGTCTAGAGACCTTCAACCGAGTCCGTAGAATCCAGGGTGTGCCTTGGGACATAGAATGACGACGACAATCTCATAATCACAACCACCACAAATCCATAACCAATCGATAACAAGAAAACAAACACTTACACTTTTGTATTTGGGTGATAATAATTTCACCATGAGTGAAAATACGAATCGGACATCCATCCCGCGTAAGGATCTTGGTTTGAGTTTAGCTAAACTCATTAGGACATCACATACATTATCGACAAAATGTTCGGGCATTTTCTTCAATACATCATCCGACAGTCCTAATAATATTTTTGACATGAGATTCATAAAACGGACTGTATCTGTCGTCATCTCTTCTTGGAATAATGTAACTTCGGAGGAACGTTGACGACTTAATAACATCGCAAGATGTGGATCTGTATAGACATCACGATTCTGTGAATTAAGTTCCCAATGATGATGAGAAATATGACGTAACAAATTTTCATGACTAGACAATAGTGGAACAATCCCCAATGCCAAAGATCGTGCTGTCATGAAGAAGACTTGTGGAACAAAGGTATTCTTTGGAGCATATTCCGTCGTTTCCATGGGACTATCTCCATCAGCGTCATTCGTCGTAGTCGATGATGATGATTCTCCCAATCGAGAAATGGCAGAATCTCCCGTAGTGGGGAATAGACGTGCCCCAACATCGGACCAAGAAACAAAGCCAGCATCAATCAATTTATGTTTGCTTTCATTCCCCATGAATGGGTCACATAACTTCAATAGTTCTACGGAGACATTGAGTAGAAGGCCAGAGGATGATACCTTGGTCGTATCTGGTCGCATAGCAGTCGCACCGACGTTGACTAATTGACAATCGACGAACCATGATAGGACTTGTTCCCGTGCTTCTGTCCCACCCTTGATCAGATTCATAATCAATTGATGACAGGATTCTTGATACATATGTAACTGTTGTCGTTGTTGACTGGTAGCACGTTCAACACTGTCTAAGGTTTGTCGTAGGATACTCGTCGAATCAAAAGCATGATTCGATTTCGGTGTCGAAATCCGTAAGACGAGACCAAGGAGAGTCTCCTTTTCTATGCCTGGACCACTTCGTCGTCGATAGGGACGATGTTCAGCCGAAAAGAATCGTAAAAAGTCAACACCATTCCCCCCCGGACCACTCCCACCACCCGTCGAAGTTGAAATCATCGGCGGTGGTTGGACGGTTTCTGTTGCCTGTGGTGTACTCTCGGGTGGCAATAGGAAACAATCCAATTTCGATACGATTAATGCCGATTTCTTGTTCGCACAAAGACTGGTCAAGGTCGTTACAATCCCCAAGGCACTGGTATCACCGACGCCCGAATCTAATGATTCACAATTCCTGAGTGATTGTAGGAGTGACTTGACAACCTGTCCTAAAATCCGTGTAAAGGATGACTCATCTTGTGAATGTAATTCTTCACACAAATGATGATAAAAACTTGATGTCGGTCCAAAGACACCAAAGGTAATATCCTGTGTCGGATCTAATCCTGAGGACATGAGTGCCTTCGTAAGTTGTTCCACACCATCCTGACCCTGTACAAAGAGATCAGGTTCCATCAAGGAAGATGCTGCATAACTAACAACTTGTCGTTGAATTTCCATCAATAATGCCACAAGTTCCTGATCACCGACTGCCCTAGCCTTCGAGGACGAAGGATTCGAAAAGGAGGAAGATGAGATAGATTGAAGAGTACGTAATTCTTCTGTCGCTGTTTTATGTGCCGTTGCCAAATAGGGGATGAGTGGTTTCTGAGGTGGTGTCGTTTGTGATAAGGATTCCATTGGAATCGTTAACCGGTTTGCCAATAATTCCGTAATACTATGTACCTCCAATGGGATAGGATTATCCAATTCCATCCGGATACATGCTGGATCCGTATTGGGTACGGCATCCGCATTAATCCCATTCGACAATGTAATATATAAAATCTTCTTTAAAAGGACTTCCTTCTTTCGTTGTAATTTCTTCACTGGATCATTCACAGAAAAAGAAGACGATGATGCTGTTGCTGCTGAAGTTGTAGCTGTAGTCGATGAATGCATTTCCTTCGCTTTCTTCTTTTGAGAATTCTGAAGTGCCGCAGAAGATGTTGGTTCCGTAGGATTCCGGAACACCAGATTCCTTGAACTTTTTCGAGAAGACGAGGATGAGTTCTCCATCGCAGAGCCCGATGACGGTGTTGTCGATGATGATGATGATACCGCCATAGCAACACCGGAGGTAGCAGTAGCAGCCGTCCCACCCTGTTCGACTTGCATATCATCATTCGTCGTTGATGGTGATGGTGGTGTCATCCCAAGAAGTGTCGCACGAGATTGTGCTTCCATTCGTGCTAAACGTCTTGCCCGAATTTCCTGTTCTGTCAACGGTGGTTCTCCACTATCATTGTTGGAGTTGTTGTTACCATTGTTGTTAGTATTATTGTCATCATTGTTATTCCCAGCTCCACCACGTAAAGCCCATGCGGCTAAATCTGGAAGGAATCCACTCATATTTGAGACAGATATGTGCACACTGAAACACACACGGACAGCACGGGACCGGGTTTAAAGGTGATACTGTCTTTTTTGGGAGACCCCTGTCCTTGTTGAGTTTTCCCCTATAATACAAGTCTTATACACAGATCAAAGGTTGGCTCTTTCTCTTTTTCAATATGTTGTA
>Ga0194115_10006427_pt1 | contig 11908 bp, 10 predicted proteins | sample TA2MahsurfametaG_3_FD_148656 | JGI IMG/M metagenome (GOLD analysis project Ga0194115, IMG submission 148656) | Freshwater microbial communities from Lake Tanganyika, Tanzania - TA2015002 Mahale S4 surface | ecosystem: Environmental > Aquatic > Freshwater > Lake | place: Tanzania: Lake... | reverse complement strand
CTTTTACTACTACTTCTTTAATTTCTTCCTTAACTTCAGCTACTTTATTTTCAATAGCATCAGGAATGTTGTTGTTGTTAGCATCGGCTATTTTACCTTTTTTCATTAAGAAAAATACTACAGCAGCGATTACAGCTAATACAAGGATAGTTGTTAACATGTTTTTAAATTTATGTGTTTGATATAAATATATACAAGATTTAGAAAACGTTATTTTTTTAAACCATATTTAATCCAACGATACCATACACGTTCATGAATATAATATTGTAATGGTTTATATACTAATTCAGCAATACCAAATGCAGCACCTATTTTAATAGACCCTGATACAGCCCACATAATTCCAAACCCAATAATAGTGCTAATAATGCGATAACTAATAGTTTTGGCTATATGTCGTTTTTTCTCTACATGCATTTTATATTGTATTCTATTTAACTTTTACATCTATCATATCCCCATATTTCTATTTAAATTAATAGCTACAGCCCTGTCTACAAGTGGCTCTTTAGGATCTTTATCATTTATAAGATAACGAGTTCCTCTGCCAATTCCAAAAATAATTTGATTATATTTAACACCTAATATTTTAAGTTCTTCTTTTGTAAAACCACTTAATGACTCTGGACGAGCAGTTGTAACTACAATATGCGCTCCTCTATCATATTCTTTATTTACTAAATCAATAACACTTTGAATAGGTTCAGGATTTAATATTTGTAAATTTTCAAATGTTCTATAATTAATTAAAGTACCATCTATATCTATAAAATAAGTTGGATATTTCATAATTTACCTTCTATCTTCATTTGTTCACGAATCTTAGTTGCAGATATTTGTTCAATTTCTGTTGGTGGTATATGTTCAATAATATCATATCCAATACCTCTACCAATATTTACTGATTCAATATCAGGTATTATACCTAACATAACTTTTTTTTCTTCAATTAGATCCTTTAATTCTTCACTTAGATTTGTTATAATCTCTTGTGCTGTCCAAGGATTTTTTTCACTTACAGGTACATCACGAACACATAATAATACTTTTTTACCTTCATTTAATGCCTGATCAATTAACCAACGATGACCTTCATGCCATGGTTGCCAACGACCTATAAACATTGCCCATGTCCCTGATTTATGAGTTGCTTTAGCTAGTATGTTTTGCATAATCTAAAATTTGGTTTTTACAACTTTCAATTTCTAGCCATTCTGTATTTAAATGTAATACTTCACCTACTTTAGGATAGTCAAAATCGCTTACATGAAATTTCTCTCTACCTCTATCTAACTCATACATTAAATATACCCATTTTACATTGCCATCCAAGCTATTTAAATAGTCTCTTGCCTCTTTATATGGGTATACTAGAGCTAATATTATATCTTTATCTGTTGTTGAATTCAGATAATGAGCAATATCACTAGCTCTATTTAGATTTTTAATGCGGCCTTCTTTACTATAGTCTTTATTTTGAAATATGTCTCTTAATTGATCTCCATCAATAATTTCAACATCTCTTTCTTGTTTTATAGCATTAGCTATTGTTGTTTTACCACTATGTGGTTGTCCAAATAATACTATAATCATGATTTATCAATTGCTTTATAAATGTCGTTTAAATCAAACATCTCACTTACATCATTATAAGGACATTCATGAGCAATACCATCAAATGAATAATCAAATAAATATGAATCAATCATTTTAGTATTACCTTTTGGTGGTTTTGCTATTACATTTACATGTATATCATATCCAAAATTTTTAGGTGAAGTACCAATCCATAGTACAGTTGATTTTAACTTCATAGCTGCTGCTGCATGTTGTAAAGATGAATCTATTAATACACGCTTTTCAGATAAAGCTAACATTGAAAATAATTCATGATTTGTCATTGGTGCATTTACAAATTCAATTCCTGGAATTGAATGATTTAAATGTCTTCCAACTTGTATAATATGATATTTACTAGAATATTTATCTACTAATGCTTGTACAATACCATAAGGCATATCTCGTGTCCAGGAATATACTGTATCTTGTTGTAATGGACCTCCATTTGAATGTAAGATCATAACTGGTTTTTCACGACGCCAATTATACATTATATCTCTTTGAATAAGATTTGGATATAGAGCTGGGGGTTGTTTTTCGTATTTTATTCCTAAAAGATCACACCAATTTTCAATTAGATGTTTTTTCTTCATAATATGATCTGATTGGAAATAGGGTTCATGTTTAAATATAATAGTGTCTTTATCTTTAATAAAATCATCATAGAAATAAGATGTCATTCCTACTCTATATACTCTATGAATATCAGGATGATTTAGAAATATTTCAGGATAAGATACTACTAAAATTAATTTACGATCAGAATATTTCTTTTTTACTGAGGGAATAAGAGCAGTAGCTGCTACATTTTTTCCTAATCCTCCTTCAATATGCCAAATAACATATTTTGTACTATTGTTTGATTTATCTTCCAAAACCGCTAATTTTTCTTCTTTTAATAAATCTGTTTCTGTTTTATAACCTACTTGCATTATTTTAAATTTGGTATCCAAAATCATTAAAGAACCATCTGTAATTATCCTCAATAATTTTACATGCATTAGGACCTAATACATCTAGAAAATCATTTTTTACAGGTTTAAGTTCACCTCTAATAATATGGTCTCCAAATACTCCATACCATTTATCATCTTCTTGTGTTATTTGAGGAATATTTATAAAGTCATGTTTAAAATATGGTATTTCAAGATACTCATAAATACGGCGCATTTGTGTATCTGGATCTAAACATAATTCTTCAAATTTAATAAATAAAATATTTTTATGAAGACCTTGTACAAGTACTTGATATAATCTATCTATTGCTGGACCAATTGGAGGATTATTAGACCATACAACCATGCGTTTATCTGTTGTAGTACCTGTTAAGTTTCCCCAATTTGCAATATGATGATCTGTTAGTGGATGTTTTCTATATTTTTTTTCTAAAGATGAATAAATTGCTCTAATATCTCTAATCATACAAATAATCTTAGGATTAGGTTCATAAGCATTAATAAAATCATATTCAGAACTCCATCCTCTACATTTATCAATTACATATGGTTTATCTGTAAGCGGTTCATAGAAACCATAAATGGCAGATTTCAAAAATGATTTAAAGCCAGTTTCCATTACAGTAGTATCTTGTGCTTTAAACTCTAAACCATCAGTAAAGATAGTGCGGCAAGCAGATAACATTTCATACAACCCCGAAGTGGGGGTTGTATGGATGTCCGGGTTTTGCCCTAATATGTTTTGAATTAGTGTTGATCCAGCTCGTGGCAACGAGCTGTTATAGAATATTTTCTTTGGCATAACATAATTTTACAAAACCAATTAATCTAGTTTAGATTATAATCCAAACATACTAGCACTACCAGATACAACTTGTGTAATAGTAGTACCTTGTTCATCAGCAATAGCTTCTAAAATTACTGAATCATCTTGTCCCCAAGTAGTGATATCAGATCCAGAAAGTACTACATTGTCAGAATGTACAACATCGAACTTTACTACACTACCACTTTCAAAAGTGCAATTTCCATAAGATACACGAAAATTAACTTGGTTAGCACCAAGTACATATTGATTAGCTACAGCGGTCATGTATGATCCTGTTATAAATTCAGGAGATGGGTTAAATAGTGTGTCTTGTGTAGCAAGACTAAGTACTGGGGTAATTTTTCCAAAAATCATGGCTATTAATTGTTTTTAATTGTTTTGTGGCAATAAATATAATGAATTTACGAAAAGAATATCAAGCTGAAAAATAGTTTCGCCATAAAGATAAGGAAAATTATGGTACTCTATTATATCCTCCATATAAAATTTATATTGTTTCATTTGATCTACTATATCTCCAATTAAAGGAGCACCTTGATTGTATTGTATTAGTGAGGTCTCGATTAATAAGTGTTTTGCGTTTTTTACGGTTTTTTCACCGCCTTTTAATACATCTAACTCAGCACCCTGTATATCCATCTTTATAAGATCTATTGGCTCTCCGTTAAAGTAATTACGGCTATCTAAAGTTGCTGTATTTACTTGTACTGTCTCGTATTTTCCCTCACCGTACCAATCAGTATTTTCCTTGTATAATGAGGCACCAGTTGCCGTTGGATTAATCTTTTCAATATATAGATCTGCTATACCTTCTTTATCTGAAAGTGCAATTATATCATACGGTTTTCCAAGTAATCTTAAAGCAGGCTCACAGTTTCTGTTTGCCTCCACCATCATAATCCTACATTCTGGATATCTGAAGTAGATTTGTTTTGTGAATCCTCCTGTATGGGCTCCGATGTCAAGTAATCGTTTAGGGGCAATGTATTTAAAAAGTTTGTCCATTCTATTATTCTTTGATCCCAACTCCATCTTGGAGCATAGATTTGTTTTTGTTGCTCTAGTTGTAAATCTAATTTACCTGTTTTAATATTTTCAATTTCCTCTACTAATATTTTAGCGAACGTTTCAGCATGTTTTTGTTTATCCATTAAGTATGGATACATTCTAGCCCATCCTTCAGTTGTTTCAGGTAATGCACCTAAATTTGATGTTACTACTCTTAATCCAGCTGATAACGCCTCAATAATAGCAATGCAAGATGTTTCCTCAAATGTATTTGGATAAGCTAATATATCAAATGTATGAAGTTCTTTTCGCAACTCCTCATTTGGTGTAAAATCTCTATATATTACATTTGGAAGCTGTTTACATTTATCAAATAATTCTTGATAGTTGCCTGCATTAGATATAGCAAAATCCTTACCATATATTTTAGTACTAGAAAATACATGTAGCTCACAGTTTTCAGTATTAATTTTTTCCCATGCACTTAGTAATACATCTAATCCTCTCCAAGGTGTAGAGGTATAACATAGTTTTACTTTATCACGAGGACCAGATACTCTTTGCTCTACACCTATACATGCATTTTTAATTACATGCGTTTTAAAACCAGGTATACCATATAGTTTTCTATACATTTCAGCCTGCCAGTGACTTACAAATACAAATTGATCAATTTTTTCTATATAAGCTGGATCAGTTAATAACTGTACTGCTTGTTGATCATATGATAGCTGATTCCAATATATAGTTGGTTTATTGAAATCAGCATGTACTAAGTAGTTAAATATTGATATTTTGTCTTTAATATCTTGAGGTAAACGATGCATGAGCTCTTCATACATCAACTCAGTACCTCCCATTGGTTTATCAAGCATAGCCATTTTTTTCTATAAATTTATTAAAATTACCTTTAAATTTTTTAATACCAATATGGTTAAGTGTTATTGTTGGATCTAACCATATTTTATAGCCTAATGATTTCCATTTGTTGCCAAGGATATAATCCTCTGAAATTAAATCACCGTTCTCTACTTTAATATCACAGATCATTCTATGTTCTTCTCCCTCAGACATATATTTGTCGCTTATATCCCATAGTTTCTCTAAAGCAAATCTTGATATTTTCATAAACCCTGTTCCAACACCATCCACTTGTATTAGCTTTTTATCCTCAGACCATTTTAGATCCTTATCTATTAACTTTACTGTATATCCTTCTTTACTTGATTTTTTTACTAATGCTCCCCCAACAATTGGCTCTGGTCTATCTAGTAGACGAAAAAACCACTCTGGTTCCCATTCACAATCTGAATCTATAAAGAATAAATCATCATACCCACCAGTTAAAGCAAGTCGAACTAAACTATTTCTAGCACGTTGAATTAGTGAATCATATGAGGTATAGATAGCGTGAACGAATATACCTTTTTTTTCTGCTTGTTTTACAGTAGCAATTAAAGAGTTAGCAAACCACACATCTATTCTTCCATCATAGGATGGTGTGCCTATTAAAACTCGTCTCATAACCTTAAATATAACATATTTTATTTAATTATCCAATTTTTTTATTTCAAGTGCTGTCACACGCTCTTCAAGCTCTTGGATTGATTTAATGATAGGTGCTATTAACTCTTCGTATGTTACACGGTAGGCGTCTTTTTGATCATCATGGCCTAAACCGTCAAATTTAGCTCCTAATTCATCTAATACCTCTCTTAGATCTTGAGCTATAATACCGTAGTGTTCTTTAGTGCCAGCTAAAGTACCATCTTTAACACCATAGTCACACTTACATTCTTGAACATAGGTTTCACGATTATCCCAGTTAAATGATACTGGTTTTAACTTCTTGATGAAGCGAAGTCCTAAGTTGTCTGGTAGTGCTTTGATGTTTGTTTTATCACGACAGTCAGATACTACTGACCAAGCAACATACACACAGTTACAAACATTGTTTCCACTATTACCCCAAACTGTATGACCAGTAGTGGCTGATGTAAGAGCACAGTGACCAACGGCTATTGTATTATTTACAGCAGCCTCTGCTCCAGTAATACTATATTGAGCACAGAAACCTACAGCGGTATGGCAGTTTCTATCTCCCTCTGAATCATTTATACACTTTAAAGCACCAAACCCTAAAGCTGTATTTCTAATGCCTGTGGGTTTATTACACAATGCTTCATTACCTACAGCTGTGTTATATGCTCCTGTTGTATTTGAGGTTAAAGCTCGGAAACCTAAAGCCGCGTTATTTCCACCAGTAGTATTCAATCTTAGAGCTCCATATCCAAAAGCAGAATTTCCGGCTGCTGTAGTACTACATGCGAGTGCACCTCTACCCATTGCTGTATTACAACCACCAGTTGTAGTTGCTGCAAGAGCAAGATATCCTAAAGCTGAGTTGTTGGTTGCTATAGTATTACATCTTAATGCACAGTGACCTACAGCTGTATTATTATTACCAGTGGTATTACATAGTAAAGCTCTAAAACCTACAGCGGTGTTACCATATCCTATTGTATTTGCAGGTAAAGCATTTGCACCAACAACAGTATTATATTTACCTGATGTGTTGTTTACCATAGCAGAACGTCCAATAGCAGTATTATATACACCAGTAGTATTAGAAAATAATGATGCTTCTCCTATAGCAGTATTACGAGCTCCTGTTGTATTTGCAAGTAAAGCAAAATGACCTACAGCAGTATTACATCCACCTGTTGTATTGTTCACTAAAGAACATCTACCTACCGCTACGTTATATGTACCAGTAGTATTAGCTTGTAATGCGCCAGAACCAACAGCTGTATTGTTTGATGCTGTATTATCTTTTAGAGCGTTCTGTCCAACAGCGGTATTATTACTAATAGTAGTTCCTGCAGAAAGAGCGTCTCTACCAATAGCAATATTATTTATACCAGTTGTAATGGCACAACCAGCGTGCATTCCAAGTCCTACGTTATTTCCACCATTAGTATGATTTCTTAGTGCATTATGACCTACTGCTGTGTTGTATTGACCTCCTATATTAGATCTTAATGAACCATATCCAACAGCTGTATTAAATTGAGCTGTTGTATTATTCCTTAATGCATAAAATCCTACTGCTGTGTTGTTTGATGCTGTATTACAAAATAATGACTGGAAACCTAATGCGGTATTATTGTTTCCTGATATATTGTATAATGATGCAAGTGTTCCAAAGGCAGTGTTATTATTACCAACTGTGTTTTGTTGTAAAGTTTCTCTACCAAAAGCAGCATTAGAACAACCTGTCGTATTTGATACAAGTGACTGATGGCCAACAGCTGTGTTATACCTACCTCCAGTGTTTCCTTCTAATGATCTTCTACCTACTGAAACATTAGCAATTCCTGTTGTGTTAGAAAGCAAAGAGTTAACACCTAAAGCAACATTTGATTCACCAGTAGTATTAGCTCTTAAAGCACAGAACCCCACAGCTGTGTTGTTTGATGCTGTGTTAGAAAATAATGCTAATGAACCTAATGCTGTATTATTTGTACCTACCTGATTAGTTCTAAGAGCACTATATCCTACTGCTGTGTTGTAAATACCTGTAGTGTTACCACACATTGTTGTTCTACCTAAAGCAGTATTTAAGCAACCAGTAGTATTACTCCTTAAAGCACAAAATCCTACTGCTGTGTTGTTGGATGCTGTGTTAGCAAAAAGTGAATAATATCCAACAGCTGTGTTATTAACACCTATTGTACTACATTTTAAAGAACTAACCCCTACTGCTACATTCCTTGTACCTGTTGTATTTCCATATAATGCAGCCTGTCCGACAGCTGTATTGTTAGAAGCGGTATTATTTTTAAGAGTTTGTGAACCAATAGCTGTATTATTGCCTCCTGTTGAATTACTAGAGTTAGCATTGAAACCAAAACCACTGTTGCTAAGTCCTGTAGTATTAGCGGCTAAAGCACTTGGACCCATTGCAGTATTATAGCAAGCTGTTGTATTAGCAGCTAAAGCACAACATCCTAATGCAGCATTAAATGCACCAGTAGTATTACTCCTCATTGCACAAAATCCTACTGCAGTGTTGCTTGATGCTGTGTTTAACAGAAGGGCTTGGTGACCTACAGCAGTATTATTATTTCCTACAGTATTACTACCAAGTGCATTAGTTCCTACACCTACATTGTAATTTCCAGTAGTATTAGCTTCTAAAGATTCTCTACCTAAAGATACATTTTGAACACCTGTTGTATTATTTCTTAATGCTCTATATCCTACTGCAGTATTGTTTGATGCTGTATTACATAAAAGAGCACACATACCAACAGCTACGTTGTTTGTACCAACAGCATTGTAAGCTAATGCTCTATGACCAACAGCTGTATTTCTAGCTCCTGTAGTGTTTGCTCTTAATGTACAAACACCCATTGATACATTGTAACTACCTCCTGTATTATTACATTGAGAATAAAAACCAAAAGCAGCGTTTTGTATTCCTCCACCTCTTAACAATGCTCTTGCTCCAAAAGCAGAATTTAAACCTCCTGCTGTATTATATGCTAGAGCACATAGCCCAAACGCAGAGTTATAAGTTGCTGTAGTTGTTTGAAGCATAGTGCAAGTACCCACTGCTATATTTCCTGTACCAGTAGTATTACTCGATAATGAGCGATATCCTAATGCCGTATTGTTAGATGCTAAGTTATTTCTTAAACTGTAGTGACCAACAGCAGTGTTATTAGTTCCTGTAATATTATATCTAAGTGCACCATATCCTATAGCCACTTGATTACTACATCTCATTCTAAACCCTGCAAAACGTCCTACAGCAACGTTACAAGAACCAGAAATGTTATAAAGTAGGGCTCTGTATCCAACAGCTACGTTACCTATACCAGTTGTATTTTGCTGTAAAGCGTCAAAACCTACAGCTACGTTATCTTTACCTGTAGTATTAAATCTTAAAGAATTGTGTCCCAAAGCTGCGTTTCCCGTTGCTGTTGTATTAAGACTTAATGAACAATATCCAAATGCTACGTTTGATGTACCAGTAGTATTACTCCTCAAAGCATAAAATCCTACTGCTGTGTTGTTTGATGCTGTATTAACTCTAAGTGCACATCTTCCTACAGCTGTGTTGCGAATACCAGTTGAATTATCTACTAAAGCCTCACTCCCTACTGCTACGTTATCTACACCTGTGGTATTTTGTTGTAATGCACCGATACCTAATGCTGTATTATTAGTACCAGTAGTATTATTTCTTAAGCTATGATTACCAATAGCAATGTTATTGCTTGCTGTATTTGCAACAAGAGCATAATAACCTATAGCAAGATTTCCTGATCCTGTTTGGTTGTTTTGCCCTGCTCTATAACCTACACCTATGTTATTTTGTCCAGTAGTATTAAAAAATAATGCGTTAACACCTACTGCTGTATTTCGTCTACCTGTAGTATTGTAACGTAATGATTGAAGACCTAAACTAGTATTGTTATATCCAGTAGTATTACTCACCATTGAATTAAACCCAACTGCAGTATTGTTTGTACCAGTATTATTATTCTGTAACGTACTTAAGCCTAAAGCTGTATTTCCTGTACCAGTAGTGTTAAATCTTAACGCACAAAATCCTACTGCTGTGTTGTTGGATGCTGTGTTGCAGAATAAAGCACTATTACCAATAGCTACGTTTTGAATACCTGTAGTGTTACAATATAAAGTTGCTTGACCAACAGCTACGTTACAAATACCTGTTGTATTAAACAACATAGCTCTGTATCCAATAGCTGTGTTATTAAGACCTATTGTATTTGATTGTAATGCTGAATTGCCTACAGCTACATTCGTTGTACCTGTGGTGTTACTTAGTAATGCATCTCTACCGACTGCTACGTTATTGAAACCTATTGTATTACATCTTAATGCATTAAAACCAATAGCGGTGTTATTATTACCTGTAGTATTAGTTCTTAATGCGCATGTACCAAGAGCTGTATTATAACATCCTGTAGTGTTACTAGCTAGTGAATCTAAACCTAAAGCAGAGTTCCAGTTACCAGTTGTATTACTTTTTATTGAACTGTATCCAAGAGCAGTATTTTGTGTACCACTTGTATTACTCCTCAAAGCACAGAATCCTACTGCTGTGTTGTTTGATGCTGTGTTATTACGTAAAGCGTAAAATCCAATTCCAATGTTACTACTACCTGCAGTATTACAATATAACGCATTTACACCAATTGCTATATTTGCTTCACCTGTTTGGTTTGCTCTAGCAGCATTAACACCAAGAGCTACGTTTTGGTTTGCTATTGTGTTATCTCTTAGAGCATTCATACCAATAGCGGTATTATTAATACCTGCTGTATTTGAACATAAAGCTCCTTTACCAACTGCTGTGTTATCTGTACCTGTTGTGTTACTCTTAAGAGCGTAAGCTCCTACTGCTGTGTGAGCACCTGAATTTGTGCTGCTTCTTAATGCACAAAATCCTACTGCTGTGTTGTTTGATGCTGTGTTTGAATATAATGCGTTCTTACCTATAGCAGTATTGTTACTACCATTCTGGTTGCCTATGAGAGCGTAGTGACCTACAGCAACGTTATCATTTCCACCAGTATTATTTTCCAGTGATGACTTACCTAAAGCAGTATTTCTACAACCTACTGTATTGTTGTATAAAGCAGCAGATCCAAATGCTGCATTGTTTGAAGCTGTTGTATTCTTAAGTAGTGACTGGTCTCCAACTGCAGTATTGAAATTACCTGTGGTATTTGCTCTTAATGAACAATTACCCATAGCTACATTATTAACGCCAGTAGTATTACTTCTTAATGCACAAAATCCTACTGCTGTGTTGTTAGAGGTTGTGTTACAATATAGAGCTAATTTACCAACAGCCGTATTACTACTACCTACTGTATTAAATACCATTGCTTGATCACCTACTGCAGTGTTATTATTACCAGTTGTATTAGATGCTAAGGAATCCATACCAAGGCCAACATTTGCTGAGCCTATAGTATTAGAAACCAAAGACTCAGTACCAATAGCTGTATTTCTTACTCCTGTTGTATTTTTACACAATGCTTTAAATCCTACTGCTGTGTTGTGTGATGCTGTGTTTGAACATAAAGCTCCTCTACCAATAGCAGTATTATTAGAACCTACTGTATTATTTTGTAAGGTTCCATGTCCAACACTTACGTTATTATTACCTGTAGTGTTATAGAATAATGCTAACCTACCAACTCCAACATTGTAACTACCTAGTGTATTGTCCCTCATAGAGCAACCACCAATAGCTGTATTATCAGTACCTGTGGTATTAGCTCTTAAAGCACATATACCTATAGCTACTTGATTAGTACCAGTAGTATTACTATAAAGTGCATTAGTGCCTAAAGCTGTATTATTGCTAGCTTTATTACTAGCCATAGAATTAAATCCAATAGCTACGTTATTATCTCCTGTATTATTTCCTTGGTTAGCATTAAATCCA
>Ga0194115_10006423_pt1 | contig 11910 bp, 27 predicted proteins | sample TA2MahsurfametaG_3_FD_148656 | JGI IMG/M metagenome (GOLD analysis project Ga0194115, IMG submission 148656) | Freshwater microbial communities from Lake Tanganyika, Tanzania - TA2015002 Mahale S4 surface | ecosystem: Environmental > Aquatic > Freshwater > Lake | place: Tanzania: Lake... | reverse complement strand
ACTCTTGCGAGCCTGTGCTTTCTTGTTCGGCATCGTCGATGCTCGCAGACGCTGGGTAGCGAAAGCAAATCGATCTTGCTCGTTCCACTTCTTGCGGTTCATCGGGTTCCTTTCTGTTGGTAGTAGGTGGGGGGACTGCTCCCCCACCACTGAGTCTAGCAGTGGCAGGGGAGCCTGTCCAGCCGGTCAGACGATTCGCCACTCCATGCCGGCGACCGGGTTCACGGCGAGGTCGATGAACTCGGTGGCGTCCTCGCAGTAGAAGAAAACGGACTCGTCCAGTCGGCGGAGTTCGTCGGACACGGGATTCACCCCGAGGGTGATCAACTCGTCCAACTCGGTGCCGAGGGCGATGCGGACTTGTCCGAACTCCTCGTCGTCGTCGTCGAACCGCACCGTGGCGATGACGAATCGCAGGGTGCCCTCCGGGACCTCGACCTCCTCGATCGGGTACTCACGGTCTTTGACAGTGATGCTCTTCATGGGGTTTCCTTTCTGGGTTGGGTATTTGATCTTGCCGGGGTGGTGGGTGGGGTCAGATGACCCCACCCCAGATTCCCTCGTTGTCGCCCTTCGCGTCGGCGCACTGCTGACGCACCGGGCAGGTGGCGCAGAGGGCGAGTGCCTCCGCTTCCCGAACGAGTCGGGCGGGTTCACGCTCCCCGAAGGGGGCGAAGAACAGTTCGGTCTTGCCCTTGCATCTTGCTAACTGCCACATGAGTGGCTCCTTTCTGTTGAGGTCAGTCTGTCATGAGGGTGTGGCACAGTTCCCCGAGGGGGTGGGGTGAGGGCTTGCGCCCCCACCCCGACCGCTCACGCCTCGGGGTCGGTGTCCCACCCGTCCTCTCCGAGGAGTGCGATGATGAACGCCTCCCCGTCGAGCAGGTAACCCTCGTAATCGGGGTTCCCCTCGTAGTCGTCGTCGTAGTAGTCCGGTCCCATGTCCGTCCTCCTGTGGTCTCGGGAGTGTGTCCCGTGTCGTTGCTCGGTTGCTCCGACAACCCTGAACCTATCAGCACCAAGGGGACGAGTCAAATCATGCTCAGAATGTGCCATCTAGCAGGACTTATGCTCACCGTGACCTTCCTAGCAGGGTGTCCGGTGGACGGCGAGAGGGTCGCCGCCATAGAATGGGGAGGGTGGGGAGAGGGGGCGAGATACGCGCCGTTCCTGCCCTGCCACGATACGCGCCGTGACTCACGCATACGCGCGACACGCGGACGCGCCGGCATACGCGCGGTGAGCCGCAGCCCCGCTTGGTCGAGTGAGCGCGGGGCTTCCTGCCTTCCTTTATGTGCGGGGCTCTCGACCTCGATCTCAGCGCGTAACCAGGGATGTGCCTGTCCCCCCTCGATGTGAGGGGGGATCGAGGCGGTCACTCGTCGTACTCTGGCTCCTCGCAGGCCTCGCACGTCTCGCAGGCGAGGTAGTCGCCGTGCCTCACGATGTGATCGGTGAGGATTCTCTCGCAGTAGTGGCAGGTGTCCATGTGTCTCTTTCCTTTCTGTCGGGCGGGAGTGCCCGATCGTGAACCAGTGCCGAATCGAACGGTCGAACTAGGTCCCATGCCTGTCGGCTGCCTAGCCCCCTCCTGGGGTGGTTCGGGGTGCCGGGGGGTTTCCCCCCCGGCTGAGGCTCACGCCTCGGGGTCGATGTCCCACCCATCCTCTCCGAGGAGTTCGATGATGAACGCCTCCGGGTCGGCGATGTAACCCTCGTAATCGGGGTCGTAATCTTCGGGGTCCATGTGAACACCGTTCCCTTTCTGTAGGGCGGAGGGTGTGTGCCCTCCGTGTCGTTGCCCTGTGCTCCGACAAACATCACCTTAGCCCTTGGGTGTTGTAAGTGTCAAGTCAATCAACAAAACCCCTGGTCAGAGGCACTTTCTTGCCTGTCTTTCGCGTCTGCCCCCAGCGTTTCCCCTGCTCAGACCCCCGAAACGCCCCAGCACCCCCAGACCCCCCAGAACGCCCCCCAGAACGCCCCCCCATAGAGGGGCGCCCCAGACCTCCCAGAACGCCCCCTAGAACGCCCCCAGGGGGCGGGTAACGCCCCCAGCACCCCCAGCACCCCCCAGGGGGCGGGCGAGCCTGTCGGGGGCGGGGGAGGCTCCAGATACGCGCGAATCCGGGGTGAACGGGGATACGCGCCGATCCTGCCGGCGTGTGGGCGATACGCGCGGTTCGCCGGCCGCAAGCCCCGTGGTGGCGTGTCGCTTCGCAGCCCCGGCAGTCGAATTGCTTTCATCGAGGGAGCGGGGCTAGAATCCATGATGGTGGGAAATCATCGAGGCCCAACAGCCATCCCAGCGGAAAACAAAAAGCGGGGCTCAAATCCTGTTATATAGACAACAGCAATTTAATGGGACGTTGCCGTTGCGTTACGAAGCAAAGATGGTATACTCGATGGATCACCTACTGCCATAGGCGGACACCTAACCCTTCCAGTCCGCTCGCCCCTGTCCCCTAGAGAAGGAAATATCAATGCGCCGAAGACTGAACAAAACCGTTATTGCCATTGCTGCAATCACCGCCCTCGCCGGATGCGCGAATCCTCAGGGCGACTCACAGCGGACGGAGGTGACGGTTAGTCCAGTCACGACCGTTGCAGCGCCGGCCCCAACTACGACGGCGGCTCCCGAGACGGTTCCGCCGGCCCCAACCACAACGGTCCCCGACTTGAGCGGTGTCGACTGGGTGGGACTGGCCCGCCTCACCTATGGCAAGTGTGGGGAATGGCACGACCTAGCCATTCAGGTCGGCTGGCCCGAAGAGGAATGGTCGTTCTTGAGCCAGGTCATCTGGCGCGAATCACGGTGCCAGGTAGAAGCCTGGAACGGTGCTGACGCCGGCTTGACCCAAATCAACAAGGTTCATAGCAAGTGGCTGTCGGACATGGGATGGAACCACCCCAAGGACATGTTCGACGCCGAGAAGAACCTGACCTTCGCGCTCCGCCTGTGGGAGGGCAGCGGATGGCGTCCATGGCGCTTCTCGGGGCCTGTCCCCGGCTGACGATTTGGCGGGCAAGTGCCTGCACGGTAGGTTCTCTGGAAGGAGGGAATTACTATGCAGACATTTGTACCTTATGGGTCCGACTTTTCAGCCACGGCACGGTGCCTTGACCGACAGCGACTCGGAAAGCAGCGGGTAGAGACGTACCAGATTCTCCGTTGCATCACCAATCAGGCCAGGGGATGGAGCACCCATCCGGCGGTCAAGATGTGGCAGGGTTACACCGAGGCACTCGTGGTCTATGGTGTTGCTATCTGCGACGAGTGGATCGCTCGCGGCTACAAGGACACCTGCCGGGAGAAGATACTGGCCTTCGCGCCTCACGTGCCGGACGAGCCTGCTGAGATGCCGTGGTGGATCGACGATGACGAGGTTGTGCTCTCGCACCGGTCGAACTTGATCCGCAAGCACCCGGACCACTACGGACCCCAATGGCCGGCAACGGATGGCAGCCATCCGTATGTATGGCCGGAGAATCAACCAGTATTCGTTTAGATTTGAAACAAATGGTGGGCATTACCGTCTAGCATTGCGGCATGGCTCACGATATTGAATCCAACTCTGACGGAACGGCGCGAATCGCCTGGTCAAACACGAAAGTCCCCTGGCACCGCCTCGGCGTGTCCATGAGGGGGCTACAGCGGGCTGAGGAGATGTTGGTCGCCGCCCAGGCTGGGTTTGAGGTCAAACTCTCGCAGGTCGCCGCGGTTGATGACGACGGGAACCTCATCGTCAATCCTGACGGGAGTCCAGTCATCATCGAAGACAGTCGGGCCACCATCCGCATCAACAATGATGGCTCGTACGACGGACTCGCTACTGTCGGCACTCGCTTCGCTGTGCATCAGAACCGCGAGGTCCTGAACCGAGCCCTGGAGATCGTCGGAGCATCAAGCGGCGACGCGGTGATGGATGTGGTGGGCGTTCTCGACAGGGGTCGTGAGTTCTTCGCAACCATCGACCTCGGCGCGCTGGTCATCGATCCGGCCGGCGTAAATGACAAGATCGACCGCTACCTGATCGTCCGCAACGGGCACAACGGCAAGGTGCCGATCACCTACGCCAACACTGACGTCAGGGCGGTGTGCAAGAACACCCTTCGCCTCGGCCTACAGAGCGCTTCGGGTATCTACAAGGCACGGCACACCCCATCGTCGGATGTCTCCGTGGAGGACGCCCGTATCGTGCTGGGGATGTCCGTGGAGTGGTCCAAGAACTTCAAGGTCATGGCGGAGCGCATGCTGGCCATCAATGTCCCCTACTCCTCGCAGAAGTTGGATCGCGTCATCAACAAGGTATTCCCCGCCAAGAGGACGGAGACTGACCGGATGCGCAAGAACCGCGAGGAGACCATCGCCCTCGTCCGTGGGCTGTACGTCAATGAGCGCAATGCCGGTGGCTTCGGTGAAAATGGCTGGGCGGTGTACAACTCAATCGTGGAGTACCTTGACCACTATCGTGGTGGCACCGCTGATGAGCGTGCGCTCACCTCGATGGACGACCTGTCGTGGGTCAGTCGGCTGAAGTATCAAGCACAGGATGCAGTGCTCGCCCTCGTGTAGAGAACGAGCGCATTGCCGGCAAGTCACCACTCACGCGGTACGAGCGCCAGGTCTCTCCGTCGTAGAACACCACCCTCTTGACTCCGCTATCGATGATCTGCGACATGCACCGAGAACACGGGTGAGACGGCAACAGTCGTCCTCGACGCCCGATACGGGCTACATAGATCGTGCCACCCTTGCCGAGCGAGTACGCACGAGCCAGGGCTGCCTCCTCGGCGTGCTTTGATGCTGCCTGCCATACGACCAGAGGGCTGTTGCGGATGAGGTTGTGGGCCGTGGAGGCACGCTTGGCAACAACGACGGTAGCCCCAACGCGGAAGTAGTGGTCGGACTTCTCGGCCTCTCGAACGGTGCGCGTAATCCAGCGCCGGTCCTGCGCGGAGATCATCCGTTGAGTCGCATCGTCACGGTCGCCAGGTCGCCGCTGATGCTTACAATCTCCAGTGCCACCTCATCGAAGATGCTCTCGGCCACATCCAGGAACAGGTCCTCCAGTTCCGTGGCATCGGCATCGGGGTCATCCTCAAGGGCGAAGTCCACCAGAACCCTTGCCACAGACTTGAGAATATTTAGGCGTGCATCGGTGTGTTCCATGATTTGACATGCTAGTGTCACGGGTGCCAGTATGGCAAGACGGAAGTAAAACTGAACCATAAGGAGAAAAGATGCCGTCAGCAAACGCAACACTTTACGGGAATCTCACCGAGACCCCGGAACTGAAGTACACCTCAGGGGGCCAGGCGCTCACCTCGTTCACGGTGGCCTGCAACCACTCGTGGAAGAATGGCGATGGCGAGTGGGAGAAGCAGGTGTCCTACATCGATGTCACGGTCTGGCGAGAACTCGCTGAGGAGGCCGCATCGATCCTCGAAAAGGGAATCGGCGTGACTGTCACCGGTCGCCTGGAGCAGCAGTCGTGGGACGACAAGGAGACTGGCAAGAAGCGGTCGAAGTTGGTCGTCATCGCGGACAGCATCTCGCTGAACGTGCGCAGCCTCGAAACCGTGACCCGCAAGAAGTACGAAGAGAACGGCAAGGCCGGGCAGAAGCCCAAGGCTGCGCCGGCTCGCAAGACCGTCCAAGACGACGATCCGTTCTGATCCCCCCCCCAGAACGAAGTCTCTTGTGACGAGAGGGCCCGGGCTAACCCCCGGGCCCTCTTGCTTTTCCGCAGTCATCGACACGCTAGGATCACCCGCCATGAAGGCATCACAGGTCGCCCAGACAATCCCCAACGAAATCCGCGAGTACGCATCCGTCTTCGTCAGGACGAAGTCGTTCGACGATTCGATGGCTCCCCCGAACTTCGTGCAGGACATCGTGTGGCTCGCCTCAACCCGAGGCAGTACGCCCATCGACGAGAACGTCATCAAGCACCTTGAGTCGTGGCTGGCTAGTCGTGAGGTGGCTACTGAAGAGGCCAACAGCATCATGGACGAACTCGCCCAGCGGTTCCCCGTACCAACGCGGCAGGAGTTGCTGAATGGTGCCGGCCTCCCTGAATACATTGCCCAAGAATGGTTCACCCTTCTCAGCAATCCCATTTCGCACAAGCACGATGAGGCGATTCAGAGGGGCCGTGAATGGCTGCAGAGCCACTGAGCGCCAAGAGGGCTCCCCGTAGGGCCGTACTCGACATCATCCGTGAGGGTGACTGGGGAGAGGTGACCTATCGTCACCGCCTGTCGTGCGGGCACACCCTGGTGCGCAAGCGTCAGAGCGGCGCTCTACATATTGCATGTACCGAGTGCCTCAAGGCCACGCAGTTCAAGACCAAGGGGCCGAGCCTCCCCGAAGGGCCCCTAGACGAGATCGACTTCATGGCGGAGATCAAGCACCAGCACATCCAGTCAAGGATCGCTGGGATGCTCGGACTGGAGGCGTTCTCCGTGGACCTCGTCATCGACTCGTTCGGCAACATCAAGCACGGACTCGTGTTCCTCTCCGCAGACGATATTGCGCGCCTGACCAGGTAAAACGCCTCCGAGTTGACAGCGCGTAACTACATCCGTAGGATTCGTTGTGCCGAGTCACAGAGAGAGTCGCTCTCCGAGTTGACAGAGCGGTACACAACCGATAGGTTTGCACTCAAGTCAAACCGACTAGACAGAAAGAGGAAGCAATATGAGCGGCACCAAACTGGTGACGGAAGTCAGGACCATCACGCCGAAGCAGGCGAAGGAAATCCTGGAAACGAGCAACCACGGCAATCGCAACGTCCGTAAGGCGCGCGTGGAGCGTTGGGCTCGTGAGATGAAGGCTGGCAACTGGAAGTTGACGGGTGAGCCCATCATCTTCGGCAAGAGTGGCCGCCTCCTGAATGGACAGCATCGCCTGCACGCAGTCGTGGAGTCGAACATCCCCCTCACCACAGTGGTGATCGCCGGGGTGGAAGAGGACACGTTCAACGTGATGGACACGGGCATGAAGCGCTCCATGGGCGATGTGTTCCGTTCGCACGGAATCAAGAGCGGTAACCAGCAGGCGAGTAACACGAAGGCTGTGATGCAGTACCTCGATGGTGTCTCGCTGGCCGACCACAAGTACATGGACAAGTACACCCGTGACGACCTGGTGTCGTACTTCGATGCGAATCGCACCGCATTCGAGTTCGCTGACAGTCGTGGGGGCACCCTGCGCAACATCGGGCTCCCCCGCGGAGTTGCCGGAGTCGTGTCGTACATCCTGTACTGCGCTGACTACGACGGCGCTGACTACTTCATCAGCCGACTCCAGGACGGCGCTGGCCTTCGCCCAACGTCGCCCATCCTGGCCCTGCGGAACTACATCATCCGTACGTTCTCCGCGACCCATCGTCCGACTGACGTTGCCGACTGGTTGATCCCGACGCTCATCCGTGGCTACAATGACTGGGCGACTGGTGCACGACGTTCGCGCGTTTCGGTATGGAAGACCGGCGACGCCATCCCCATGCCCGTCAGTGCGGACAAGCGAGTCGCACCCACCAAGTGATGGTGGCATCGTCTGGGCGATGTAAAACAGCCTTTAGGCCCAGAGCGGAGGGGGAAACCCCTCATAGGGAACCACCCAGGATCGGTTGCAGCCGTCGTGGGGTCATCGACTGCAATATCGATGGCAGGGTAGTGAACCTCTCGTCGGCGGAGGGGAACGAGTCCACTATGCCGATGAGGAATGCGGGGGTCGCCCCCCTTGCGCCTCTGTCCCTAGCATGACTTGAAACTGCGCTACGGGGTATCGGTACTCCCCGTGACATAGCACTGTGCCTCGCAGTCAAACGAACCGAAGAGGACGACCTCGTGAGCAAGTCGCGAAACTACTCACACTTACAGAGGAGGGGCAATGCCTAAGTACCGCAAGAAGCCGATCGTCATCGAAGCGCGACAGATCACCAAGGACAACATCCTTGAGGTCGTCAAGTGGTGCGCCGGCAACAGTGTCAAGACTTTCTACTTCGATGGTCGCAAGGACCACGTGTACGTTGAGATCGAAACCCCTGAAGGCACCATGAGGGCCGATACCGGGGACTGGATCATCCAGGGTGTCCGTGGAGAGTTCTACCCCTGCAAGCCCGACATCTTTGCCGAGACCTACGAGGAGGCCGAGTGAGCGAGGACATCAAGACCCGCCTGCGCAACCGGGACGACCAGCAGCCCCCCTTCAAGATCATGTCCGAGGCCGCCGACTACATTGAGCGACTCGAAAGCCTCATCGTGGACTACTGCCGAGCCGAGGACGACCACAGGGACGCCTGGAACAACGAGACGACCCCCGTGATCCCCACCGAGCAGTGGCACTCCAGTACCGATGCCCTCTTTGCCGAGGCATACCGCATCATGATTGAGGGCGATTGATGGTCCCCATCACCCTTGAGGCATGGGAGTACGAGCATGCCTGCAACGTGGGCATCCGTAGGTTCACTGCCAACTGGTCCAAGCAGGACGCCGCCCACTATGACGCCAAGCGCATGGAGGACAACCGCACTGCTCAGGTCGCCTCAGCGATCTGTGAACTCGCCGTAGCCAAACACACCAACAGGTACTGGCCGGCACACGTCTGGCACGTCTCCGAGCACAACAAGTATCGTGACCTGCCCGACGTGGGTCGCAACATCGAAGTCCGACGCATCCGTACAGGGACCGCCGCCGCCGTACGCAAGCACCAGTTGGGCAAGGGGCTCGTCCTGTGGGTGGCTCATGCCGTGGTGCCAGAGTTCCGTGAGGTCCACCTGCATGGCTGGATGCGGTACGACGAGGCGTGGGAGCGAGGGGAGCCGTCACAGTACGCTCCCGACACGACCCGAGTCATCGACATCAAGCACCTGGTAATTTGACTGGCGCGTAACAGTCCGATAGACTCCGATTGACAGGAAGGAACTACTATGTCACTCACCGAAGAGCAAGCCCTCGCCCGATGCAAGAAGCGCATGAAGGAACTGAACGACGAGTTCGGCCCCTTCAGAGCCCCCACGGAAAGGCTCCGTCAGGTCACCGAAGAGATGCGCGCGTTTTACGTCATCCAGAAGTTCGGTAGCGCTATCAACCCCACCATCATCAGCCAGTACATGCTGCCTCCCGACATCGCCAAGCGCGTCCTCGACGAGATGGGCATCGACAAGGAGGTGGAGCCGCAGCGCAAGGAGAAGCGCTCCGACAAGTACAACAAGGTCTACCAGTGGTGCGACGAGAACACCTATCGTCAGGTCACGCCCCTTGATGTGGCCGAGATCGGAAGCATTTCGTACCCCACCGCACTCAAGGTCATCAAGGACAGGCCCGACCTGTTCCGCAACATCAAGCGTGGTCTGTATGAGGTCCGTGACCCCAAGGCCGATCGTGAGGCCGACAAGTGACCTACATCGTCTTTTGCCATGGAACAAACAATTTGCGAACGAGCCAAGAACAGGTAGTATGACCGTATGACGAGCAGAGACACCTACGACATAATCGAATACGAAAAAGAGCAATCCGTCAGCGGTACTAACATACAAATCAATACGCTAGTGCGAGCGATGATGGAAGCCGAGCCATGCCTCTTCTTCAATAAAGAAGAAAACCTCATGGCAAATCGCCTTGCCGAAACCCGTGGTGTTGGAGGGCAGATAGACATAACCCAACAACACAACAATCGTTATCAGTTTCGCGGGGTTCACCCCGAGTATCCACCCACACAGAAATGAGGAAAACCCAATGAAATCCAAAAAGACACTCTTGATCACGACGCTCGGTGCCTCCGCCGTCAGCCTAGGAGTCAGCGTCGGTCTGTACTTTGCGAACAACGCATCAGAAACCGACAGACTCAACGGCATTTTTGTCGGCGTGTGGGTTCCGTCTATTCTCGCTCTTGGGAGTTTTGTCATCAACGCTTCCTCGTCGGGGAGTAAGAAGTAGTCATGTCGCAGGTTTCGTTGTTCATCTTTGGCTCGGTGATTTTCTTCATCGCCGTGTACGGAGCATTCATTTACTTGGTTCAACAAGCACAGGGGTGGGGCGAACGAGACTGTTACGAGGACACCTTTTACGACGGACACCTGAGGCGTTTACAGAGGACACCCAACGCCGGTCAATTTGCTGATGGGCGCACATTTGTCGCTGATAGCGATGGGGTTGTCTTTGAGGGAGAGCAAATACAAGGTGAGGCCGGACATTCCCGACCAAATCAGGGGCACCGAGCACGACCCCTTCCATCAGACCTTCGTGGATGACGCCGTGTGGGCGCGTATCGAATCACTGTGGGGGACGAAGTGACCGCCGATCTGGGCCCAGTCCTCAGGAGGTTCGCCCCCGGCTGGATCACCTCCGTGGACTGCGACCCCGGCTGGCACCAGACCATCGTGGGTCTGGACGAGACGATGAGTGCCGTCGACCCTGACTATGTCCTGCACCAGGTCAAGGAGAAGTTCGGGGGCCTGCGCTACTACTACGAGCCCTCCAGCGAGGAGTATCGTGAGCGCCTCGACGCACTTGTCCGTGGGGCCGAGTTGCTCTGCGCCGTCACCTGTGAGGTCACAGGGAATCCCGGCGTCCTCATGAGCAAGGGTGGCCGGCACAAGACCCTGAGCGCGTATTACATCGTCGAAGGTTGGAAGCCCTATGAGTGAGTTTTGGCATTGCTGTGGTGCGCCCCAGCCCAAGGGCTTCTCGTACCTGACCTTCGTGACTGTGTGCGACACGTGCTTCACCCAGTTCCCGTACTACGACTGCTACTGCGAACTTGACCATGAGTGCACCCAGGAGAGGCGCGAAGCCAACTTCGCCTACTGGATGGCGAACCAATGACCGAACTGATGACCAGCCACGACATCAACCTCTGGTGGACGACCAACCTCCAGCGGGTGGCAGACGAGCACCCCGAGTCGTATGGCGCTGCCCTTGTCGTGCTCGATGGGAATGAGGTCCCCTGCCTGTGCCGCCGCCAGCCTGACGAGGACGGCTGGTACGAGGTCGTCGCCCCTGGCTCCTGGGGTCCCCTGTTCTACTGTGACGACGAGTCCCTCATCAAGAAGTCAAGGCGCCCTGATGGGGTGATTGAGTTCTGGTGCCATCGGAGCATCATGTCGCCCCTCCGTAAGTGGCTGGAGGCGAGGAATGGATCATGACGCCATAAAGATGGCCGTGCTGAGGGCGCGCATCCACGAACTGGAGGAGGCCCTCATGAGCCTGACCTACTTTGCCGACAACCTCGCCTCTGTGGCGACTAGCATTGCCGGCATCGAACCACTCATCAAGGAGGCCGTGTGGGCCTACGAGACTGCGAAAGGGAGTAGCCATGCCCAAGCGTGAGCACATTCAACAGTACCTGGAGGACATGGAGGAGGCCACCCTCCTGCTCGACGGGTTCGACGAGGCCCTGATCGGGTTCGCCCAGAGGGTGGGTGAGGAGTTGGTGGCCGTGTACTCGTGGGAGAAGATCATCAGCGTCCTGATCGACGACGACGAGATGACAGAGGAGGAGGCCGAGGAGTACGCCCAGTTCAACATCGTGGGTGCCTGGGTCGGCCCCAAGACCCCCCTGGTGGTGTACCCCTTCCCTGCTGCCTACAGCGAGGGGACTGACGACGAGGGTGACCCGGTCGCATGGTGACGTTCCTCCTCGGGCTGCTGGCGGCGAGCATGGTGTACGTGCCTGCCCTCCTGCTGGTGGTGTGGATGTGGCAGACCGACACCCGCCTGTTCACCCGCCTGCTGAGGGACGAGCGCGACTCGAACAGGCGAATGACGAGGCTGTGGACCCAGGGCACGACGACCCGGGCGACAGGGACTGCGCGCACCATCCACATCTGGGACGAGACGCAGCGTGACTGACGCGACCTGGACCTGGCTCCTCTCTGGGATGGGGGTTGTGGGCTGAGG
>Ga0194115_10006421_pt1 | contig 11913 bp, 9 predicted proteins | sample TA2MahsurfametaG_3_FD_148656 | JGI IMG/M metagenome (GOLD analysis project Ga0194115, IMG submission 148656) | Freshwater microbial communities from Lake Tanganyika, Tanzania - TA2015002 Mahale S4 surface | ecosystem: Environmental > Aquatic > Freshwater > Lake | place: Tanzania: Lake Tanganyika... | reverse complement strand
TGAACCCCCGTCGGACCTTGACATATCGTCGGTCGAGCCGACATGCGCTGATTCATCGCCCGATTCCTCATTCTGTGAATCGCTCTCCGCTTCAACGGAAGTCGGCACATCTTCTGTCGAACCGACATGAGCTGAATCGTTGTCCGATTCCTCATTCTCGGAATCGCTCTCCGCTTCATCGGGTCCTGCCATATCTTCCGTCGAACCGACATGAGCTGAATCGTTGTCCGATTGCTCGTTCTCGGAATCGCTCTCAACTTCATTGGGCCCTGGCATATCTTCCGTCGTTCCGCCATGAGCCAATTCATCGTCTGTTTCGTTGTTCTCTGAATCGCTCTCGGCTTCATCGGAATTCGGCATATCTTCCGTCGTGCCGACAAGAGCCAATTCATCGTCTAATTCCTCGTTGTCGGAATCGCTCTCCGCTCCATCGGAAGTCGGTACATCTTCAGTCGAACCGACATGAACGAATTCGTTGTCCGATTCCTCGTTCTCTGAATCGCTCTCTGCATCATCAGACATTGACATACTTTCCGTAGTGCCTACATGAACGAATTCGTTGTCCGATTCCTCGTTCTCTGAATCGCTCTCCGCATCATCGGATCTCATCATATCTTCCGTCGAGCCTACATGAACTAGTTCATTGTCCGATTCCTCGTTCTCCGAATCGCTCTCCGCATCGTCGGACCTTGACATATCTTCCGTCAAGTCGACTTGAGCCAATTCATTGTTCGATGCCTCATTCTCTGAATCGCCCCCTTCGTCGTCGGAACTCGGCATATCTTCAGTCGAGCCAACATGAGCTAATTCTTCATCCGATTCCTCGTTCTCTGAATCGCTCCCCTCATCATCGGAACTCGGCACATCTTCCGTCAAAACGGCATGAACTAATTCACTGTCTGATTCCTCATACTCCGAATCGCTCTCCGCCTGATCGGAACTCGGCATATCTTCCGTCGAACCAACATGAACTAGTTCATTGTCCGATTCCTCGTTCTCTGAACTCGACGCGTCTTCTGTCGAGTCGACATGGACCACTTTATGGTCTGACTCCTCGATATTCATTTTGGGATGTGCGTCTTCGGAACGTGACTCCAGTGATGTCGCTAACGCCATGGTGGCGTCGTGATCTTTTTCCTCTTTTTCATCAATAGTCTTTGTGTCTTCATGCTGTGACGAATGTGAAGACGAATCGTCACTAACGTGGGCTGGTGTTGTCTGCTCAGATTGTTGTAGTAGATCTCCTTCACTGTTCAACGACGTGGTTTCGTTTTCCTTCAGTTCTTTTTCCCTCTCTTCTGCTTGAATCTTTTCACGTGTAGCCTGCCATTCATCCTCTTCCAGTTGCTTGGCAGAAGGGAACGAATACTCTTGTTCCATTTCGTCTTCTACTGGAACCACCTCTTGGGCCTTGTCTTTGTCGGTCTCATCTCCTGCATCGACACAAGAAGTGACAAATGGTTCCTCTCTCCCATGGTCGTCGAGGAGGTTACTTCTGGACGTTGTGGGTGCGTTTTCAGAGGCACCGTCGGAATCTTTATCGATTCGATCGTGCGATTCCTTGTTTTCCTCACTCTTGTCAGGATGACTAGAAGCGGGCTGATCTTTCATAGCCGGAGATACTGGGACGACAAATTTTTTTTCAGCACCTTCGGCTGGACTAGGTGGTACCGTATGGACATGTTCCGAAGACGTATCCTCTACCTCATGCTGGATTTCATTAACGGATTCGTCCTCTTCAAGCATAGAAGCGGATGTTTTGTCACTCACTTCATGGTCCATTGGAGAAGACTTGGCTTTGTGATCAACTCTTTCTTCGTCACTGACTATATTTTCTGATGGAGAGTCGACAGTATCGGAATTCTCTCTTCTGTCCACGTGAGGCTCGTCACCAACTATGATGGTTTCTTTTTCAAGTGACCCGGGGGGTTCTTTTTCAAGTGACCCTTCAGATTCCATATCCGTTTCAAGGGATCTAACCATATCCTCAATCGTCGACGTCATGAGAGGATCGTCATAAGTTTCAGTGTCATCAGTTGCTGCCGGAGGGAATGCCTCGTTCTCCCTACTTGATGAACTGTTGGAAGACTCGTCGTCGCTAGCTGCCCCCCACTCATATTCCTCCTCTTCTTCAGATTCAGAATCCGCGTCTTCACAGTCAGCATTCTCCATTGAACCCTTCATTTCAGCTTCAACCTTCAACAATGCTTCTTCCCACGCCTTTTGTTCCTCTTTCTCACGTTCCTCCTTTTGGAGCTTTTCGAGGGCAGCCTGCCAATCATCCTCCTCTTGGTTGGGTGACGGTTCCTCCTGTTGCTGATCTTTCGATGCTGCTTTTGAATTACCACTAGACGACGATGAAGATCCCGACGAACTCGAAGAAGAAACTGACGATGATGATGACGAGTTCGAAGACGAAGATGATGATGATGAGCTGCCTGATGACGATGCCTTACTTTCCTTGGACCCAGACGATGACCCATGACTTGACAGATCTTCCACAACAGGATTATTGAACCAGCTTAATGCATCTGCCATTTCCTTGGCTCGCTTTTCTTCTGCTGACATGGGCTTTTCCAACATGGCTTTACCTCGAAGATTTCCGAGTGGCTTTTGTACGTTGCTCTCTTCCTTTGGTTTGGGTTTTGGTTTCGGTGGGGGTTGTGGACGCTTTGCAGGTCTCGAAGAGTCGGAACTGCCACTATCATCACTTGAGGATTCATCCCGTGGCTTGGCTTTTAATTTTGCTCGTGACGGTGGGACATCTTGCTTTCGAGGGACATTGACAGGTTTCTTCTTGGATTTATCGTTCCGTCGGTTGGATGAAGAATCCGAAGAACTACTTGACGAATCGCCTTGTCGCGTTGATCGACCCGTTGTTAGTCCTTTCGTTTTTGAATTTAGTGGCTGTGTTTTTGGTTTCGGTTCAGAGGCAGTACTCGATGATCCAGATGAGGAATCGTCCGAATCGGAAGAGTTACTTGAATCGTTCTTTCTAGAATTCTTGATGCCACCACCTTTCTTTTTTGTCGTTGTCGTCGTGATTGTTGCCTTCTTCGTAGGGGCGATCTTTCGTTTGGGTGACGATGAGTCCGATGAGGAAGACCCCGAACTAGAGGAGCTATCATCTTTTGATTTCCTTATGGGTGCAGCGGCTCTACGTGTGGGGGGAGCACTTGATCCAGATGAAGATGAACTGGAATCGGAACTCGACGATTTCTTTGGCATGACTCGAACTTGGTCGTCAACTGTTGAACGAGTCAACTTGCTTGACTCCTTCTTGTCAGTACACCGAAAATCTTGTCTATTGTGCCGAGCTCAACTTGCACAGTGGTAGGGTTTCTTGTTGATAGTGAGAAAGAAAACGTGCGATAACCCCATGCCCATCATCAAGGAGCTGGGTCAACTGTCTTTTGAACACAAGAAGTTTTGGCATCCAAAAAGAGGTGCACCAGACACACGACACACCACCAGAATACGTAGACGACAGGACATATCCCCCCTTTCCTTCCTAGCCTCAACATTTTATCGTTCTTCAATTATAATCTCCCGAAATTGGGAAACAAATTGCATGTTTTCCCCCCATTTAAGTTCGCTATATCGTAGAACGACAGGAGACACGACAATCTGGGTCATTTCGGTCTGATGATGTCATCCTCATTCATTCGCGTATGGGACAATCACTGAATATTGGAATAGGTAGGTAGGTATCGTAGATATACGGAACGTTCCTCGTGACCGTTATATTCGTCGAGATTCGATCGCGCCACGCCGACGACACTTTATCGAGAAAAAAGAAGGAAGTGACAGTGGAATCGTCGTGTCACTCACACACTGGCATACGATTCATTGACAGAAATACACTTTTTGGCTTGACACTTCATACCATCATGAGAATAGAGAAAGTACTACCCGTTGTCCTATTTGCTACTACTAGCTTCCAAAGTGAAGCGTTTTCTAGGACTATTCCAGGAGGAACGTACAAGTGTCAAAGTCGACTACCATCTCCCCTGCCACCACCATCATCGGTCATCACAAAGAAGAATGTATCACTACGTGTCAAGATTGGTGCGACCCTTGTGGGTGGTGAGGGATATCCGAATGACTTTCATGGACGACGACGACGATATCATGACGTTTCGTTCCTCACAATAAAGGAAAAAGTAAAGGACCTTACCTACGGAGCAAGCTACGTGAATGATCGATTCTTGGAACTTTTTTGGGAATACAATGTGTCACGGCTATTCCTTCCCTTCCTATTGCCACTGACAATAATCCTGGTCGGTTCACGGGTGGTATCAGCAGATATTGGTTCCATTACCTTTGATGTTGTAAAGTCGATCTGTACATCGATGTTTTTGGTATCAGGTATTGTGGGTGGAATATTGCAACTTCCCTTTGATGCGATGCGTTGGTTCCTGTCATGGACACCCGCGTTGGTAGTCCCGTTACTCAGTTACCTCCCAAGTAACCTTGCCATGAAGTTGGTACAGATCGTTTTGGATCTTCGCAGTGGTTTCTCAGATCTAGGTCGGGCGACCATTTCGACTGGACTGGCAGTATTGTTTTGGCGTCCGATGTTGGAAGAGTTACAATACAGGTACTTGTTGGGGACGGTAACAGGACCAAGACGAAGACGGATTCCTGAGTCAGCAGGTGAACGAACATTCGATCAGACGTCTACTTTGGTTCGTCATTTGTTGGTTGATGGAACTGTCATGGAGACACAACAGAAGATAGATGATTCGAACGGTGACACAGGCAAGGCAAGTCGTCTGCGAACTACGTCATCAAGAAGGAAGTTCGTCACGACTGTTGCATTCGCTGCAACCCGACTAGGATGGCTTTATGCGTCTCCAGGCTCGCTGAACTTGTCATATCCATTTATCCAAGCAGCGACCTCCCCCTACGCATGGACGGTAGCATTTGTTCAAAGTGTCACGGCTCACTTTTCAAGTCTATCATTGTCGGAATTGTCTCCATTCCTACAACGGAGTCTCCTTCTTTTCGCAATACAACAAATGATGTCGACATTTCTAATCACATGGCACGTATTCATCCCATTATATGAAGAAAGGGGGATTGGAGCATCGATTGGCGCGCATATAGCCTGGACGGTAGGCATGATGACGTGGCCAATCAGATTGATAAGGAGAGCGTTCTTGTCTAGAGATGATAGCCGTGTATCATACTAAACCTACAATCCGTGGAGGAAACTACCGTATCGAATCGATCTCGATGATCGATACTAAGGGAGTGACGTTACATACGGTACTAGTACCTTTACGCAATCCAACTCTGGGAGAGATGAGTGGCCTGGGGAAAATTTCCAATTTTTGCATCGCCTTGTCTTCTTGTACTTTACATACATATAGAGTACATGATATACGACATCCTGAAACTTGCCTTGCTCCGTCTGCTTTATCTGCCCATATTTGGCATCCCACCGCCCATACCCATCGCCTGGGCCATTTGCATGATTGTCTCCATATTCATGCCTGGTGGTATTTGAGGCATCTGGCCACCACCACCGCCCATGTTGGGAAAACCTGGCATTCCTCCCATTCCGGGCATTCCTCCCATTCCGGGTATACCACCCATTCCGGGCATACCGCCCATTCCGGGCATACCACCCATCCCTTGCATCATGGCTTCGAAACCATCGGCACCACCAGCGCCACCACCACCCTTCGCCATTTGTTGCATCATGGCTTGGACCTGCTCACGTCCACCCATCTGTTGAAGGACACGAGGATCCATTTGATTTAATCGTTGCTGAATGAGTTGAGGATTCTTCCGCATTTGGGCTGCCATTTGTTGTTGCTTCGCCTGTGCACCCTTCCCAATCATTCCTGCTTTACCCATTTTGGATATCATCCCCTCAAATTGCTTATGGGTTTGTAACATCATCATAACCTCCTTGGGATGACTACCACTACCTGCGGCGATACGACGGATCCGGGACTTGACATGATCGGCAGTCTTATCTGAAAAGTCTACCTTCCCATCCAGTTCTGCCGCTGTCATACTATCCATCATATACAAGAACTTTTTGAGACGATCCGTCGAGCCTTTATCATTCCCGTTTGGCATCAAGTACTCTGGCATTCCTATAGACACAAAGGACAGTGAAAAAGAAATTGAGCAAGCACACAAGAAAAAAGCTTGAGCGACCAAGTGGTGTTGTGAATTCCTTGGTGTCAAATTCTTTGTCAAAAGCCTGACATACCTGGCATCATTCCCATCATTTTACTCATAGGACCCATATTCAATACTCGTTGAAATTGACTATACATATCACGTAGAGTAAATCGTCCCTTGGACATTTTTTCCATAAATTCTTCTTGTGATTTTGGATCACTCGCGGATTTCATTGCCTCCATTAATCCACGGACATCCCCGAAACCTAATAATTTGGATACGAAGGATTCGGCATTAAAGGGATCCAAATCATCAAAATGTTCCCCAGATCCTAAAAAGATGATTGGTGATTCTGTCGCTGCTACGGCAGATAATGCACCACCCCCCTTGGCATGACCATCCAGTTTCGTAATGATGACACTTCCAACATCGACCGCATTGGAGAAAGCCTGTGCTTGATCAAATACTGCCTGACCCTGTGTCGCATCCATAACTAGGATAGTATTATCTGGACGGATCGAGGCAGCAATTTCTTGCATTTCTTCTAATAGACCAGCCTCCTGTCGATGCCGGCCGGATGTATCGACGATGATCACTTCATATCCCTCCTTTATGAATTGATCTACACCCTCCTCTGCAATGACGACAGGATCAGCTTGGGTATAACTCCCATAAAAGGGGATACGTAATTTCGTCGCATTTTGTTTTAATTGATCAAAGGCACCGGCACGGAAGGTATCGGCACAGACCATAGCAGTCTTCCAACCTCGACGTTGATAATAATTTGCAAATTTTGCAATCGTCGTCGTCTTCCCAGCACCTTGTAATCCAACAAATAAAACAATGTTCGTCTTCCCCCGTTTCATATTGTAGGGTTTCCGAGATGGTTCTAATAATTGGACCAATTCTTCCACGACTGCCTTTTGAACCAACTTACTGACATTTTGATTACTCGTATTTTGTCTTTCACCACCACCACCTTCTTCATTTTCCTTTTCTTCAATGAGTGTCGCAACCTTCGTTTTGACATTTTCTCTCATCCCCATAACTAATTTCACATTGACATCTGATTCAATCAAGGCACGTGAAATCTCCGTCAAGAGTTGAGTCAATTGGACCTTCGTGACATTCCCACCACCCGATGAATGTAACTTTCGGAGTGATTCACGGAGTTTCCCTCCCAATTCGGCCAAGACCATGACAAGCAAAGATTAGATATCGGAGTACCGATATGCTTCTCTTTAGATCTTTGGATGGCTAGATGTATGGATGGGGTGAAAACAACTCTGTGTCCACGCCTGACCGATCCAAGTGAGAAACGATGGCCATGGACGATGGATTGGTTTGGTTCGCACGCCTCCACAGGTTTTTGCCATACTTTGCACGTCATATACAGGCGCGCATTCGTTCTACAAAGAGTCGTTGCATAATGCCGTTAACTAGCGTTATTTTATTTTGGATCGGCTCCTACAGCCGACTGCCGACACAAGGACAGTCCGTTGTGGCAGAGGACTAATACATATTGTATATACATATGATCCATTCCGAGTCACAACCTCGGAGGTCGCACGTCACGAGTCATCTGCTCACCGTTGTTCACATAGTCACGACCGAAGACCGAACCCTCCCTTCCTCCTATGTACCGACATCCTCTTTCAATCTGGGGACACCCATCTCTCTATACCAATCCACTACTACGACGCGAAGAATGAAGCTTCTTACCTTAAGCTTCGTCTTCCCCTGTTGTTGTTATTTCCTAACGGCATGGACACAGGCGGCGATTACAGATGAAGAACGTATTGAAGGACATTATGCGAAATTTGTTTGGCCGGTTCGGGAATTTCGACCAAATACAGAAGGATGGTCTCGTCTGATGCGACGACGTTTACGACAGGTGGCAGAAATAGAAGATTTAGATCGACGTTATGAAGGTTATGCACAGACAATGAGTTCCGCCTTAGTCCAACCGAACTTTACTGAGGTGAGAGGGCTAGTAGTAGGCTCGTGGTGGACGATAACGATTTTCGGGGGGTTTTCGGCTAAGGGAGGTGTGCCCGATACTTGAGTCCTGCTTGTTTTTGTTTGGGTTCATGTCAGATTCAAAAGATTGTTCACAATATCTCATCATCGTTTGTATTTGGCCTTTCACTCCCTAGTTCGGATTTGGTGTTGTCCGAGCCCCTGCTCCATTAATGGAAGTTCTCCGAACTGCCATCCAAGAGGGTTTAAAGGAGGGTCCACCGGAAGAAGATGTTTCCATGGAAATCTTTGATGCATTACGACCATGGTTCATTAGTCGACCAGCATTGAATGAACGAGTATTGTCCGAGTTACAACCCTATGTCGAAACATGGTCGAATACAACCTTACTTCCTGAAAATGCCTACGGTTTTCGTTTATATCGGAACAATAGTCGTCTTCATATGCATCTTGATAAGCCTGAGACGCATATCATTAGTTTCATATTACACATTGCCTCATCAGACGATGCCGAACCGTGGCCACTTGTCATTGAAGATTATCATGGGAATACACATGAAGTCGTCCTGACGAGTGGAGACTTACTATTTTATGAATCGAGTAAATTATTACATGGACGGCCCCATACCTTCCAGGGATCTTGGTATACTTCCATCTTTGCTCATTTCCGGATACCAAGAAACGTTTGATAAATACAACAAGATCTATGCGATGCCACCCAATTGGAGAGCTCCGGCAGACCATCATGATCAGGTCCCCCTCAAGTTACATGGTCCAGGCTTCGAGGAACCTAGTTGTCCCAATGGTTGGTGTGGGACACAAGATTCCATTAAATGGACAGGACCAGCCACAGACGGATACCTAACAGCGCCGAATGGTCAATTGTATCGATTTATACCGAAAGCATTGACCTGCCGAGATGCTAGAGACCAATGCTCTCAATGGGCGAATAGGGGGGAGTGTACCACGAACTCAGAATACATGAATGTCATGTGTCCCGTGAGCTGCAACTCATGTCAAATTCCTTCACCTTATGGCGACGAGTTGTAGGGGGGGTGAAAATGGACTGTTCCCTCCTGGGCGTATATAGATATGTAGTTTGACTAGACTAACTATATACGACCACTCCGATAGCAAAAAGTATATGGTAAGATCACATGTGGAGTGGGAATGAAGAACCCTGCGATAAACAATGTACAGCATTCATTACTCCATCTTTACGAATATCTCCAAACGAGATGAGAACAGACGTTTATGAAGTATGAGGCCATCTTATTCAATGAACCTGACGCCTTCAACAGCCTTTACCAAGCTTCACGCTATAGCCGAATCCAACATTCGAGTCATCGTAGAGGACTGTCGATCCGAACATGACCATGAGGAAGCCCTCACCAACAAGACCATCACCATAGGAATCACTCACATCCAATTGAAAACAACGATCGTTCCTGAGGCATCTGGTCCATTTGTAGTCTGTGTTCGCCTCAAGATTTTTCATATCCCACAAGGTTCGACGCGCTGCCTTCAACATAATTGCGTTGTCTTCAGGATGGTCATCGGTACGGAGCTCGACCATGAGGTTAGTACAGGGTCCTGAAGTTGTGGGTGGAGCCACAGGACTGAGGGTAGGCGAGGGAGTGGGTTCGTTGGTGCTCTGGCACAGACCATTGACGCTACTTTTCCATTCATCGCAAGCCACACTTTGAATCCATGAAGTAGCCGAGCTCACACGAGCGAAGACAGCAGGTCGTCCGGGTCGAGCACAACCTATTGATTTCGTTGCCAAGCCCGTAAGTATGTCGACATCACCTTCTCGAATGAGAAGTGGGCCTCCGGAATCTCCGTTACATACACCCTCCGCGTCCTCGCCACCTGCGCAGATCATAACGTCTGCGATGTACCTTTGTTGACCCCAGATCCTCGTGCAAGCATCATCGCCCACCTTGGGGACGTCGACATCTTTCAATACATCTCATACGCTTCCATCTTCGGATGTGCGACCATATCCTGCAGCACTCAAGGTCTGGCCATCCCAAGGTAGAGCTCGGTCTGTGTTCACCACTACTTGTCTCCCAGTGGCAATGACAGGTGTCTTCAACCTATAGAGGTAAAAGTCATTGCGATAAATATCGGTATTATATTCGGGATGTAAACGCTCGTCAACAACTTCCACTTGTTCACTTCCACCACCGATCCTGACGAATCGACCAACGCGTCCACGACAGTGACCAGCTCCCAGAACGATATCGGGTCCAATCAGTGTCCCACCACAGCCACCGAAACGGACTGTTCAGTGAGGAATGCGAATCAAATACATCATGCAATATGATGTGAGTGTACCGGTAGACTTCAAGATGGTACGACAAAGCGATCATGTATTGCCACGTACCGAAGTAAGGGAATTCATTGGGATCTGATACGTCACCTCCGACGATCTTAACTTCGAAGTTATTGTCGTACCCTTCCGTGTCGTGGACGGATTTGATGGGTGATTCGATGATGGCTTGAGTGGTCGACTCATCCACGTATCCGATGCCTTCTTTAGGATAGATTTCATACCCGGGCACCTCATCGTCCACGAGATAATTCACGTCTTCTGGTCCATATTTTTCCATGGTCGCTTGTGTCTTCCTTTCCAACGAGTCGATGTCAGCTGTACCGTCTTGCAACATACACTCATCCTGTGGCCCCTCCATCGTCATGTAGAGAGCAGCCTTCACTCGCTGAGGTTGCTCCCCATCAATAGGATCGTTGCTACTGGTCGACGAGCGAAGATGACCAGAAACATGCGTATTACCACTTCCAGCGAACGCGGCGATGGCGACGAGAATGCTACTGGTGAATCTCATTTTGCCTTCGTTGATTTCCCTTTGTGTAACTTATGTGAGACAAATGGTTGGTACATCGGAGGATGGAGAGACAAATGCTATCATCATCGACTGTCTTGCCCTGTTTAGGAGTGTCTTGGTCTTGGGTCCACGAATGTGTGATTGATCCAGTTGTATCCCACAGGGCCATATTCACTTCTTCAAGGAAGCGAAGGCGGTTAGTCAATCTCATTTGGCTTCCTATGCTTTCGGCATAAATTGTGTGACAGATTGTGGGTGTATCCCATAAGGGAGGCAAGTGTGACTTCGTTATCTTCTCCATATAGACAGTCTTGGGTGAAGGAGTCTCACAAATTTTTGGTCAAACGTGGATTATGCACTACCCAAAGGGCTATAATCGCCGCTTGTCCGTGAACCGAGGAACAGATGTCGCTTTATTCCGTGTACATATATGGGAGACATTTTCATATTGACCCGACACCTGGACATCATTTCGTGCTCGGGTAAGGTCCTGCATGATTTTTACCAGGGTGAAACGGTGCGGCACTTCAATTGTAACGCATCGTTCTACCGTATCCTTTTTCCTCCCCGACAAACTTCTAGAGGGCTTCGTGTGCAGATGGGAAGGTTCAATCTAGAAGATCCCTTACCATCGTCATCGTATTGCAGAAATCCGGAGGATCCGAGCACTACTGGGGGATAGGCGGTACGGTCGTGCTGCTGACCCCGGCTTCTATTGCGCCATTTGTTGACTGTATGATGAAAGAGAGACCGCCGACAGAATGAGTGCCAATTACCACGGTTCCTCGCATGTATGATAATCGTATTGACTGTGACAGTGTGAATTCCTAGAAGCCTTCGCACGTACGATACCGACAGCCTGTCGACCACATCGATTTATCTCCATGGGTCGGTGCGTCTGTCCTTCGCCATCGCTTCCAATCTGTCGACTGTCGTAAATAAC
>Ga0194115_10006420_pt1 | contig 11914 bp, 8 predicted proteins | sample TA2MahsurfametaG_3_FD_148656 | JGI IMG/M metagenome (GOLD analysis project Ga0194115, IMG submission 148656) | Freshwater microbial communities from Lake Tanganyika, Tanzania - TA2015002 Mahale S4 surface | ecosystem: Environmental > Aquatic > Freshwater > Lake | place: Tanzania: Lake Tanganyika... | reverse complement strand
AACCAAGGTGACGTCGTAGGATAAGAAAAAAGTGAGGGTTGTGAGGACGACTAAGTTCCAGAGATCTACACTTCCTGGGCGCGCAACAGATCTACGCCATCTTTCCTTGACAGTTTTTTAAAAAAACATACCTTGGCTGGAGCCAACAATCCACTGGTAATCCGACGTTCACTTGCCATGACGATTCCATCTTTGGCAAGAATACCGACACAGGTACCAGCATTATTGATAGCCTCGATGGCATATTCGACCTATTGATGGGACCGGGATAAGAAGAATTGTATGGTAGCATACATGTATGAGTATCCAAAGCAAAAACAGCACCATACGCATAGCCTCCCACAAGAAAACGGACTCATTACACGAACTTCGTCCTAGCATACCTGATGTAAACGGCCCTCTGGAGAAAAGGTTGTAGTGGAAGAATCGTAACGACGAGCCATGATGTGTTCTTGCTATGACAATGTAGTGAATTGGATGATTGACCAAGGATCAAATGTGTAACCAACACCAAGATACCTGAGATCAGGAACTTTTCTTCTACACGAGAGGAGGGACAAGTCTTTTGTGTCGAACCACTATGACGATGCCTGCCGTTTGCTTTCCGTCTAGCGGAGATCTCTTCCACAGTCCAACAAAAGACAGAACGATACCGAAATCGAGATCATCGTCCTCACCAACGAGATGAACGTGAAGGATGCCAAGCGAAGTTTGGTACAGATCTAGCTTCGTTATTGGGTCGGTTGGGTCGGACAATGATGTCGTCTGTCATGAGCACGTCAAGACCTCGTATGTTTCGAGCTCTCCTGACCACCACGAAAAAACAACAACTACCAGCCGGTGTCCATAGCCGATCTTCTTTTGCTCGTCAAGCGATCGGTAGAAGTAGGTAACTTTGTTTGACGACGACAGTCCCTATCGTCTGCTGTTACTATCTTGGATTGTTCTTGTCATACGTCCATTCGATCTTCAGTACGCCGGACAAGGATCGATTGGGGCCTTTTTCACCGCTCACTTTTGTCAGTACCCAAAAAACAAAAAACAAAAACAAGAACACCAAAAAGGAAACCCAATGTCTAAACCACCATCACCTCAAACTTGTGTAGGATGTGGTGAACAATTTCCATCACGGAATGCATTCTTTAAACATTTGCGAGATACAGATGGTGCCTGTTTGTCCAAGGAGGAGTATGTCGAATTTTGTAAACATATCCGTCAAAAGGAAAAACCGAATAAGGTTTTGATTCTATTCGGATATTTACCAACGACAACCACAACAACAAGTGACGGGATGATGAGGATGATACGGAATGGAGATGATGCTGCTATTTTACTTCTTCAAGCGATTGACCGATGGCAAGATGAAAAGGATGGGATTGAGATAGAGAATATGACGACACCTGATCCATCAACGTACAAATTTAGTCGTTCCTATGGAAGTTCTCAACGGGGATTAGACGTCGTCGCACAAGATAATGATACTGGTGCTATTACAGAAGTCTTGGCGACGAAATTACGTCCTATCCGTGGTGGGATGACAATGGAAGAATGGGTAGATCAAATTCAAAAAATTCTTATACAACAATCATTATTCCCCAACGGGGGACTACTAGATGACCCATTGAAATGTCCCATCCAAATCCTTGGTCGACAAGAGATTGTACAGAACAGTGCGAAATTTAATGCTGAATTGGATGTCAGTCAAAGAAGGGTGGAATACTTTTTACCTATAGATGCTATTAGTTGGAGTGTCCCCCCAGGACTACAAAAGAAATTGGAATCCTTGGTACCCTTTTCACAGAATGGACAACATATTGATGATACCTTCAATGAAACAGATGAAGAAACACGAATCTATCTATTCAAATTGAAGAAATTGATGCAAACCCTAACGACACATGTTATGGATCTTGATATGAATGATGAGATTGCTGTCTTACAAAAGAAGAGTAGTCTACAAAAACGGAAATTCCTTGCCGTCTCGAACAAAAAGAAGAAAAGGGGGATGGATCATGATCATCTAGTATCTACTGCTGCTACCTCTACCACGACGCCGAAGAAGGAGGATGAAACATTGTTGATGAATACATCAGAGGGGGATCAAGAACAAACGACAACGTTGAATCCTGACAATATCAAGCTTACAAGTCGACATCGTGTCCTTCAACGAAGACGATATCACAACTTTACTCCAACACTCATGGCACATGAGTTTCTAGCCTGTCGACGAATCGATCGGATGCATCATCATAGTACCTACAAGTTCCCATCGTCATCATCATCATCATCATCGATGCTGGATTCTGTTGCTATTGTGAAGAATAAGCCCTTTATTGTATTGAGTCTGAGTGGAGACCTATTTTTGAATGGTCTCGTCTTTCGCCTGGTGGGGACTTTTTTGGCATTGGCGAATAATCTGATTGATAAGGAAATTGTGGATTGTCTTTTTGATGAGGATTATCCGGATCTTGTTCCGACACCTTCGGCACCTCCATGTGGGATGATTTCAGCAGAGGCACGCTATATGTCATGGGAAGGAAAACTCAAATGTATCCTATCGGCACGGAAGACTGATAGATTCTCCAAGGGTTGGAACGATCCAAGGACATTACACCGATGTAGGGCATGGGAGGATCTTGCCCATGAAGAAGTTGCCAAACAGTGGTTGTCCAAGGGAAGCGATCCCATCGACGGACGATTAGTAATTGAAAAGGAATGGACAGAAAGTGTATTACTTCCTTGGGTGGAGGGAGCAAAAATCCATCTTGAGAAATATCGTGAATGGCGCAAGAAAAGGCAAGATGTCGCTACTACTACTACGACCAGTACACCATCGGATTTTCCTATTGATTTGTCCAACGAACAACAGACGGCTCCTCCGGTTAGTACTACTGCGACTATTCCACCCATCGAGTCCGTTGATGATACTGTTCCGGAAGCTTTCAGAAAAGTCTTGTATCACTTACGGAAGCTGGATGAATCGGGTCTATGGCCGGCAACAACACCGAAGCGACAGCTCGTGATGGTGTCCACAGAGGAATCTGAGGATACAAAACAGGCAAAGACTACATCCCTATCTGTCGCGCGGTTAAGGGCTAGAAACAATAACGTCGAACGGTCGTCGGCCTATGTGTTTGCTGAGGGACAGGGAGGTGCCAGTGGAAGTTTCTCTGTGGGTCTGATGCCAGGTATTGGTAGTAAACCACCAAAGGCCAACTATCTATTTCCAGAACTTGTACAGGCAGCCTTTGAATTGGAACGGATTTTATGTCCCGAACGGGAACCGAGTAGTACGATTGCTATTAATCGGAATGCACAATTTCGTCCCCATACCGATAGTGGTGCCGGTGCAGGACAAAGTACGAGTCTTATTGTGGGATTAGGGACCTATGCAGGTGGAGAACTGATGGTCGAGGGTGAGAAATGTGATATCCGGTATAAGGCAATTGAATTTGATGGATGGAAACAACGACATTGGACATTACCCTTTCTGGGAGAACGATATAGTCTAGTTTGGTTCACACCCAAGGGATGTGAAGGAATGCGAGGGATCGATCTAGATCTATCATCAACAACATCTGCATCAGCTGTTGTTGCTGATACAATGTCGGGAACAGAGGAAACCACCCACACGATGGACTGTCAGTAATGAATAATCTTTAGATCCTTGAATAGGACAACAATTTTTAGAAGCAAAAGTCGCTACCATCTACTAACGTTACTGCCAGAGGAGCTGGTATCATAGCGTCGAGACATCTCAACGATCCGGGTCTCGTTGCGGAGACTTGGCATCCTGTCCGTCTTGCTGACGCCCGTTCCCCCCCAAGGTCACCGGTGGCGATATTCACGGTAATTGATGCCACTATTTTCGGGGGCCCACATATTGCCGCTGCGAACCACACGGCGACAGTCAATCCCAGAAGGCTCCATCTCATACGATGGGCAAGTTGATATTGTCAGTCTTGCGCCACTCGTATTGATACTGCACTTCCCAATCCGCTAGAATAATAAAAAAGGCAATCTCCATTCTCTATTGCAAGTGGGAAACATGTTTGCCGCTCGACTTGTGTCTCTTCGTACGATGTCGATGGCATCTTCTCGATATGCCGCGATATCCAATGCAAGATCTCGTTTCTCGACCCTTCCCTTGGTTCGTAAGGAAATCACGAAGGAGGAGAGAGCAGTATTACGAGCCGCTCGTAGAGAACGTGCTGCGGCTGTCCTCCAGGCACAGACGACGGCTACTGGTGGTGCTGCTGCTTCATCGTCGTCGTCGACGACGAGTCGATTGACGTCGAACAAAATGATGGCCTCACGATGGATTTGGTATGCGGCAGTTGGAGTTCCAACGACGATCCTAGTTTGGGGCTTCACGGATGAGAACAGCCCACCTGCTAGGTTTTCTGAAATGATTGGATTAACTGGATTTATCCAAAGCTATACAGATGAAATTGCTAAACCTTCCTATGATAAACTTATTCCAGATTGGTCGCAGGTAAGACCCCAGGCAGGTTCAGCAATCTTAGTATCTGATGTCAGAACGTCATCTCACCCAAAAACGATTTCATCATAAAGATGCCAAACGTCCCACACGATATTCCAGTACCTCATACGTTAGTCCTTGATTTGGAAAATACGTTGGTCCATTCCAGTTGGGATCGGAAATATGGTTGGCGTCATGCGAAGCGTCCAGGTGTGGATAAGTTCCTCATGGATATGGCACAATATTATGAGATTGTCTTGTATTCTCCATCTATTGATGGCGTCGCCGATCCCGTCGTAGTATCCCTTGATAAGTCGGGATGTATTATGCACCGTCTCTATCGAGATGCGACGTATTACAAGGATGGAGTCCATATGAAGGATCTTAAGCGACTGAATCGGAACCTTAATCGGATGATTGTCCTCGATGATGATCCAGAAGAGTGCGGGATGAATCCAGAAAATTTACTCCGGATTAAACCCTACCTTGATCCGAATGATCGGAATGACAATGCGTTAGAACGGATTACGCCCTTCCTTATTGAGATCGCCCGGGAGGGGTATGATAATATCCCCGAACTTCTTAGTCAGTATGAGGGTATGGATTCTGATGAGATTGCCGATGAACAGGATCGAAGAATTCATTACTACCGTCAAGCACGGGAGGAACGTAGTAGTCGAGGTCTAGGTGGGATTGCAAAAATGGCCTCACGATCTCTAATGGATATGGTACCAGAATTCGACCCCGTCCGATCAGATTTCCGTGGCGTATCCTCCTCCGGAACACCTCAACAACTGACTTCAAAGGACTTGGTCGGTCCAGCACCTTCCGTCCATAGTGATAGTGGCCTAATGGGCTTCTTAAATCGACGTCAAGAAGAAAAGGAAGATGAGATGAAACGAAAATTTGAAAAATGGAATGAAATCATGATTAGGAAACAAAAGGAAAAACAGGAACAGCAACAAAAATCGAATGCCTAATTTAAAAGATAAAAGGGAATCAATTGCCCTTTTGAACTACGAATAAATATCCAATTTCTCAAACATCATTCGATAAAGATCACGTAGTTTTTTGGTGCTGATATTCCTGCTGACTTTATATGAAATGATGCCCTCTCTAGAGATCCTTTAGGAACTCAGACCTCGATGATTGTGATTTTGATATGATATCCCCTCTACAGGATGATAACAGTAATGTAGCTTCTGATGCTATCTCAAATATAGGTATATACCATATCTGAATTTTGAGGATATGAACGTATGTATGTGTCGGGAGCCACGTCATCCTGTTGTCACCGCGAAACCAAGCTTTATACTCTCATCTCGACTATCCTGCCGATGGTAGTTACTGTATAGAAAGAGATTCTTCGCTCTCTGTCATTTCCAAATAAAACTCTTTTTGAGTTTACAAGAGACGAAGTGATTGCCAGGAAAAACGAAAGTAATTCAGTTGGACTCAGATATCGCTCTTCTAAAAGACAGTTGGAGAATGTTGGGCTCGAAGTGTTTTGGTGTTCTTAACTGGACCGTCGTCAGGACGTCTCGAGTGGTGACGGCTTTCTCGACATCAACGCAGGAGCCTCCACCATTGGTAATTCCAGTCGAACTCATATCAGATACTCTGTGACCCAATGGGTATATTGGGAAGAAATATCTCAATAGGGCAATCGAACAAGTCCTTAGGACGCCACTTCCGGGTGCACCTCATCGACTTGCATTCTCAGTGATTCGTGTCCCATTCTTCCTAGAACCACACTATGATGAGAACAAGCCATTCATTGAATCGAATCGTGATCGTCTCATACAAAAATGGGGTGGTAAAAGAGGTTGGGAGGAACAAAAACGTCGACATGACCTTAAGGGTAGAGGAATACAGGCAGGGATCCCACACTTTAACTTGGATCGTCTAGCTGCGAATACTATGGCATCACACCGTCTGATTCAGAATCTTGGTAAACGGTACGGATTGGCCGTTTCTGAAGCTGTCTATGATCGACTTAACCAGTAAGTACAACAGAGTGCTCCAGATATTGTTTACATTGAGAAATTGACCGCTAACTTTCCAAAATCTTGGAAGATATTACTTTGTCGAGGGACACTCGCTGAACGATCGTAAGCGACTTGCCTCTGTCGTGGCGGCAGAGCTTGAGATGTTGTTGGGTGCAAGTACTACTACCGTAGCTATACCGAACGAAGAGGAGATCCTATCATTTTTGAATAGTACTGAGGGTAGGAAAGAAATTGAAGATGCTCTTCGAGCACTAGGAGAGTTGGGTGTCCATTCCATTCCGAAATTCATCATTGAGGGGAGCATGATCGTCGATGGTGCTGCACATTCCGATGTCTTCGTTGAGATATTTCGAGATATTGAACGTCGAGGAACTATTCGGAATGGTCCTGTATTCGGTAAGATACTTGGAGTACCCGAAGAAATCATTCAAAGAGGAAGTCATACTGTAGAGACTTTGGAGGCTGCGTAGTTTTTGGGGATCAGTATTGCGGAGGCGATGATTCCAGATATTTCTTATGCGGCTCACCGTCCGGGCACCCCTTGTACTTTCGAATGACAGCTTTATCCAGGCCACTTGTATTGAAACAAACAGTTTTGGTCTATTCAAGCTTGAAAGGAAGTCCATGGGAGTGCAGGCTGCCGCCCCCCCCATAAGGCTGGTCTCGTTGTCTGGATGAGTTTAGGACCAAAGTTTCAATAAGTCCATCAATAACGTTACAACAATGACGCTGTGACGACGTTGCAATAATATGGATTTCGTATTCATGGTAGTTTGCCTACATATTAACTATGTTGATGAAGCTTCTAGGTATGTCGACCCGACCAGCGCAGGATTTTCACGAAGGAGCTGGTATACAATCGTAGTGGAAAGCTCATCTGGGAATGACGACGTCGTCCTCGAGCCACAACCTTCCTTGGTCTGTGTCGCCTTTGCAGCTGCGAAGAGGAATGGAAATAATCCAGTTTCGGGATCGGGTTCCGATAGTGAGTCGGGGTGTAGTTGGACGAATAAACTTAACAGTTCTTCAATCTCAGCAACGGGCGTGGGAGAATATGTCCTTCCACTTGAGCAACAGGCCTGAATGAAAGTACGGATCGCATAATGAATCGGAAGATTGCCCTGATCATCTTTTGTTTTGGCCGCTTCCGGTGGAGATAGTAACATGGCTGACTTTAGGAACATAGCCGACTCTAGTTGGAGCATTTTGGCATTGTCATTGTCATGCGTCCCATCCTGACGGGGCCAATCCCATCCATGCCATTGTCGCATAGCGGCATGATGAAGAGCTAGTCGACCATGTGAATCGGGAAGACTCATCTCATTGGGGTACATGGAGGCAATGATACTTACGACCGGCGGTGGGCAGCAAGTACAGGCAAAGGCAGCTCGGACCAGAGAGAAGGGGCCTCCATCTTGTTCTCTACTCGCCATCCAACTAGACTCCAGCATCGACACTAACTTCGTCCAGAACAGACTTGCTACTGCCTCCACTCTGGAGAGGACGAACATCCCATTCCTATCCGTCTCCCGGCTGTTGTACCGTTCACGGACCCTGTTCAATATTTCGAATGTTCGCTCTGCCCTTTCCAGTGCTTCATCTGCCTCAACAATCTCCTTTGGAATATGCCGCATTTGGAGAAAGTTCACTGACGGGTCCAACCGGCGTACCAACGCAAGATCCTGCTCAAAATCACCTCTGACCAAAGTGGCAAAGGCCACATAGTCAGATAACTCAGATGCTTCGTTGTCTCTTCGTTCTAGCTGGATATTCTCAGCACCGCCTCTTCCACCTTCATCGATAGACAAGAGACTACTCACAAATCGAATCCAAAGCCAGTGAAGAGGTGTAAGGCCGGAGGAATCTCGCTTACTTACAGCTGCAGGAGCTGCCGCTGCTATTAATGCAACCGATCGTGGTGGTTCACCACGCATCGCACAAAAATGGAGTGGCATTTCACCCTGAGTATTGGCCAAAAGCGCCGCACCTTCCTCGGATGGACTCCCTTGTTCCGCTTCTAGGAGTAATTCAATCGTCTCGGCACATCGACCATGGAAGACAGCTGAATGGAGTGCCGTATACTTCCCCCGATGTCCAGTAAAGACACAACTTGCAGCTGAGGGATAGTACTGGAGCATACAACTGACCATGTCATAAATCTTCTGTTCGACTCGAGCACCGGACCCACCTTCTTCAGGTCGTAATGACGGGGCATACACATTGGCCTTCAACGCCATGACGATGGGTGGCTCTTCATACTCGCCACAGTCTGGGACGACAGTTGCCTCTGGTGAACTCTTTACCAACATTTCTAGGATCTCCATCAAGTAACTCCCTTCCCCAGTTTCGCTTGTCATATGTGCTTGGAATCTCCTCCTTATTAACAAATGGAGGGGAGTGTGACCATCCACATCCTGCATCATCGTCGCGCGTCTCGTGGAGGAAGACTCTAACTGGGAATCGACCGTTAACAAAAGGTCGATGACTTCTGGTCCAATCTCTTCACAGACGACTGCCTCATGAAGGGGTGTCCCTCGTGATCCCACCAGGCGTCGTACATGTGCCGGACAAAGTCGAAGAATCGTCTCTACACATTCTATCGGCGCCCCATGACGACAGGAGAGTGCTAAAGCCGATGGATCCTTCTCATCCTTTGCCTCCTCGGGATGAGACTTTAATCGTTCCATCGCAATCTCCCATCGTTGATTCGTCAGGAGTTCCCGCAAGTGAAGGTTCGTTACATCTACTGGTACCTGATTCGTTTCCGACTGGTTAACTTCGACTCTAGGTCGTTTGGAAGCTCTTGTTGAGACAGTTTGCATCCTTTCGATAGTCAACTTTCGTCTATTGTCATCCACGAAGACACCACAGTATCCAAAGAGAGTTGCATCAAAAGACCAGAACCGATTGGTTTTCCTTGCTGTTGCACCAGTGGGAGGGGATTGGCGAACCATGGCATCGGTACGGGATACAGGGGATGGCGCTTCGATAGCAGCGTGTGAACGTGTGTGGACGCTAAAGCATTCGATGGGCCAAACACTTGACTAGCCAAGCGTACATAATGCCTACCATGTTTGCACAAATAACAGAACACCAACCAAGAGTTCTGAACGAGCTGACGTACTAATGGTTGCTTAAACACCAGTGCAACGTGTGCAGCTCCATTAAGTACGATTGTCGAATAACGTATCTTGTTGACAAGAACTCGACAAAACATCAAACACACGACAGATGTATGTATTATATGATAGCACATATGTAGATACGATAGTGTACAAATATGTACTGTTGTAGGTAATCGCAAGATGCTATGTTCTTAGGAACTTACATTCGTCGGAACAACCAATCATACCCCGCACATACATGCTATCATAAACTGCCCTTCATTACATTTTAGGCAGATTTTTTGCGACCTTTGACACTGTAAGATAGAAGACAGAAGATCTAAAACAAGAATGAATTTCCCTCTCTTGTTGGTACGTAGGTTCCGCCTGCACAATACACCACCACAGCCCTCTCTCTAGCGAGTTTCCACTACGCCCGCAATGACTAACTTTTCGATTTTGGCACGCATCCCTGGATCACTCATTGCCTTCTGAGCTGCCGCCGGATTCTCTCCAAAGTCACGAAGGGTTTGCTGAACAATAGGATCTTGGAGGATAGCCTGGATTTCAGGGTCAGCCATTGCCTTCGCGGCTGATTCCAAGAAATCAATTAGAACTCTATGTGTGAGAGAGCGCATGTTCTCCACGGCTATACCACGACGACATCCGAGAAAAAAACGGCTTACCTTGTTCTTCCTTTTGTTCCTTCGTCATATTCTGTCGTCCATAGTTGATTTGTTGTTGAACCTTCGCTAGTCCCTGCTTGCACGCTGTATTGTCCGGTTCAAGCTCAAGTCCAGTCTTGTATGAATCTAGGGCCTTGTGGAATTCCTTCATAACGAACTCGATATCACCTTTTCGTACCCAAGCCTTGACATATTTGGGATCAAACTCCAACGCCTTTTCAACCTCTCGTTTGGCCCCATTAAAGTCCATAATCTTACACAAGGCTGCACTTAGATTGTTTCGAATCGCCGCATTCTTCGGAGCTCGCTTTACAGCTTCTTCATACATTTCAACAGCCTTGGGCCATTCCTGTGCACGGAAGAAGTCATTTCCCTTTTGTTTCGCTTCTTCGGCTTTGGCATCATCTTGGTAGGCTGCAGTATCGCGTTTCTTCTTCTCCAGCTCATACGTCTTGAGGAGTCGTTGAGTATCATTATTGTAGCTCTCCAACTGTGCTTGGTTGCACATTTCAATAGCCTTTTCCATGTCACCTTTTTTGTAGTATGCCTTGGCACATCGAGTCAAAACCTTGGCACGATCCTCAAAGGGTGCCTTGTTCGCCTTTCCGACTTCGATAGCCGCAATCGAAGCATCGATACATTCATCCCACTTCTTCTGCGTAAAGTAGACAGCTGCCTTATTCGATACAAAGGTCATACTGGTCGGATCAAGAGCAATCGCTTCATCGTATGCCGCCAACGCCTTTTCGAATTCCTTCTTTTTGTACAATTCATTTCCCTCTTCCTTCTTCTTCTTGGCTGCCATTTCCGCTTCCCTCTTCTTGAGTTCCTCTGGAGTTAACATGGACACATCTTCTTCCATAGGTTCTGGCTCCGGTTCTGGTTCCTTTTTGGTGGGTGGGGGTGGAGTTCGGGTCGTCGTCGATGGCGTCGATGGAGAGGGTTCTTCTGATGATTCTGGTGATTGTCCCATCATAACTCCCAACATTTCCATCATTTTCGGATCCTGTAGCATCGTCCCCATCAGATTGGGATTCTTTTGAATCATTTGGATTTTTGCCATCATGTCTGGATCGCTTAAATATTTTCGCATCCTTGGATCTAATGCCATTTGAGCCACCATTTCAGGACCAAACAAGCCACCACCACCACTACTACTACTGCCACCGCCCCCATTCTTGTCCCGAGTTACCTCCTCCAATCCTTTCTTTAGACCAGCATCATTTGGAAATTTCGCCAACCCTTCTTCATAGGCTGCCGTTGCATCGTTGTATCGTTTCAAAGAATGTAAGGCGGCTCCCTTTCGAGAATATCCCTTCGCAAAGGATGGATTTAAGGCAATACAGGATTTGGCGTCCTCCAAGGCATTGTTGGCATCTCCCATACTAAGATAAGCCGCCGAACGATTGGAAAAGTACACATGGTTCGACCCATCTACATTGATTGCCTTGGTATACTGTTCTATTGCCAAGGAATAATTTTTAGCCTGTAGAGCCGCATTTCCGGCTGCTTTGAACTATTCAAGAAAACACGAAGATACACGATTGTCAGAGGGACGTCACGCCAAAAAAAGACACATTAACTTCCTGCCTTCACAATGAAAACGAATACACCCTCACACATCACAATTTT
>Ga0194115_10006418_pt1 | contig 11915 bp, 9 predicted proteins | sample TA2MahsurfametaG_3_FD_148656 | JGI IMG/M metagenome (GOLD analysis project Ga0194115, IMG submission 148656) | Freshwater microbial communities from Lake Tanganyika, Tanzania - TA2015002 Mahale S4 surface | ecosystem: Environmental > Aquatic > Freshwater > Lake | place: Tanzania: Lake Tanganyika... | reverse complement strand
CGTTTCACCGTTACTGCTGTTCGTGTCGAATTCTTCTTCTTGTTCCTCAAAGGGGATTTCTAGCCGACCACTCCTCGATAGGATTCGACTACTACTGTCTGCCACCACAACATGTCGGATATCAAGGAATCTTTGGTGGATCTCATTCTCACTATCTCTGACACTTCTCCACATGCTAGTCAACCACTGGTCATCTCCCTCTCTCCAGTCCATCCAGTGCGTTTCGACGCAACAAGAATCAATCCGCAATTTGTCCTCGGTAGGGTTTAGACCCGGCTCTCCAGGCCTACTCAAGGACTTGAGAAGCTTTTCTCTATCTTTCTCATTCAAAAGAATAGAAATCTCTTGTATACCAAAGGGAGTAATCAATCCTTGCTTCGGTCGTATTTTGTACCGTCCTGGTTGCGAACTTAAGACCTGGTACGTTAAAAAAACGAGGACGGAAAATGCGAGGAGAGACGCTGAAATCACAAAAGGGAGAGATTTTTACAAGAGTCCTACTTCCGACACGGAGGGTCCTCACTTACCTTGAACAACAAACCCCCGTCGGTAGTCCCAGGATGGCTCAGTTTCAACACGCAACGAGAGATTGTTGTAGGATCGCGTGATAAGACTAAGCTAACCTCCGCATTTGGATCCACCTTAACCGCCACCATAGTGATGATGATTGATGATGATGTTGTTGTTGTTGACTTCTTTTCCCGAGGGAAAGGGTACTAAAGGCGTTGGTCGGTAGTTGACCAAAGGAAGGACTCTACGTGTAATGTTATTAGTAGGGACTTTCGCCACAAATCAAACCCGGCCTCGTGTTGTGTTGCTGGTGGCATGTGGAAAATCGATCGGTTGTAATAAATTCGTAGCGTTCTACGACGACGATAACGAATCACTACAGCATTTAACACCCAGCTGTTTCGTGGGCATATAAAGCGAACGTAAGGCTTATACCCAAAAAGGAAAAACTTATGTCTTGAGTATGTCGATCGACCACTTTCCAGCAAATACGGGCATGGTATCACACAGGGGCGTATTGTTTGCCCCTCGAAGTTGGCCAAACTTGCGCCGTACAACGCTCATGGGTACGATACATATGCACCAGTAGATTCTTGAGAAAGACGATCCGACAAAGTAACGACATCACGTGACTCACGGAGAGCGTGTCTTCTTCCGTAAATGATTACAAGTTGCGGCTTTGATGCAACGATCCTAATCCCGAGGACACTAGTACACGATGTGGTACATAAAGGGATGTAGTGGACTCCCTCAGATTCTAGAAATTGCCTTCGTCGGTTGCACTCACACAACTATACTTTCCACATCAAAACGATTAAGGACTTATCTGACGTGAAAAGAAGGGAACTAATGTGTAGAGAGAGAAACATCATCCCGCCCCCCATTCTATCTCTCTCTCGAACTCTCTCTTTCCACAGTTAACGATAGGATTATTATTCAAAAGTCATCGTCCATCGTAAAGATTCGTTCCAATTTGGGTGGTTCCTTGAATATTTGATGAGAAAAGTCCAACTGAAAATCAAGACCACCAAAGTCAAAATCGTCATCCGCTTCAGGTTCCTTCATTTCATTCTTCTGTATACAGTCTTCTTTTTCTTCGTCGACGACGACATTCCATCGAGTGACTACTCCTGGAACTTGATTAAAATCAATAGTCTTTGGTCCACCCTTTTGTGTAATCATCCCCCTTTCATCTAATACGACATAAAAGGGGACAGTTTGAAAACCTAATTCTCTTTTGGCGGTCTCCTTATCCGATTGGGACATGAAATAATGATCTACATTCTGCCATCGTAAATCTTCCTCCTTTTCAATAATCTCACGTGCACCATCAAGTTTATCACAACAGATACTAATAAATTGGACATGTTCATATTTTGGATCACACGCCATCAGATCGAGTTTATCCAAGGCATCGGGACAACGTGTACATTTTGTCGTCCAAAAGTCTGTAATGGGGGAGAGAGGAGAGAAGTTCGAAGAAGAGAAAGTGAGACATCATCATCATTATCATCCATATCATGGGGAGGTGATCTTTGATGGACTTTTTGTGGTCGGCACGAAATTTTGAACTTATCGCTCAACTTTTGAGAAAAACGTACCGATGATAGTGGGTTTACCATTCACAACTTGTTGAGTATCCTTCGAATCTGCAGTACGAAGACAGACTAAGGGAAGTTGAGGAAGATCGGCGACTGTCATGATGTTGATAATGTTGATGATGAGGATGACTGATGTATCAGCACGTATCTCATTCACGAATTTATGTTTATTTTTGAAAAATGAGTCTGCATGGAGTAGACTGGCAGCAGAGTTGGTTTCAATTTTGGCGCAGACGGGAAGGCGCTCGAGGTCCGGAAATTCTCCAAGATTTTTTGGCGCGGAGCTCGACACAATAACTCACAGTCGCATGAGTCGTGGCGAGGTGGTTCCAACCATCCGTTCGTTTTCAAGACCTGTCAAGAATAGCCATGGTGTCACATCACAGTCAAATTGCTTTCTCTCGCTCCCTGCCAAGCAGTTTGGTATCTCTATGTTTCTGTGAACAGGTTGATGAGAAGAAGCTTCGTTGAATAGTCCCTGTGATCATTGGATACTGAGAATCAAGTTTTTGGGGAAACTAGAAGTTACGTTACGAGGCGGTTCGTTGTAGCCAAAGTGGCACAAGCGAAAACAAACTATGGACAGCCCATCAACGAACACAAGGATCGTCCGGTAGTCCTATGATAGTACCGTACTCACAAATCAGGCAAGACGTACGATGAAATGTCTCTGGGAGATTCTTTTTAGGGTCGCTGATGGTAATGAAGAAGAAGAAGAAGAAGTGGAACGTCCTCCCAGCATCTTCAACAGCATCACCACCACCAATGGAAGAAGTCAGCCACAGTTCGCCACCAATTCACCTCCTATACACCCAAGAGAACAATTCCTTCTCGAATATAATCGAGTTGCATCGAATGATCCAGATATAAAGGAATTATCTCTTTGGGATGTGGAGATGATACGAAAACATTTACCACTGGTAAAAAATGCATTCCTACAGAATTCCTGTATTCAGGTAATGGAATTTTCTTCCTTGGGATCATCATCATCATCATCATCATCATTCGTATCGGATCATAGAATGACTACTGGATCATCATCATCATCAATCCTTCAAGAATTATTCGATTTGGAGATACGATCCCTTCCAATCTCGATTCGGGAAATCATCTTTCGAAAAACAAGATTCCATACGGGTGATGATATCTATCATCTCCTACATGGGATATCCTTCCTCCCCTCATTACGGATCATAGAATTATCAGATGGTTCAATCAATGATGATATCCTCAAAAAGGTAGCAAGCATCGACCGTGGTGGTGGTGGTGGTTGTCCAAATCTGGAAGAAATACGATTACCACGGAATGGTTTAACCGACGAAGGATTCTTTGGAAACTTTATCCATTGTTTAATCGGTGGAGGAAAAAGAACACAATCCTGTCGTGCCCTGAAATCTTTGATTGCGGATGGGAATCACTTTCTTCATACTGATACCCTTTTGGATGCCCTAGGAGATGATGGTCTTCTTTGTTCTACCATCGAAATCCTTGATTTGTCAAATAGTCCAGTGGATTTGATGACGATTCTGGAAGGATTTCCTTCGCTGTCCAAATTGACCCTTAATTCTTGTAAGAATCGTTCTGGACGATTGGACCACAATCATCATCATACGATACTACGGCATCCGTTCGATGTTCGACGATGTTCACCGACTCTGAAACACCTATCTCTACGTCGATGTGGACTTTGTAATTCGGATGCGACCGACCTTGTACGGATCCTCCTTCTTCTGCCCCATTCCGATTGTTGGAAGGACTATCATCGTGATTCTGATCCAAGGCTTGATATCCTAGATCTCGAATCGAATATGATCGATGAAAGGTGGCTAACCGAGGCCATTTCGTCCCACCCGCTTCCATGTAAGATCCTCAATGTCCGATCCTGTCAGATCCGTCATGGTGACAGTATATTGGCATCATTATTTGAATCGCATTACACAATGAATTTACAACGAATCGATTTGGGTGGGAATCCCATCCGTCTAACACATCAACGTGATATTGAATACTGGATGAAATTGAATGAATTTGGTTTGGCACCAAAGACAATCCAAACTTCTTCTTCTTCCCTAGTCCATACAAGTCTTTGGGAGATGCGACGTTATGGGATAGAGAAAATCACTCAAGCTGACATTTTGTTCCATTGGTTCTCCCATAGACCAGATTACGCCATGAGAGTTAAATTGGATCTGGAAGGAATAAATCCGTTTTGAAGAACAAGGTGAGTTCCTGTCATCCCCATACACACAAACAAGACAGGTATGTTGTCCTTGTTATTATTGTTGTATACGAAGAGAGAAAACATAAGCCCGCCGTATCTCCGGACCGATACTCGCTCCTTGCGAACTGTACGGTTCGGTCAAAGTGTGAGGCAAGAGAAAAAAAAAACATTTTTTGGGAGTGTCTTATAGTTAGATGTGACTGCATCTTTGTATTCCATTGCATCATGTCTTGGATGACCTCCAACACTTACTATGACTATTGGATGTTTCCTTCCTTCTTCTTCTTCTTCTTCACCTCCGTCTCACCGCATCCTTTTGTTTTGCTTGTATTCTCTCCATGACACAAGCCATGCTGCTGTCTTTGTGTCGGGGGATCGAAGGATCTCATCTTCTGACTATTCCCAACGAAAAAGAGACTTGAGAAACGAAGTTAGAGATCAAGGTGGAAAATGTATGAACCATACCGGAAAGGGTCCCTCTTTTGTGCATGATGACATTAATCGGGATAGGAGGGTTTCGAGATCGGCGTACGCATATATCATACCACAAGAAGGTTCGTCAAGCCAACTCTTTTGTATTTTTTAAGGAAAAGAACAAGGTACCGGGATTCTTCTTCTTCTTCTTGGGTGTTCCTGAAAACGTCGAATCCCTTGTGGGTAGGATGGGATGCAACCATTTTCGATCATAGAAAATCTAAAGGGAACAAGCATCCTACTTTACGTATGGGTTTTGCTGTCGAGACAATTTTCGCAAACCAAAACTGTGTACCGAAGTTTGTCACAGCTACAAGCAGTAGTAGGGTGAAACTGGCAAACCATCATAGATGGTACCATCGAAAAAGGGAATCCAAGAACGCAAATGTATTCCATACCTACATAGCATACATATATAGGCACTGGAAACGAGTTCAAAGTTCCAAACCAATCTGCTCGTTGAGATGATGAAACGATTCCAGATTCCATATCCTCACAACTTCCGCAACACCAAAAGAACCAACGGGCGTTCGTGTTCGAAGATTTTTTCTTTTTTTTTGACAGAAAACCATCGTTCATCGCTGCAAAGAACACCTGAAGTATCGACTCAAGGTTCATAGTCGAAGCGTGCATAGTTCCAATAAAATTACAGTTACGAGCAAACCAAACAAAAAAACTCACCTCCAACCAACAAGCAACGACAAAAAGTTGAAAGAAAGGAAAGGAAAGAAAAAGAATAATATAAGAATGGTGATTTCGATTGAAGGAATTTTTTATACAGCCGAGGCATCTCAACCTATGATATCTATTGAACAGGGAATGTTGATACAAGGTATTGGTTTAGAGGGTGATCGATATGCAAAGAAAATTGGAACCTATTCGGTCTTGAAATCATCTATCACCAAACCAGGTGAACAAGAACCCGGAAGACAATTAACATTAATTTCTGGAGATGGTGTCCGTGAAGCCTTTCACGGAAGTTCTTGGGAGGAAAAGAAGATAAAATCAATGGGTGATTTACGTCGGAATATTGTCCTCAAGGGTATATCATCCAATGATCTTTTAAATTCGATCGGCTCAATTATAGAAATTGGTGCAACAACAACATCGTCGGATGGTAATGATAAGATGGAGTGGTACGATTATTTGCACATCGGAATTGTGTCCCCTGTATGTATAATGAAAGACGAAATGGAATACCAGGATTGATGGAAACACTTTGGGAGACTGGAGGGATATCCTGTGAGGTCCTATCGGGAGGGAAAATTTCTGTTGGAGATACAATATCCATAAAGCCCAACAAGGAAGGGTTAGTAGTCGATCCAAGATTCCGTGACGAAGGATTTTTCATTCGGCCATCGAAACGGTCGGCTGCAATGGTAAGGCAATCACTACAGAGTTCGAAGGAGCTCTACAAGATCCTAAGCGTTTCCGATCCGGAAGGCGCAGCAAGAGCTCAGTCATCCTACGAGTCCGTTGGACTTTGCTTCTGGCCGAAGTCAAGTACCACCATGTAACAAGTTGCATTATGATTTTGACAAGGATAGCTCCGGGCAGATTCTGGTGTCCATGAAACGCTGGAAAAATGGGTACCTTGAATCAGAATCCCTGTTCGCTTTATTACATTTACATTTTCCCATAAACATTTATACCCCAAGTAAATGAAGGAAAGCCCCGCTCATATGGTGCCATTACATTTACATCTCATCGGCTAGCATCTCCTTGATCGTATTCTTCTTCCCCGATAAGTCCACTCCAAACTTCTCAGACGCTGTTTGGATCGCATGCTTCGTAGTCGCTTTATTCATATCGAAACATACTATGTACGCCTTGACCCACTGCCGTAGAGCCGCATCATTCGGCTCAGCCCCACGCTTATGCTTCTTGACAAGTGTAAACGGATCTTTAGCTGGTTCTGCTTTTGGTTTGGTAGGCGAACGTGATACATTCTTGACGACTGCAGTTTTCTCCGGCTTCACATCCTCCTTTTTCTTAGGAGATACGGTCGATTTTTCAGGGCTCGGCGCCTTCTTCGCGGTCTTTGTACTGGGCGCCTTCTTCGAATTGTCAACCTTTTTCGGAGTGTCTGCCTTCTTCGTACTATCAGTATTCGGAGCCTTCTTCGTAGTGGATGCCATTTTTCCATTAGCTGATTTCTTAGAAAGTAGATCAGGGTACTCTGAGTTCAAGAAATCTTTATGGGGTTGAGATAAGAAATCCAAAAGATTTTCGATCATATCGTCCTTATTAAGGGGCTTGCCATCGTCGTCAACCCTGATGACATCAAAAAAATCGCAGAGCATTCGAACTTGGGCCAAGATCATTTTGAACGCCTTTTTCGAGTATTTTTCCTTTTTTCATCCAAGCAATATAGGAACAAGGAAAGTATCGCGAAGCAAACATTTTTCAGCTTGTTGTATGATTCAGGGACGACCACAAGAGGAAATCCCGATGATATCCAACCTACCTCTTCACGTTCATCTTCCTTTTCCAGCTTATCCTTATCATATCCCTTCGGGGCCTTTTTGAGGTAGCCACTAAAGTCTCCCAGATTTTCCAATAATCCCTTCTTCTTCGCGCTACTTCCCTTATTGCCAAATAAAAACTTGTGTGCGAAGAGGATATCTTCCATGGTATGTTTTTCCATACTTGCGACGACAGATGGGAATTCCTTCAGTTCCTTACCCCGACCAAGGATGATCGTTACCTCGGCATGACCTGTATGCATTGTGAAGTCAACCGGTTCAAAAGACGATTCGAGTGATGACATACGTTTACGTTTCACCCCCATGGCGGCATCGTCCTCGACTTCGGATGACGACCGTTTGTTTTTCTTCTTGTTGTCGTCTTTACTATCCTTCTCGTCGTTTTTATCATCATCATCATCCTTTTCGTCATTATCATCTTTTTCGTCTTCATCATCCTTTTCGTCGTCTTCCTTGTTTTTGTTGTCGTTGTCATCGTCGTCGTTCTTGACGGGTGCAGTTGCCGTCTTGGTCGTTTTTTTGGCGGGTCCTGTCATGTCGAGAGTTGTCGTTTGGGAAAGGAATGTAAGGGTTCTGGATTCAATGAAGTCCTCTGATAGCAGTGAGACGATGTAGCACCGAAGGAAGGTCACGTGAAGCTACCAAGAGTGTCGTTTTGGCAATGTTGACACAGACTTGGTGGTTGTGGCCCAAAACTTTGGAAAATTCGACCAAAAAAAACAAATGAAAATGTCGTGCGCGCACATTCCGCCTCCCCGTCTGGGATCCGATAACTGTAAAATGAATGTGGGCGAAAACGCATTGACGTTTTTTGATGTTTTTCAACGGTTGCTTGCACGCAAGCCTCGCCGCAAGGTAGCAAGCTAAGTCGTGTCGGTCGGACATACGGTACTACCTGCACCATGCTTCTCTAGAGTAGCTGGAGTTTGCTGAAGAATGGTCGGATATGACAATGTTATTGTTCTATGTTATTTTGCTGTCCTCGTTGCAACTATCGTGGGAACGTACGATTCCGTGTTTTTCGTATGGTAGCAGTTGCTCGTCCTTCCTCTCATTTTCTACGTTTCCGATCGCATGGCAGACTACCGTACCATCTAGTAGTGAAGGAAAAATGGTGCTCGCATCATACTAGGAATGACAATGTACGATACACGACAACCTATTCTGATCTATTGAGAATGTTGGCCTTAAAAGGAAACTCACTTTCTTAATTTGCATTATCTATCAGCTAGAAGGGGAAGGAAGAAGTCGTACTACCAACTCCACTCTAGAGTTTGAATTTTTAGATTACGAAAAAAAAAAGTCAGAAACCCTCCCGATTGTATGTTAGGACGCTCAAAAGAGAAGACCAGGTTCCCAAAAAGTCACCAAGTCAGGGGGGGGAGGGACATGGTATTTTCTTTCTCTTTACTTCCAGAATCCTTGCTTGTATTGTTGGTGTGCCAATCCAAATCCCATGGTTCCGTATCCGGTAGCCTTTTTGTTTTTTTTGCGAAAAAGAAAACAGAACACAAAAGCACAACATTAGGAAAACGAAAAAAAACAGATGAAGAAAAAGACCCAAACATGATGCGGATTCTTGGTGTTGTTGTTGTGGCTTGTTCTTTCCCATCTCATCGATCATGCCCTACTCAAACATTTCCACTTACCACGGCAAAGAAAATACCTGCACCGACAGCAACACCATTGTACGGAGGTTCAAAGCACAACTACAACATTGGAAACACCAAATCAAAGAGAAAGCAATAGATGAGAAATCACATGTCGTTTCCTTCCCAAAAATGCAAAATGGTCTGTCTGTCTGTCCCGGTTGGCAACAACAACAACAAACGACAACGTACATGAGATTCGGTATGGCTTTTGGGAGGTCGTTGCTTTACAAAGGCAGCCCAATTATCCGATGCCTTATGCATCTTGGGAGTTGTCGACATTTGACGACGTCCCACCAAGGCGGCGGTGGTTGTGGATCGCAATACTCGAATTGAAGATGTCATCATACCGATACTACAAAAGTGAAGCGATGCAATGCAAAATTTTCCCCGCCGCTACCGACGCGCAAAAGAAGATGGAAAGAGAGGTGGTGTGGTGGGGGTTATTTTCCCGTTGGGCTACCACGGTTCGCTTTCCGATTGGCGAAGCTACAGTACTTTTGGCCTCTCCCATCCGTACGTATGATGCATATGCATCAATGTAAACATGCACGTACGAACAATCGAATAGGTACGTATCCTATATCCATATGTACGTAATCTTCTGTTTTCATTGCGATTCACTGTCGTCACAACACCCAATGCGTATCCTAGTAAATGGAGAGGGTCGGCTATCATCGTCTCAATCACATTATTCCTATTTTGAAACAATTGGTGCAGTATGGGGCTGAAGTAAACCGATTGGATAGCTCGGGACGGTCCATTCGGCACGTCCTCGCAAAGTAGAAACACTGTTGCTGCAGCTCTGTGCTAGGACGACCTTACATGTCCTAGCGGAACAGCTTGACTCGACAAGCTGAGAGACGATCTTGCCAATGTTCGAAATGCTCTCGGAGCATCGTCAGGCAAACCGAAACGCTTTCGATCCTTCGGGGGAAGACGCCCTTACTACCCATCGTCATAAACAAGATTGGCTACTTTAATCCCGATGGGATGTTGCCTGGAATGGACCCGCTTTTGGATCAGATTGATCCAAGACTCATCTCAGACATGTTGTTGAGGGTTCTTGAAAAACTCTTGAAGCATCATGCTGTCCCAAACATTCCCGATGGTTTGGGCTGGACAGTCTTACATATGGTAATGGACAAGGTGCTATAACTTTCGTCCCGACGGGATCTCGCCAGTCCTGGACCTACTTTTGGCCCAAGGTGCTCAACCAAACCGATCGAACAGCTTGGGACGACGAAGAGCTTTACATGCCTTAATGGATCAACTTGACAAGATCATAATCGCACAGATAATGTTGGGGGTTCTGGAAAAACTCTTGCAGCATCACACAGATCCAGACGTGAAAAGATACCACCGACCAACGAATCCCATTGCACAACGTCCTCGGAATGAAACAAGGAAACACACAGCAGCGTCTGATCAAATGGCAAATCTACCAGACGTCGCACCAGCATGGAGGCGATGCAGCTGCTTTCATTCGAGACATTCATGGACACCTCCTCCTTCTTCTGGGGGCTGCCCCCACCAATGCGTTCGATCGGACGAATGCGTCTTGACTGCTTCAACCGGTAGAACAAAAAATCTTCTATTGTCATTTTTCTCAAGTTGGGAGGAAAAGACTGTGAGAGGCAAGTACGGTAATACAGTGTACAACATCGTGGAATGTGTTTTTTCGGGAGATGTGCCTTGGTTTAGTGCGTAATCATAGATATCGTACATGCATATAGGTTCGTCCCGTTAGTCTATGAACATAGGTAAGTAGCCGAAAGATCTACGAACGTACTAATAGTAACTGTGACTGTGATATGGGATGAATGGATGGATGGCCTGGATGAACGATGACACAGGTTGTTTGCCAGTTGCAGTTAACTCTAGTAGAGTGTTGAACCATCCAACCTGAGCGGACTGTGATTCCTGTGTTTAGCTTTCGTTTCAATCTCACAAAAAGACGTTATACTGACGGAGCTGTTTGGGGTATTGATCCATCAGTAAGAAAACGACGCTTGTTTGTGGAAAGTTCAGGTTTTATTGGGCAACGTCACGAAACCAAACGAAACGAACGAAACGCAGAAAGGCAAGACAATAAAAAATGGTGAATGCGGTAGCGTCTCGTATCATCCCCCGACAACGAATCTCGAAGGTTATGGCGAAGAGTGCGATTGCGGAAGCGAATCGGATGAAGGAATTGGCACAAAATGCAGATGCACCCATTTCAGTCGCAAGGATTCCTAGTCGAGTCGGAGATGATATCCAAAGCGCGAATGTCGTATTACGACCGATGGGGAACAGTCGTCGTGTCTTCTTGATGGACCCATATTTGGAAGCGGAAGAAATGGAAGGCCTAGCTCATCGGATCCATGCATTGTCGAATAATGAGGCCATTAACAGTGTCCTGATCGCGTCGGATGATCAAGATGATCATAGTATGAATTGTCTCCCCCGATACATTACCGATTTAGATAACGCAACCTTTGGTGGATTGAATATGGATTTCGATCCAAGTCCTGGTTCTACCTGGCATGTCTCGGGGGGATATGATCCATTGAAGATTCAAGGAGAGGATCAGGATTCGAATCGATATCTTCTTGATAGTCTCCGCAAGTTAGCCTTAGCAACGAAGGGAGAAGAATCTGCGACGACGAATTCGTCTACCCGGGTCCCTATCATTACGATGCCCCACGGGATTATTACCGATGGTGGCTTCGCCTTTTGTATGGGAGGATATGTCCTGGCGACAAGACAGACATCCTTCCGAATCATGAATCCATCTCGTGGATTGTCCTTCGATCCAGTCGGATTCTCGTATATCCTACCACGATTAGGTTGGGATAATGGACAACGGAGTTCGAAATATCGAGGTTGTGGCCTACTATTAGCCCTAACTGGATATGAAGCGGATTGCTATGATATGGTCGAAACCGATCTTGCCACTCACCTGGTGAGTGATTCTTCTGTCCTTCCTCTC
>Ga0194115_10006417_pt1 | contig 11916 bp, 11 predicted proteins | sample TA2MahsurfametaG_3_FD_148656 | JGI IMG/M metagenome (GOLD analysis project Ga0194115, IMG submission 148656) | Freshwater microbial communities from Lake Tanganyika, Tanzania - TA2015002 Mahale S4 surface | ecosystem: Environmental > Aquatic > Freshwater > Lake | place: Tanzania: Lake... | reverse complement strand
TCGTACAAAGCTTGGCGGCAAAAACACCCGCCAACACCCTACACATACAGTACAGACACGTCGACGCACATACGGTAGGTACATAGGGAGTATCATAGGGACGTCGTGAGCAAAGAAGAATGTCACAGTCATTCAAAGTCAATTCATCAATCATCCCAGGATCATCGCGATCGGGATACGAGAACATGCTAATGGGAACATGCCAATGCTACTACCGCTACTACTACTACGGATTCTCATCTTTATTTTATCTATGATACAAAAGAATACGTACTACATGACGAAAGATGAGAATTCTTCGGTATTGAATATTCGCAGTTGTTGGGAAAATCAAAAAAAAGGACGAAAAATGGTACCTCCGAAAAGCCGTCAGCGACCGTACTAGTAGTAGTACTATCCGACTACCGTATGTTTCTTCCTCCTCTGGGTGGGCGGGGGGAATACTACCGTCTTCTGAATCTCGGCAATCTGTGCCACCTCTTAACACTTTAGGGATTGATGAACAAAGTGAATCCCTTCAATGAGGACTGTTTGATATCTTTCTGCCCGGATCGAATAATGGAGATTGCCCATAGCTTTCACTTTGTTCACGCATTTTTGTAATTGTTCCATCCCCCTATGGACATCTCGAAAAATAATTTCCTTCTTCCCCACCGAATTCGTTTCAAGGCACGCTCAAGACTCTCTCGACTTTAACACCGACTTCTTCCGAAACATTCTTCCTTTTACGAATGTTCTTTAGCATATCAAGAACGTCACCTGCAATCGTAAGGATATCTCCAACGACTGGAGTCACCTCCTCCATTAAGTTCTCAGTATCTCCTCCTAATTCATGCTGGTCATCGGCAAGTCCCATTGGCATCGGGTTGTTCATCATCGCGTTGTTCATCATCGCTGGTAAATGGGGTGATGATGACTCATCCTTATAAGATGGAAGACTGGACCGAATCTTCTCAATCTCAGCAACCATAAATGCGTTAACGTACTGGTGGAGGCAAGTTAATTTGTCGTTGAGATTTGATTTACAGGCCTTGGCACTCAGAAGGTAACTGATTGTACTCATGTTCTTTACTTCTTGTAGGTCGTCTTCCAGTTTTTTCCTTCCATTTTGTACATCTTTAAAACGATCATCAGTCGTGATCGTCTCCCAGCCTGATTCAAACTGTTCCATTGCATTATCGACATTATCGCTTTGATACTTGATCTCATCGAGAAATGCCTTCTTGTCAAGACTTGCATCGTTCCATTCGAAGAATTTTCGAAACAATTCAATCGCTGCAACCACACCCGAAAGAACGATCCAAACAGTCGCAGCTATCGCCATGATATTTATCTTGTTTTCGTGAGGATGCTGTTTTTTCTTAATGCTTGGGTCGACGAAATACAACGGTGCAGCAAAATGGAGGAGGTCAAGAGGTTGGCAATGGAAAGGTGTGACAAGTTTCGTTTTTCTTTGCGTCGAAAGTGCTTCTAGCCCATTCGTACAAAGAATAGGTAGTTACTTGGTTTCTGTGCGCCGTCCGGAAAATTCGAAAAGGAAACGTAGAGCCTTTGGTAAAACATAGTTTGATTTCGCATCAGATCTTCCCAAACAGGGGGACAATATTTTGTGCAAATTCCTTCTCTCTAAAGAGAAAGCCTTCCCCGACAACCCTTACAGGAGAGGACATTTTCATCCGTTTTACGGAATTCAGTAATCTGAGCAACCTCAAAACATTTTAGGGATTGATGGACAAAGTGAATTCGTTCAGTGAGGATAGTTTGATATCGTTTCGCACGGATAGAATATTTGACGTGTCCCATATCTTTGACTTTTTGAATATCATCATGTAATCGTTTCACCCCCCTAAGGACATCTTGAAAAAGAATATCCTTGTCTCCCACTGATGTAGGTTCAATTTGTTCTACGGCATGTACAAGACTTAGAATTTGGTCATCGATTTCCTCCAATATATTCTTCTTTTCATGAATCGCTTGGAGCATAGCAAGGATCGCATTCGCCACTGTAATGATCTCTCCGATGATTGGTATTGTGTCTTCCATCGCGTCCACAATCGTCTCTTCAATACCTTCTGGCATAGGGCCCATGCCTGGTATCATTGTCGTCGTCGTCGTCGTCGTCGTCGATACATTCATAAAATCTGTGGGTGGGTTCTGTTGTGCTGATGATCCACCACCCCCATTATTTGGAGATGGTGGGATATGACTCATCCGGATCTTCACCATCTCAGCGACCATAAACGTACTGAGATACTGATGAACGCAAGTTAATATCGTTCTTTGAGACTTTCGTGACAAGTCTTCGCAGTCACTACGTATTTGAGGCTACTCATGTTCTCCAGTTCTTCTAGTTCCTCTACAAGTTGTTTCCTTTCCCTTTGCAAATGTACAAAACGATCATCATTCATCTTCATATCCCATTTGGGATCAACAAGTTTCAGAGCATTATTGATATTGTCGCTTTGGTACTTGACCTCCTCTAGATAATCCTTCTTGTCACGACTTGCTTCCAACAGTTCAACGACTTTGCGAAGAACCTCAATGGCGCCAATGACACTAGAAAGGATGATCCAGGTAGTCACGGCGATTACCATGATCGTCCGTAGTTGATGCTTCTTGAAAAGATTCGACAAAGAATTTGAACCACGAATGTCAAATGGGGGACAAGAGGAAACTAACGGAAGATATCAAGCAAAAAACCTTGATCGATGAGATGAAACAAAATGAATGTTGCGTCGTCGTCAAGACGAGTCTTACACGAGGCTTTTTTTCCAAGGACACCATCACAGTCATCATCCTTTAATGTCTGTGATCATGTCTATCACGGGAGGAGTTACGTGGGAGTACCCCATACATATCAGCGTCATGGCATCGTCATGGATGTCCAATGGGAAGAAGGAGAAGGAGACTCGGACGTCGAGTTGACCATACTCGATTTCTCCCAGATTGGAAAAGGCAGCACAACCCCTAGTAGTTTCTCCACGACTTCCTCCTCCTCGACGTCCGGATACCCAAGAGATATGGCACGAGAAACTCCGAATCTTGAATGTATTTTGACAGTTGATATTCACACTGATGATTGGAACAAAGTGGAATATAATGCTTCAATGTGGAAGAATGGGACTTCTCGGATGGGAAAGTGGACGACAATGTCGTCGGATCCCGTAGAATTGGTCCTTGCCCGATCGGCATTCCTTCTACGGAATCCCGAAATTCTTCCGGATTATGATGTTATGAATGCGAATTGTGAATGTGTTGCATTCTGGTGTAAGGCGGGAAAGTGGTGTACCCTTCAAGGAAGTTCTCTTTTGTGTAGTGTGGTAGCAAAAGAATTTGAAGATTGGAGCAGGGGTAGCTGGTCGGGCAGCTGTTGCCCAAGTTGCGGTAGAAGCTCCCGGCTGCAGGCATGTGGGGATGGCTAGGATACACAACGACGTCTCAAGCGTCTTGGCTTTCTCTTGAAATCCAGCATTCCTTCCTATCGTAGCTGGATGTACAGCCGTGGCGGTAGCGATCCCTGTCGTCAAATATTTGCGGAGTGAAGGCAATTTGCTAAGAAGTGGAACGAGTCTTTCGAGCGGGAGGAAAGAAAGGATTCCTCCTCCCCACAGTGAACTTTCCACTCGACATATAATTTTTGTATTTCATCTCTTCACAGTCAAACGAATTTGTAATACCGTTTCAACAAAAGAATCAGCACTTACAGTTAATTTTCCTCGTTTCTGCCTCGTATACTTCGTGGTGTGGATGCCAAATGCCAAGAGGTTACATGCAATCCTGGCAGACCACAGTACAACCTCGCGAGTCTGCCAACCCCGTTCCAGTCACGGCAGTCATGTCCATCTTCATATATATATATTCCGTAGGTATGTATATTAGGCTCCAATAGGTTGTCAAAGTCGGTGGGGTCTGTCCTCGTCGGCCACCCTGCTTCTCGCCATCTGGCTTGTCCACGTGTCGGAATTGATGTGACAGTGGAAAAGCATCGTATCCACAGCCCAAGACCGTGGATGGCCCTCCTCTCGTCTTTTCAAAATTGAGATCCCTTCTTCCCTCCCGCCACCACCTTTGTCTCCTCCCATCCTCCCAATCATCAACAAACTGGTGGGTTTTCCTACATTCATCATCGAAAGAAGAATATATCATCACTTTCAAGGGGAAAAGCTCTATTTTCTGGTTTGTTCTTTTAGCACGTCACAATACGTATAGATCACTGACAGGATGCCATCATCGACTACAATGATGATGATCCATAACACCGACTGTAGCGCCTGCAACAGTAGCAAGAATCATGACAAGTACCTAAGGACAAGGAAGACACCGACGTCTCGTTTCACCGTTACGGCCTTTTTGACTATATTGTTATCAAGTTTCATGCAATGCCATGGGGGTACATCTGGAGTTCTCATCATTGTGGAATCTAAATTTCTTTCGTCATCAATGACAAAAAAACCGAATCGACACTTGCTTCACCCTCCTCGATCGATCATCGATGGTCAAAATCATCATCATCATGATCCTGCTGCCATGACAAGTCCATCATGGGGATTATGGATGGCCACCTCTCTACGGGGTGGTGGAAGTGGTGGTAGCAGTAGTACCAGTACGACGACTGCTACGACCTCGAAAAAGAAAAAATCATCTTCGAAAAACAAGAGTAAGAAGTCTAAGAATAAATCCAAGATATCTACCGATCCATCACCTACTACCGAGGTAAAGGAGGAAAAGAAAGAGGAGGTAGAGGAGGAGGCTGTGGTCGAGGAGGAAGAGGAAGAAGACGAGACTGCAGCTACTACCGATTCCACCACCACAACTTCGACGACGACGACGACGACGAGTAGTAAGGCACAACTTTCCAAGGCCATGAAAGAAAAGGATGCTGCCGATGCCTTGGGTGATGCCATTCGGTACGTAAATATATATGTGTGTACAGGTCACATACAGACAGGGAGCGCCTGGCTATGTTGTTTTTCTTGTTTTGATTTCTGCTTGGTTCAAGATTTTATGTTCACACTCATTGCTTGTCTTGAAACTATTTCCATATGTTATCCCATGAACTTATATGCGAACACACATTTATGTATATACATATACAGGGACCGTGCCGACTTATTACGATCAGAAGATCCACTCTTACATTCCATTGATATGTCAGTCCAATCGTTAGGTCAGGCTTTGGGAACATCGGATCAGCAACAACAACTTCGACGAGAGGGTGGTGGTGTCGAAGCTGCACCATCTTCAGTCATTGCACAATATTTTTTGAAATCTCATGGTGGTGTCCATCTTGTCCAATCCGTATGCAGTCTTTTGAGTACTATGGCCGGCGTCGCAGCATGGATCTTATATACCTCCTCCTCTCGTACAGCACCACCGACGTCGGTAGGATTCACATATAGTCTCTTTCAACGGACCTTCCTCTTTGCGATGCTCAAGCATGTATCGGGCCTTATTGCGGCAGCATCGGTGGCAGCTCAAGCTATTCCTAGTATCGGGTTAAGTCAGGCAAGGCAATGGATGGAACGGATCGTGAAAGATCCGGTATCTCAATATGTCTTTTTCAATGCACTCATGATGGTATGGTTCCCATCGAAGAAACGGATTATCGATGGGACCTGTTGGTGGTGGAATATCAAGAGTCCATTATTACCCCTTGTCATGTTGGGGCCTATTTTAGTCCGAGAAGTCATCAGTAATATGTGGGTCCTATCAGATGTCTTGGTGTTGTGGAATGTCGGAAGTCCTGAGGGGGTGAAAGCGATTGAAATGATTTTAAAGGTCTCGAATGCGGCTGTCAATGCAATCATGAGTTTACTCGTCACACCAGACGTATGGCGAAAGGCAGATTCCGCACAACGACAACTCATTTTAAGCAAGGTTGTTTCGAAAATTTCCTTGGTATTGGAAGTTGCTATTGGATTACTCATGGTTATGGATGCTGTCATGGGTGTGTTAGGGTCTGCCTTTTTAAGTGGATCGAAACGTCCACCCTTTGTGGAGAATGTTATACGATTGGTCTGTGTCCGATTATATATTCATTTTTTATGGATCCGAAAACCAGCTATTGAATCCGTCGTGACACAAATACGTGGTGGTGCATCACAATTCCCCTTTTATATATTGGATGCATTATATGATCCTGCCAAGGCAATGGGCCTACAACGACCTATACCAAAATCGACAAAGATTGAAGAATGGCCATGGTATGATCAATTAGCATTAGCCATGGGATTGATTGACGAATAAAATGATCCGGCGATCGTGATCACTTTGGATGGATGAGGAGAGAGAGATCCCAGAAAGGCGAAAACGGACGATTGTTGATGACAAATGTCATCCGCCTTGTTGGTATGGCCTATTGTAAAGTGTTTGGTTAGGGTTGGCGTTGAAGGAGACGAAGAAGAAGAATTCTGCCAGTAGTTGTTGAGTTCGCATCATCTACAGACGTATGAACAAGGGGAGGGCCTCATGTTGTCGAATAAGGAAAAAGGTCAAGACAAAAGGAAACAACTGAGGGATCCTTGGTGATGGCTACTACTAGTTCTCGTTCCGACGTGTTTATGTCTTGCATGGTACTGTACAGAGTTTGACCCGTCATACCCATTCATATCCCCTCCGCAAATCCCAGATTGAATCGGTATGATACGAACAGTACCTAGTAGTAATATTTCCCTTTTTGTACATCCGTATTTTACCCAGTACCGGTAGTCGTAGTACTCTCAAGTTTTCTTTTCCGTGTCGTTCGTTGGTCGTTGTCGTCTTTTTCCTCCTCTTCCTGCTCCTCTTGTTGTTCCTCTGTTGTTATATCATCAATGAATACGACTAGTTGTTTCTTCATTGCTTCATCACCTTTCATAAGACGTTCGACTAATAAAGCATGCATCACACCCTTCTTATTTTTGTTCTTGTGATATATACTCTTAAGAGAGATCCGTGATCCGTGTCACGTCATCGGAAAACGATCTATTTGTCCCACCAAAACGAGAGCATAAAACAAGTCCCGAATCCCAAATCCCGAATCGACGAGCGTCTATCTACCTACTTACGTACCATATCTATAAGTAAGTATGATATGAAACATACCTCACACAGTCACATTCGAAAATCGAAGATCGAAGATCGAGTGGTGACACCTGGGTCTGTCGTTCTGTCAGTCCGTCAAAGGGGCTGCAAGATTTTTTTTAAGTCCCTCCAGCATCTGGCCGATCGGCCAAAAAAGAACATGGATGGTCCGTCGTCTCCATCCATGGCGCATCCCTTTTCTTCTATATTGCTCTGTATTTACTTGATGTCCAAAAAACCTTCAATCTAGAAGTAACTCATTTGCTTGTTCCCTATCCGCAGGCAGCACACACAGTTCATTCCATCCTAATATGTGTCAACGAAAAAGGTAGTACTGCATACTGTAAGAAATAGAAAACACCCCAAAAAATGTCATCGGATCATCCGGCTCTAGTTTTCTTTTAGTCTCTTTGAAAAAAAAAATTTGGAAGGGGAAAGGAAAATCGTCCATCATACCAATTCCAACTTTCCCCTAAAAACAACCGTTTTTCCAAGTAAAGAGAACAAGCACTCGAAAAAAAGATCGAATCCGAAGGAGGAGTGGCACCAAGAAAAAAAATTGTTTTCTCGGTTTTCCTTGTTTACATTCGTTTGCAGGCAGCAGGCAAATGTTCTTCTGCCTCAGCGGGGGAACCCATCTTTTCAGTCAATAGGGCCCGGAGACGAGCACAATCAGCATCATCGACGGTAACATCTTGACGCCAATTGGTCACATGATGTCTCGAATCTCGGGTCATCCGACGTGCCAAATGTGGCATCCACCATGAATTACGATGTTTCTGTTCATCATCGGAGGGAATTTCATTATGCGTCGTAAAGCGATCATCGACCTTAATCGAATGCTTCACGTTGTAACAAGTCGGCAACGTCTTGACACCCAAAATGTCATTCAAATGAAGACATTCATCACGAGAAACCTTGGCTGGTTTTTTTTGGGGTGGTGGAAGAAGGTAGTGAAGAAGCGTGAGTCGAACAGGTGACAAGTGGAATATCGCAAGAAACTAGAATTCCAAACGGTGATTTCTCCCCGACGGTCGTGGGTCACCAATTTTGGATAGTCAAAGGTTGGAGTTGACACCCCACCCAAACCGTTTGCAAGGTAAGGCACACCCGAAATGAAGATGATGGATCACCAAAGCGAGAGAGAGTTCGAGAGAGAGAGGAAGGAGAGAAGAAGTACTTACAAGTAGACATGATGGATGGGAAGGTTGAGGAGAAGAAAAACTGAAATTATGTGTGGAAAAGAACTTGAGTGGGTCGTGTGTGTTCTCAACTCTGCCGTATGGCCGAAGAAAGAATCGAAGAACAGAGATCCGTTTGGGCGTGACTTTTTTCCCTTCCAGGCCAACCGATTGATTGCGGAGGGGCAAGATCATAGAAGGGAGAAGATTCACGCGGTGCCAAGACTCCCTCTCTGTCCCCCCGCACCAAAAAAGATTGGCCCATTGAGATGATTCCACAATTGAGATGATTCCACAAGATACCCTTTTTGTCCGTGACACCCCCGTCGTAGACCTCCGTACAAATCTTACGAGGGATGCTTGCCGATACGAACCGTATGAAGGTACTGTAGATATCGATTTATCAGACTTTATATCCTATGTATGTAATTAAATACCTATTTGAGAGCCATCCAAATTCTGTTGGAGGGAGTACTGTAGTGTGGCGTTGTGGCACGATGTTTTTCTTCGCATCAAGTTATATCGTTCCTTTGTCCGTCTAACCTTATGCATACGAATCCAAAGGAAAGGCTCAGGATGCAACAAACTATGTATATCCCAAGAAAGTAAAGAAGGTTTCTTGTTTTGTAGAATCCTGGAAGGAATCTCCACATAATAATGACATTATCCTCGTCTTCCGATGGTGGTACTGCTACGACTACTAGCAGTGCACTTCCGTCAACGAAAAAGATACCCAAGGGGACGGTTGTGAGGATATGGGAACCGTATCTACTTGTACCCTTTTGGATTCCACAAGAGGATGAATATGATGATACAATCCTTTCCAAGATACTTCCACGGTATTCAGTATGTCCCATTGTATCACGTTTGTTTTCTTCTACTCCGACGACGACGACGACGACGACGACTCTGACTTTGACGACATCCTCAACGACAACATCATCGTACTACCTACATAACACAAGTCTCCTTCATCACCTCCTAACGACGACAACCAAAAGATCCATCGAACTACAAGGATTCATTCGTACATTATATCGTGATCAATCCTTTGAAGCACTCGTCATGTTAACAATCCTCCAACTTGTCATCGGAGAGGGAGAATCATTAGACGACGATGATGATATCAACAAGAACAACCAACATCCATCATCAATCGATCAATGGGAAACATGGTTAAAGGAAGAGGAGGAGGAGGAGGAGAAGGAGGATGACAAAGATAATGATGGTCAATCGATATCATCCAACACTGGTAATACGGCTGATCAGGAATTGTGTTTATTGCTGATGGAAGGATGGCCAATGATTCAGGAATATATATCCTGGAGGGCATGTATGAAACTATATCAATTTTTCATGACGAATCTTCATGAAATCATTCTTCCTCATCCATTATCCATCTATATCAAGGAAACCTTATTCCATCTATCACCCGATGAATGGGAGATCGCTGTCGAATCCTTACAACAACAACAAGGAGGATACAAACGAAGAATACCTATTCCTTCTACGACTACCACCGACACCACCACTACTTCACCAACGACATCGAGTACGACAACTAGTAATCGTTTGAAAATGTCCCATTATCTCTCCGAATATTTTTCTTCCTCGTCATCTTCACATGCTATCCCCGTCCGACGTATCGGTGTCCTATTGTATTCTCCAAGGAAAAGAAGAAACTTGTCAAATACCAATCCCAACGATAAAGAAGTCCCTTTCATCCAAAGACGCTCTTCTCCTTGGCAACCACGACAATCCTCTATCCCCTCTGCCACGTTGGAATTGGTACTATCTCCAACAACGTCAACAACAACAAACATTTCTGATGATGCTACTATTGGTAGAATTCAATGTCAGGTGGTTACCCTCTACGATCATTATGAAGATGGAGCGAACCAAGAACCAAGGATGACAATCATGACACGTCCACCTCAAAACGTCCAGTGTTTCCATAGTATCTATCGTCGAGATAAATCTGCCTATTGTGACTCCTTACGGCAACAGATCACTTCATTCTCCTCCTTCTCCTCCTCATCATCATCAACATCATCATCGCCGTCTTCACAGTCAGAGAAGGCTCGATTGGTTCTACGAGAGAGAATCGACGACACTCAACGGCTAGCACATACCCTGTTTCAGAATCAGGTGTACGATGAAGCACAGACCCTGTATAACCTGTGTTATGACTACTACACTCTTTCAATTCTTGCCGGTGGTACTACTGCCGCTTCTACTCCTCCTTTGATGGCAGGTCCCACGTCAGCGATGGATTGTTTTCCTCCCAATCCCGTATCGGATTCCGAACGACGACCACAACTGGAGGAGACGATGGTGACAGCGGCAGAATTGTGGCATGCCATGGCAGCGATTAATTTAGCAAAACATGAATTCCTTCAAGCTCAACGACATTGGAGTCATGGTAATGAACAGAATCCTTGGATGGGAAAGATTCATTCAGGGATCGCATTGCAATTGGAAAAACAAGGGGCATACGGGTATTTAACTCCACTCCTTTCTTCCTATCCTTCTTGTGGTGATATTGATCATGATGATGCTGATAAAGGTACTACTACTTCCAACACATCAAAAACGACTCCCATCAATACATTCACGTACGAGATTCTTTCGCCTCGACGTTTATTTATCGCACCATCATTGATTCCCAACGAAATGTGCGACCGTTTGATCCAATGGGCCGAAGAACATGGCAATGGAAGGAACAGCTGTACCAGTAACGGTAATGGTGACGAGGATGGATGGACGACTATGCGACACTATGCTGTTCCAACAAATGATATTCCAGTTCATAAAATCCCAAAGGTATTGGAATGGTTTCAACATTGGATGACGACCGAGTGTCAATCGTTACTTCAAGAACAATTTCAGATCTCTAATGGCCATCATGGACGAAGTCGACGACGTCGTCGCTTTTATGTCCATGATGCCTTTGTCGTTCGTTATACGGCATCATCGACCAGTCGATTCCTACCTCTCCATTACGATGAATCAACTCATAGCATGATCCTAGCCTTGAATGATGACTTTGAGGGTGGGGGGACGTACTTTTTTGACGTCGATACTACCCTTCGTCCTTCCAAGGGATCGTTGGTCACCTTTCGGGGTGATGCCATGTTACATGGGGGGAATGTCGTTACGAAGGGAGTACGATATATTTTGGCAGTCTTTTTGTTCCTAGATGAGGAATGTAATCCCACTCACGATCATGACAATCATAAGGAAGGGGAAGGGATCTATCGTGATGATGGCATTTCACCATGTTCCAAACAGATATTGCCATCCAACAAACGATTGAAAATCGGATTGGACGGAGATGAAGGCCCGAACGGTGGTGGTTTTTCATTTGATTTCTTCTGAGACAATCTAGCTATTGCATGGCACAGCAGTACATCTAGGTTTCTAGTTGATTAGTTGGACTAAAGTGCATCCTCGGTTCTCGTCTCTCGTCTCCAGTTGGGCCGGCATCCGGAATCACGTATGCGAGTCTACACGCGTTCGCATTTCATGACTTCAGCCATCATGTCTTCTTCCGTATGGTCGGAGCTATCGCGATGTCGAGCGATGTGATCACAGTCACTTCTTCTTCACAACACGCAGTACGCAACACGCAATATACCTTCACCTTTCCCTTGAAACAAGTACTCCCCCCCCC
>Ga0194115_10006416_pt1 | contig 11916 bp, 10 predicted proteins | sample TA2MahsurfametaG_3_FD_148656 | JGI IMG/M metagenome (GOLD analysis project Ga0194115, IMG submission 148656) | Freshwater microbial communities from Lake Tanganyika, Tanzania - TA2015002 Mahale S4 surface | ecosystem: Environmental > Aquatic > Freshwater > Lake | place: Tanzania: Lake... | reverse complement strand
CAACTCCCAACCGGGTCTGTAGTGTCCTTTCACAAACGCATTGGCCTCGTCGAAATTGGTCACCTTCATTTCGTTTGCATTCCAAAGCAATTTCTTTCGGCCCAGGTATTTGTCGTCCCACCCTTTTAAGTTTGGATTTTTAAGCAACCAGCTTCTAATGGCCAGATTGCCCATCAATATACTTTCTGTAAAAGGTCCTGCGTACGAAAATGGCGAACTGGTTACGCCGCTCTCGTATCCGGCCTTACAAGCATTGACCCATTGCAGATAATGCCCTTCGGGTACGCGTGGCAGATAAGGGGTCGGCAGCGACGATTCTTTCATTAAACGCGTAGGAAGCAAACGGGGGTTGGCCCCATAGCAATCGATCAGCATCTTTCCTTTGGTGCCGATCAGCAACACGCCCCCATCCCAATTTCCAAATGGTTCTTCGGGCCCCAGCTCTTCGGGACGAGGAGGCAACAATCCACCATCGTACCAAGAAACCTTTATAGCACCCTTTCCATCGGTGCGAGGATGATTAAGATGAATAATGGAAGCAGGCGGACAAGCCTCCTGATTTTGAGAATCATTCCACATTTCTTTCCACACGGTGGCCACGCTACATTCGGCCGAGTCGGGGTACGAGATAGGAAGCAATCGATACACCGGATCTAGTATATGACAAGCCATATCGCCTAATGCACCGGTACCAAAGGCCCACCATCCTCTCCAATTGAATGGCAAATAAGCAGGATGATAAGAAATGGTTTTTGCAGGCCCCAGCCAGAGGTCCCAATCCAGCTCGGTGGGAACAGAAAAATCGCCGGTGGGTGTGGCTTGTCCCTGTGGCCATACCGGACGATTGGTCCAAGCATGGGCCTCGGTCACCTCTCCGATCAAGCCAGCCTGGTACATCTCTTTGGCCTTGCGCACTCCTTCTCCCGATCCACCTTGGTTACCCATTTGTGTAACGACCTTATATTTTTTGGCAGCGGCCGCTAGCACGCGCGCCTCATAAATAGAATGCGTAAGCGGCTTTTGGGTGTATACATGCTTACCCAATTGCATAGCGGCCAGCGTGGCTACGGCATGGGTATGATCGGGGGTAGAGATGCTGCAAGCATCAATGTTGCCCTTTTCTTTTTCGAGCATGACCCTAAAATCGCGATAGTAGGTGGCCTTCTCATACTTTTTTCGACCCGCCGCCGCTTGGCGGTCATCGACATCACAAAGGGCTACGATATTAACGAAGGGGCTTTTTGAGAACGAGGCAATATCACTTTCTCCTTTACCGCCAACACCAATGGCTGCGATATTGAGTTTATCGCTGGGGGCTACATAGCCCCTTCCTAAGACAGACCGAGGTACAATAAAAAAACCGGCTGCAGTTAGCGCCGATTGTTGTAAGAATTTTCTGCGATGCAAAGAAGATGCTGCCATAGAAGCCGGTTTAAAAGGCTTGCTAAATGTACTGCATAATTCGAAAGAAAATTAAGGTTGACCGCCCAGTTCTCGGGGCGTAAATGCAAACGGCAACAGCAACCGGGCGCTTTCTATGATCATGACCGAACCGGTCTCACCGCCCAAGACCAAACGGATGGGAGCATCGCTGCGATGCTCGAACTCCAGCAGAGCCTGTCTACACATGCCACAGGGACTAATAGGTTGATCGCTGGCTCTTTTTGCAGATCGGTAACTAATGGCCATCGTCTTTATCTTTTCGCCGGGATATTGCAGCGCTACATTGCCCAACAGCACGCGCTCGGCACAGCTACCCACCGGATAAGAAGCATTCTCTTGGTTGGTTCCAAGCACTATGGCCCCATTGGTCAGCAGTGCAGCGGCGCCAACCTGAAAACCGGAATACGGAGCATAAGCGAGCGAAGTAGCCGCAATGGCCGCCCGCAACAAAGCGGCGTCTGCAGCGGGCACTGCATCGATACTGTCGATCGACTCATACGAAAACTGATAATGCTCCATAGCGGCTTATTTTACTAGCTTGAACAAGCGGTTCCAGCGAGGTCCGTTCTCCCAGCTAAACCAGATCATCCAGGCCTTACCCACCACTCTGTCTTCGGGAACAAATCCCCAGAAACGCGAATCTTGCGAACCATGGCGATTGTCTCCCATCATCCAGTAATAGTTCATCGCGAAGGTGTACGCGCGGGCCGGTGCACCATTAAGTAAGATCTGATCGCCGCTGCGTGTCAATGTATTTTTTTCGTAGACGCGAATGACCCGCTCATAAAGGCGATAGGTAGAATCATTAAGTGGAATGGTCTTTCCTTTTTGCGGAATCCACAAGGGCCCAAAATTATCTTTGGTCCATTTAAAATAAGTGGTGTCTTGCGGAAACACATCGCCAGACGTAGTGCGAGGATCCATGTCGTTTACCGAGCGAGGATCGTACTGTTCATCATCGGCGACCAGCGGGCTCGTCAAAAAGGGCTGCTCTCTAAACGAGGCTACTTTGTTATAGGGCAAATTGATAATGTAGCGTCCGCTCATATCCATGCCAAATTCGGTGCTATTGAACTCTTCTTTGATAATCTCGGGGTCGAGGGCTATAGAAGAAGTAAAGGTATAGGTGTATTGGGCGTCAGGCGGTGCAGGCGAAGAGGTGCCGTTTAAAAATACTTGTCCTTTTTTTAGCGATAACAGGTCGCCAGCAATGGCCACACAACGTTTAATATAATGATCGGTCTTATCTACAGGATGAATGGCCAGGGGATAGTTTTGAGGCTCGGACAGTACGATCTTTCTTCCGACATCGATGTTACCATTACCCAACCGACGGCAAACATCATAGTAAGGGTCTTTTGATTGGTAATCGGGCAAATTGATAACGGTATCTCCGGCCGGAAAATTAAACACCACCGCATCACCTCTTTTGACCGGTTGCGTAAACCAGCGGATGTAAGGCAGTGACCCTACTTTGGTATAAGAGACCTTGTCGGAGCCAAAGGGAAAATAATTATGCATAAAAGGCACCGACAAAGGAGTGTTCGGAATTCGTGGCCCGTAGCTGAGCTTACTAACAAAAAGAAAATCATTGACAAGTAAACTTTTTTCCATCGACCCCGATGGGATCGTGTAGGCTTCGAAGACAAAAGTTCTAATAAGTGTGGCCGCAACAATGGCAAAGATGGCCGCATCGAACCATTCGCGCCAGGCGGGCTTGGCGTAGCTGTCTACTCCTTTTTTGCCTACATAGGTCGTTTGCTCTTGGGCGGCCAGCCAGGGAAAATAAATAGGCGCCAGCAACGCGGCCAATGTATGCTCTAGCAAAGAAAAGCGTCCAAAGACCTTTGCGAATTCTATAAAAATTCCGGGTGTAATAAACCATCCCATTACCGGTATAAATTGCCAAAATACCCAATGCCGGGGTCGTTCGGCCAACGCTTGCATGCACCAGGTATTGTAAAAAGGAACGTAGGCTTTCCACGCGGGTAGCCCTGCCTTTACGAACAATTTTGCCAAGCCGGGAGCGGGCAATAACACCAGCAGCGTGGCTACCAGGTATACGATCAGAAAATGTTGAAGTGGCATGTTATTTAGTTTGATACATCACCTCTTTGACCAGCCGAACGGTTCTGGCCACATCAGGAAGCGCTGCAGCGACCAAATTGGGAGCATAGTGCAACGGAGCATCGGCTGCGGTAATGCGACGAATGGGAGCATCCAGATAATCGAAACCTTCTTTTTGTATTCTGTAAGCGATCTCCGAAGAAACAGAAGCAAAGGGCCACTGCTCTTCTACGATCACCAGACGATTTGTCTTTTTAACCGATTCCAAAATGGTATGCCAATCGAGCGGGCGAATGGTGCGAAGGTCGATCACCTCGGCACTGATTCCCTCTTTCTCTAATTCCTGGGCAGCGCCCAAGGCCACTTTCATCATCTTATTGAAAGAAACGATGGTTACATCGCGACCGGGTTTTTTAATATCGGCCTTGCCGATCTCTATGTAATATTCTTCGTCGGGCACTTCTGATTTGTCGCCATACATTACTTCGCTCTCCATAAAAACAATGGGGTCGTTTTCGTAGCGAAGCGCTTGCTTCATGAGCCCTTTGGCATCGTAGCCATTGCTGGGAGAAACGACCTTAAGCCCGGGAATATTGGCATAAAGCGATTCAAAAGCGGTGGAGTGTTGCGCCCCCAGCTGACCGGCCGATCCATTGGGGCCCCTAAATACGATAGGGCAAGTAATTTGCCCCCCACTCATGGCCAACATTTTCGAAGCCGTATTTAGAATCTGATCAAGGGCCAGCACTGCAAAATTCCAAGTCATAAACTCTACAATGGGGCGAAGTCCATTTTGCGCAGCCCCTACCCCCACAGCCGCAAACCCCAGTTCTGAGATGGGCGTATCGATAACCCTGCGGGGCCCAAACTCGGCCAGCATACCCTGGCTAACCTTATAAGCGCCATTGTATTCGGCAACTTCTTCTCCCATTAAAAAAATTCTGTCGTCCCTTCTCATCTCTTCTATCATCGCTTCGCGAAGGGCTTCTCGAAAGGCTATGGATCTGGCCATTTTCTATTGATTTTACGCTTGGCAAAATTAGGCTAATTTTGCTATCTTATGAAGAATATCAAGCTCATCGAAGTTCCGTCAGAGATCGGTGCCGGCACCCGTGGTGCCAGCTTGGGAGTCGATGCGGTCAAAGTGGCGGCACTCGACTTTATGAGCAACTTCTTTATACACTTTCCGTCCGAAAAAGTAGCTACCGAAAATCATTTGCTCTACGAGCCCATCGAGTCTCCCTATGCCAAGCGGATCAAAGGACTGCTTACCATGTACGAGCGTGTGGGAAAGGCCGTATCGGAAACCCTCAAAAATAATTTCTTTCCGGTCGTGCTTAGTGGCGACCATTCCATTGCCGGAGCTACCATTAGCGGTATTAAGATGGCTAAGCCCAAAAGTAAACTCGGAGTTATCTGGATCGATGCGCATGCCGACCTGCATACCCCCTATACCACCCCGTCGGGAAATCTACATGGAATGCCCATGGCCATTGCACTGGGGCAAGACAATCCCGATTGCGCTATTCATGAACCCGATCAGCGCACCCTCGATACCTGGAACAAGCTCAAGAATTTTGGAAAGATCCGCCCCAAGGTTTTACCAGAGCATGTGGTCTATATTTCTTTGCGCGATTTTGAAAAAGAAGAAAAATACCTGGTCGACCAACTCGATATCAAAAAGATCAGCACCAAAGAGATTCGCAGCAAAGGGGCCGAGAATATCGTAAGGTCTGTGCTCCGCTACTTGTCTGATTGCACCGATATTTATATTTCGTTCGATGTGGATTCGCTCGACTCTGGCATCTCGAAAGGTACCGGCACCCCGGTGGGCAATGGGCTTCGCGAGCGTGAAGCCGAAGACCTGGTGAGTAAATTCATGCAAAACCGTAAGATCTGCTGCTTTGAGATAACCGAGGTCAATCCAACATTGGATAAAGAGAACCTGATGGCAGAGATCGCATTCAATATTTTGCAACGCAGCGTGAACATCGTAATGATGAACTAATCTTTTTGCCCTGCGAACGTTAGCCTAAGTCCCTCTTCGAACGATAGCGGGGAAAATCCTAAGTCCCGTTTTGCCTTGTTGATGCAAAGACCTGTTTTTAGCGGGCGCTGTGCGGGTTGCTTAAACGAGGCCGTATGAGTGCGAACGATCAACGATGCATCGAGGTTTAAATACTGTGCGGCCCGCGTGGCCATAGTAAAGGGAGTCAACACCTCTTGCCCGGACAGATGGTAGAATCCTGTGGCCGAAAGGTTGATCATCTTTGAGATGCCTTGCGCCAAATCTCCTACATAAGTGGGGGTTCTAATCTGGTCATCGACTACCTGATACGTCTCGCCGCGACTAAGTTTTTCTTGAACGATCGACAGCAAATTACTGCGTCCGGTCATGGGGCGACCATACACCAAGACCGTTCGTACGATCGACCAAGGCAAACCCGATCGTTCTACCAACTGCTCTGCCGCTGCTTTGGTTTTTCCATAGTGGTTAATAGGATGTCGTTCTTGTTCTTCTTGGTAATTACCCGCAACGCCATCGAATACAAAATCGGTAGAAACATAGCAAAATTTAGCGTTGACCAACTGCGCCGCTGTTAGTAAGTGCGCAGTGCCTTCGACATTGACCTGGGTGGCAAGCGCCGGCTGTAACGCACAATCATCGGGCTTTCCCATGTCGCCGGCATGAATAATCCAATCCGGAGCAAAATCAGCAACAACCTGCAACGTGCGATGAGGATCGGTAAAATCAAGCGATTCGTAGGCAAAACAATCCCTTAACGCAAAAGGAAGTCGGCAAGGTCCACGCGAAGTGGCCAGCACATGCAAACCGGCGTTAGTTAGCAGATCGCTAAGATAATAACCCAAAAAACCATTGGCTCCTGTTAACAAGATTTTCATTGACTAAAAGTAGTAAAATCGTAAATTCGCTACCTCAATTTGATGGATATGAAGCAGAAAGTTTCCCGCATTGCGTTAATGACATCGGGCGGTGATGCACCGGGAATGAACGCCGCCATAAGAGCGGTGGTAAGAACGGGCTTATATTACGGACTTGAGGTGTATGGCATTATGCGGGGTTACCAGGGATTGATCGAAGACGACATCATCAAGATGAATAGTCGATCGGTAGCGAACATTATTCAACGGGGCGGCACCATTTTAAAGACGGCGCGCAGCAAAGACTTCTTACAAAAAGAAGGTCGACAAAAAGCCTACGATAACTTAAAGAAAAGAGAGATCGACGGATTGGTGATTATTGGCGGGGATGGCTCGTTTCGCGGGGCCGTTACCTTTAGTCAAGAATTTAACATTCCCTGCGTAGGCATTGCCGGTACCATCGACAAAGACATTGCGGGCACCGACTACACCATCGGCTTTGATACCGCCGCCAACACTGCGGTAGAAGCCATCGATAAGATCAGAGACACCATGGAGGCCCATGACCGGGTATTCGTTATTGAGGTAATGGGGCGTGATGCAGGTTACATTGCGCTACATAGCGGCATGGCAACGGGTGCGGAATCTATTCTTATTCCCGAACAAAAAACCGATATCAACGACATTATCGCTTCGCTCAAAGAAAAAGAAAGAAGAAAAAAACTGGTCAACCTGATCGTGGTGGCCGAAGGAGACGATTTCGGGGGCGGTAACGAAGTGGGCCGCATACTCAAAGAAAATCTTCCTAAAGCAGAGATACGCGTTTGCATCTTGGGACATATACAACGCGGAGGTGCGCCCAGCTGTATCGATCGCACCATCGCCAGCCGCATGGGATACCATGCCGTAGAGAGCTTGCTCGAAGGAAGACATAATGTTTTTGTGGGCATCGCCAACAACCAAATGAATTATATACCCCTGGAGCAAGCCGTTAAAATGAAGGGTACCATAAACGAGGAGTGGCTGAACATCGTAAAAATTTTGGCCAAATAATAGTGCGACTTACAACTAAGAATAACATGGCAAAACATCTCGACAAATACCTGCATCGCAGCTTTGATAATGAAGCCGGTAAACTGCACGCCTATAAACGCACCAAGATCGTTGCCACCGTGGGACCGGCTTGCGACAGCTACGAACAATTACTTGGGTTGGTCAAGGCCGGGGTCAATGTATTTCGTCTCAATTTTTCGCATGGGGCGCACGAAGACAAGGCACGCATAATTGCCGATATTCAACGCATCAACAAATCGCAACCGTACAACATTTCGATTTTGGCCGATCTACAGGGGCCCAAACTTCGCGTGGGCGACATAGAGAATGGATCGATGGTCCTTAAAGAAGGAGACCTGCTTACGTTTACCAACGAAAAGGTAACCGGTAATTTTGAGCGAATCTATGTTTCGTATCCGAATTTGCACCAAGATGTAAAAAAGGGAGAGAAGATCTTGTTAGACGATGGCAAGATGGAAGTGATCGTAGAAGAGGTCACCGAAAAAAAAGAGGTCAGGGTCCGCGTGCTACTCGGAGGCACCTTGCTTCCCAAAAAGGGGATCAATTTGCCCGACACAGCTATTTCACTGCCCGCCCTTACCGAAAAAGATCTCGCAGACCTCGCCTTTATCTTTACGCAACCGGTCGATTGGATCGCCTTGTCTTTTGTACGGAGCACCTCTTGTATTCAACAGCTAAAAGAGAAGATCGCTAAAAGTGGACATACCGCCAAAGTGATCGCTAAAATAGAGATGCCCCAAGCGGTCAGTAATTTGCGAGACATTATTATCGAGAGCGATGCCATTATGATCGCCAGGGGCGATCTGGGCGTGGAGTTGCCAGTAGAGGAAGTTCCCTTGCTTCAAAAAGACATCATAAAAAAATGCATTCACCGTGCTAAGCCCGTTATTGTGGCTACTCAAATGATGGAAAGCATGATGGAGCGCTCAAAACCCAATCGCAGCGAGATCTCCGATGTGGCCAATGCCGTGATCGAAGGAACGGATGCGGTTATGCTGAGTGGAGAAACGGCCGTTGGTCAACATCCGCAATTGGTGGTCGAGACCATGACGCGGATCATTTTAGAAGTTGAGGCCAAGGCCTACGAATACAACCGCGACGAGATGCTACGCCCCCAGGCCCACTCCCCTTCTTTTTTAAGTGATGCCATTTGTTATAATGCCTGCGAGTTGGCCCAAGACGTAAGCGCCGATGCTATTATAGGGATGACACAAAGCGGCTACACCGGCTTTATGCTTAGCAGCTATCGACCCAAGGCACCCTTGTATATTTTTACCAAAAAGCGCTCCCTGGTCAATCAACTCAGTCTAAGTTGGGGTGTACGAGCCTTCTATTATGACGAAGAAGAAAGTCTCGACGAGATCTTTAAAGACCAGATCGATATTTTAAAAGAAAGATCGTTCTTGAAACTAGGTGATGTGGTCGTCAGCACCGGAAGCACACCCGTACATCTGCATTTGCCGACCAACGTAATCAAGATCGCTAAAGTGGAATAATCGCTTGGCTAGAGTCGTTTGATCTTGATATTGCGATACCAGACCTTATCGCCGTGATCTTGCAACCCGATGCGTCCTTCTTGATACGTTCCAAAACCGGGCATATTGCTGAATTTACTGCCCGCTACCAATTTTTTCCATTCCTCACCCCAAAGCTGCACAGAGACGACATTTACACTGTTTAGAAAAAAATCGAGCTTTCCCTTTTTACAGACGATCTCTACCTGGTTCCATTGTTCAAAAGGCGTTACGGTCTCTTGGCTGCACGAGATAAGATCGTACAGATCGCCTGCCCTGTGCTTTATGATCTTGGCATCGGGATGCCCCTGGTTATCGAGTACTTGCATTTCGGGCGCGGTCATCCAGGGCCATTTATACCGACTGCTATCTTCGTGAATGTAGAACATTATACCGCTGTTGCCATTTTGTGCGATCTTCCATTCGAGTTTTAAATGAAAATCGCCGAATACCTCGTCGGTAACAATATCGCCTCCGCCCTTTATCTGCCATCCTTCTTTTTGGCTGGGATCTAGCCATAGTGTTCCCTCTTCTACTTTCCAGGCCGAACCGATTGGGGCCCCTCCGTACGTATGCCATCCCCGCGTGCTGCTACCGTCAAAAAGCAATTGCCACCCTTGCGAACGTTCCTGGGCCGAGAGCTTGTTTTGCGTTGGCTGTTGCGCCGTAGTACATTGAATAACGCCGCCCAATAAAACTGCAGCGACCAGAAGTTGTTTATACATAGTTATCTATTGTTTAACTCCAAAATATAACGCACCATGGTCTCCGCATCGTCTTGCGACAAAGAAGGATGCGGAGTCATAGGAACGTTGCCCCAGTTACCAGCGCCCCCTTTAATAATGGTTTGCGCCAATGCCGTGATGGCATCGTTGGGAGCACCGGCATATTTTTCGGCGATCGCTCTGTAAGAAGGTCCGGTCATGGCCTCGTCGATCTTATGACAAGTAAGACAATCACTCTTTGCTACCAGCGATAACCCTTTTTGATAAACAGCATTGCGAGAGGGATCGGTCACTGTTTTTGCCTCTGGGGTGGATGTACCAGACTGCGGCTCTGTTGCATCGGTATTAGCAGGGGCCGATGAGTCTGAACTGCCACAAGCGGTCAGCAAAAGAAGGGCATTGATCGAAAAAAAGAATAGCGTTCGTTGCAAAAGCATGGTATTAATTTTATTTGTTGGTATCGTGTAGCCCCAAAAGGCGTCGGTTGAGGGTCTTATCTGTTGTGGTCGCTGCAAAATCATCAAAGTTCTTTTCGGTAACCCGAATAATGTGATCTTTTATAAACGAGGCGCCTTCTTTAGCTCCTTGCTCGGGATGTTTGATGCAACACTCCCACTCCATTACCGCCCACCCTGGATAGTCGTACTGCGCCAACTTACTAAAGATCGATTTGAAATCGACCTGCCCGTCGCCGGGCGAACGGTAGCGACCGGCCCGATTGACCCAAGACTGATAGCCGCCAAATGTGCCTTGCTTACCGGTCGAATTGAACTCGGCATCCTTTACATGAAAGGCCCGGATGCGCTCGTGATAAAAATCGATGTATTGCAAATAATCAAGTTGTTGTAATACAAAATGAGAGGGATCATAGAGCAGACAAGCGCGAGGATGCTGATCGACTTCGTTGAGGAACATTTCGAAGGTTATGCCGTCAAAGAGATCTTCTCCGGGATGTACCTCATAGCAAAGATCTACACCGCAGGCATCGAACTGATCTAAGATGGGCTTCCAACGCTTGCCCAATTCGGCAAAACCTTCTTCGACCAAACCGGCCGGACGCTGGGGCCAGGGATGAAACGTGTGCCACAACAGCGACCCGCTAAAAGTGGCATGCGCCGATAATCCAAGATGGGCAGAGGCCTTTGCCCCATAGAGCAGTTGTTGGCGAGCCCAAGCCGTGCGGGCCTTGCTATTACCTCTTACCTCTTCGGGTGCAAACGAATCGAATAATTGATCGTACGCAGGATGTACGGCCACTAACTGCCCTTGAAGATGGGTGGAGAGTTCTGAGATGGTCAGCCCATGAGAGGCTACGATCCCGTTGATCTCGTCGGCATACGTTTTGCTTTCGGCAGCTTTTTGTAAATCGATGCAACGCTTATCCCAGGTTGGAATTTGCACAGCGGTATACCCCAGCGATGCGGCCCATTGACAAATGGACGATAACGTATTGAAAGGAGGCGTATCGCTTAGAAATTGAGCTAGAAAAATACCGGGGCCTTTAAGAGTAGTCATAGCAATCAGGTTATACAGATAGATCGATCCATTTTTGAGAAGAGGCCGATGAAGCGATCATCGCTTCGATAAAAGCCATCCCACGCACCCCTTCTGTAGTTCCGGGATAATCGGCCACTGCTGCAGCGGGCACTTGTCCGTTGGCCTTGGCGCGAAGGGTCAGCGAAAAGTTGCGGTATAGATTGGCAAAGGCCTCGAGATACCCCTCGGGATGACCGGCCGGTACCCGTGTATTGTGACTTGCCATTGCCGATACATAATTTGTACCGGTCCTTACGATCTCAGCCGGGCGATCGGGCCATTTTAGCAGTAGACTGTTGGCCTCTTGTTGATGCCACTCCAATCCGCCTTTGTCGCCGTAGATACGAATGCAGATCTTGTTCTCTTCTCCGGCCGCCACTTGCGTAGCCAGTAGCACCCCACTGGCCCCGTTATTGAATCGTAGAAAGGCCGCCCCATCATCGTCGAGCTTGCGTTGGGGAACAACCGTATGCAGATCTGCACAAAGTTTTGTTACCTGCAGCCCACTTACATACTCTATCAAATTAAAAATATGCGTGCCGATATCGCCCATGGCCCCGGCTGCACCACTGCGTTGCGGATCGGTTCGCCAACTGGCTTGCTTGTGTTGGGATCCTTCTAAAAAACTATGCAGCCAACCTTGGGGATACTCCCCGTAGATCTTTCTAATTGTA
>Ga0194115_10006415_pt1 | contig 11917 bp, 18 predicted proteins | sample TA2MahsurfametaG_3_FD_148656 | JGI IMG/M metagenome (GOLD analysis project Ga0194115, IMG submission 148656) | Freshwater microbial communities from Lake Tanganyika, Tanzania - TA2015002 Mahale S4 surface | ecosystem: Environmental > Aquatic > Freshwater > Lake | place: Tanzania: Lake... | reverse complement strand
AGATGTAAGTAAATGACAGTTTTGCAACATAACCCATTGACCACGCATAGCACCACCTTCAATCATTTATCTTGCTTAATCTCCCATACCTTAACCAAGAGCTAAGTATTTAAATTTAGATTGACCTGGGCCAACAATATCTACTAATTTTTAAACATCATTGAAAGGATCTGCACCAGGACTTAAAATAAATACTATTGGAGTAAAGCAGTTTGAATTTTAATAGATCTTGTCGAAACCAATAGGAGGAGACTTGACATAGAACTCTGACATCTTATCTGAAATGAACAATTTAATAGCATTGATTGAACGATCTGGACGAATGACTCTCATTAATAAAAGTAATTAGAATGAATTTAACTTTTGAGAATAACCACAAGGCAAATCAGCTTTCTCTGGAGTTTCTAAATCGTACCATTTTTTAAATTCAGTTCCATTTGCCTTAAGATTTTCAATGAATCCAGTCCAAGAAGGATTAAGATTGTCAAGTTTTAAAATATCTTTCCAGGCATTTTCTGAAATCCAAGGGAATGGTTTCTTCATTTCGATAGCATCAAGAGAAGTGTTACCTTTTAAGAAGAAATCTAGCTCAATTCTATTTAAACTCTCATCACCATCCATAATCATTGTGACCATTTAGAAGCTGTACATAAGTTTATGAACTTCGAAGATACCCATACAAGTGAATTCATAAACGAGCATGGTTAATTTATCTTTGATATTTCTAAGACGGTTATTCAAAATATTATCTTTACGTGATGTACTAAGAGCATTCATGAATACACTCATATAAGAAGATAAAGAATACTCGTACATTTTTTAAATTGAAGAAAGACCAGCCATTGAGAAGAAAAGAATTGATCCTCTCCAGGCAACCTCCTTGTAAGACTCACGATTTTATTCAATATCTGCTGTAGTAACTTTGGCTCTCTCTAAAGCTTCTCCGATTTCAACTGACTTAGTTTTTGCAGTATTTAAAGTATCAATAAGAGGAACGTTATCGACCAAAGGAATATCAGTTTCCTTAGAAAGCTCAGAAAGAAGAGTATCTTCTAATTCCTTTAAGGTAGCTTTGTTTTGAGAAGTTTCAATAATAAGACTCTTTCTTTGCTCTTCAAGCTCAGGTCTCTCAAATTGTACGACTTCATTTAGAAGCTGATCTCTTAGACCAAGCATTGTAACAGAAAAGTTAATAATCATTGTTTTAGCAAAAATTTCTGGTGTGTAGTTAGGATTACTAATCTTTGTTGTCATAAACATCTTGAAATCTTCGTGATATTCGATTTATTGATCACCGAGAGTCAAGTAATCTACACCACCCTTTCTTACGATGTTCTTCTCAAGCACTGGATCAATCATTGGATCAATATCTTCATCAATAGCTTCAAATAAAACAGATTTACCGAACTTAATTGCCATTTCAAGACGTTTGATGTAATCTCCCATATTGAATGTTAAAATTTCAAATGGATTCTTGCGTTCTTTTTCTTTAATCCAACGTACAGCTTGCATTTAAGGATCGATACATAAAGGCCATCTGCTTGCAGAGGTTGTTAAAATACCATTCTGTACTGACAATTCATCAGATGGAAGACCTTCAGAAGCCCAACGAGAAACTTCTACTTCTGTTGTAAGGAATAATTCAAGTCTAAAATCATCTTTGTTAGGGAGTTCTTTTTCGATCAGATCTTTTTTCCAAGTATCAAAAATCATTTTTTGACGAAGTAAGAAGTTAAAAGGTCCACAATAAGAAAGGAATGCTGAACCTGTTAAGCAATCACCTACTAATTTGATTTTGTCTTCTTATAATAATTTCATATCGTTTGTCCAACGCTTTTATTCTGAACCAAGGCCTGTAATGAGTTAAGAAGCTGCATTAAGTTTACGAGTCATTTCTTTTGATTAACGCTCTAGTTCATTCATTTCATCCTTCTTAATCTTCAATTCAGCATTGAGTTTACCAAGCATTTCATTGAGAACTGCTAAGTTGGCTTTAGTTTCAGCGAGTTCCTTTTCTCCCTTTTCTTTTGCCTTCTTCATTGCTGCAGCTCTTTGTCTTAAAGGCTCGACATTTTTATTGATGTCATAACAGTTTAAAGTATTTGTAACCCATTTAAACAGACCACCTGCAGCAACAGATTTTACGTTTACAATTTCTTAAAGTTCGTCACCAGAAGCTCCAAAATCATTAACCATTTTTTGGAATTTCTTTTTAGCAGCTGCTGCTTATTTAGCTGAACACTCTGATACTTTATAAGTTTTCAAGTTTTCAAGCAATTTTGAGTCACCAAGCATAAATAATTTGACTTTAGCCCACTCGGTATCAAGCTTTGATCCTGGGTATAAGAAAGATGCAAGAGTAATAACATCTTAAATTGCAACAGGAGGAGATGCTAAGTTTCTGATTTCCGTAATTTGTGCTGCTTGCACAAACTTAAGAGCTTCTTTTGCTGCTTCAAGAGCTGGAATAGCTTCAGCTTCTGCTTTGTTTGCCTCAGCTTCTTCTCTAGCAATAACTACTGATTCTTTAGAAAGGTATTCTTCTTTATCGGCAGCTTCTTTTTGTTGAACACTAGCAACATTAGATTTTTTAGTGATATCATCTATCATTTCATTTACAACAATAGTTTTTTCAGCAATAATTTCGTTTTTCATTGCTAGTTCTATTTTCAATGCTTCAGTATCTTCTTAAGCTTTAGCCAAAGTAGTAAGACCACCTTCAAGTCTTCTTACGAGAGAATCCATAAGTTTACGTTTGTTTTTTAAGAAGCTAAGATAATTTTAAATGAAATCAAGATAGTTTTTGGGAGTAGAGAAATTGTTTCTCTTGTAGACAGCTTTGAATTCTATCGAATATTTTTAAACTGATTGATGCACCATCACCAAATGTTCAGTAACTTTTAATCTAGCATCATCTTCTAATTCAACACCACCCATAAAATTATTTGCGACTGCTGTGAGGGCATCTTCTGGCCATGGGAAGAACCAATCAACGTTAGTATTACTGATTAAACCAGGGAAATTTCTACAGCGAACTCTTAAATTGTCACCAGCAGGAGACATTGCAAGTACAATATGCAAATTTTCTCTAGCTCTTCCAACGAAGTAATTCCATCTGAACTCTTTTGTTTCTGGTAATTTAGCTTTTCTTAATTCTTCATCTAATGGTTATACAAGACCATCTTTTTCTTCTTCTGGAAATAGACCAGGAACTATACCAATGGTCAGGATATTATTGATAAGCTCAAGGAAACCTTCTTCTGCAATATGAGAATCTGTGAACAAGAAAGTTTGAGGTTTCTTTAAAACAAGCTTAAACAAATTTTATAAATCAGCTCTAAAATCTTTTTCTGAATATCCTCTTACTAAACTAATAGTAAATACATCATAACATGCAGTAAATGTTGCTAATTTAGTCAAACTTTGTTTTCCTGAACCACCAAAACCTACAAGTAATGCACAACCTTTTGGGAATCTAATAATTCTATGAATTTTAGTAACATGATCAAGTGCATCATTGAACAGTACCAAATTCATTGGCTTATGATCGAAACCATAATCTTCTAACATCTTCTCAAGTTTTTGTTTAACATAAACAAAATCATTCAAGTCTTCATACAAGCGGGGATCTTCTGTATCTTCATCGTTAGGGTTTGATAATTTAAAGTCACCAAAAAGAATAGGGTTCAATAAGACAGGCTCCTAAACATCTCTAAAGAATTCTCTTACCAAGTCAGGTATAACGTTGTCACCAATTAATTCTTTGTCAGTGGAGTCAATCAATCTGTCACAGAAGACTCTCATAGCTTCATTCCTCCAAAGACGAACAAATTAGTCTTTTTAAATAAATTTATCAACGGTAGATAATAAAAGACCTTCATAAACTCTTGAAATATCTCTTAAATTGAAAATGTAATGAAACTTCAAAGGTGTACGAGGCAATTTTTCACTTATTGTCAAGTAAAGATTAATGCTTGCCTAGGTAATTTTCTGAGTAATGGCCTTAATATCATCTGAAAATTCTTCACAATGTTTATCTAAAATCTTGAAATAAATTTTTTCTGTTGTTTCTCTTGAAGGGAATGTAATATTGAAAACACTGAAAAGAGAAATCACTCTTGGGTCAACTCTATTACCTCCAGAAGCTGCAGGAGTGATACAACTAACAAATTGTGTTTCAACAATTTCTCTTAACTCAAGTTCTCCACCTCTTTGATAAAGCTACATGCGTCCAATTAAGAAAAGAGCAAGTGCAAGAGGTTATTAAGTACCATAGGTATCAATTTTTGGCATATTCATATCATCAATAAAGCAAACAAGTTTTTTTCCAGCAGCTTTTGGACCGTATTGTTTAAATGTCTTTTTATCGATATTTTCTTCGAATATTGATTAGAAATCCATTGAAGAAGTACGAGACGAGAAATTAATATTTAGGAATTAATATCTCTCTTGATCCATATTTTTAAATTGAGACTAAATTGTAACAGTCTTAGCAGTACCTGAGTCTCCACAGAACAGTGCAGGCTTATTTAAAGACATAATCTTATTAAGAAGCCAAGCATATCTATAAGTATCAACAGTTGGTACAAGAATTTGATTAAATTTCTTATTTACAGGAGGAGCATAGTCAGGTACTTTTTGCTCCCAAGTAACGAAGTTTTGTCCCTCAAATAAAATGCTGTAAAGAGATCCATTAGGTAATGTTGTTTCACTTAATTCAGCAACAAATTTACTGAACTCCTCTCTATCTTATTCGACTAAACTACCGCCGAGTGACCAAATCAAGCAGAAAACGAAAAGTCTTTCCATCATAGATTCAGTCATTTCTTCAGTCTGATCAGGTTCAGGCAAGATTGAATCGATCAGATCACATAATTATCTGACCAAGTTTAGATTTGTACGAGGAGTAATCATTCTTAGAGGAGGAATAGGTTCATCAGCTTATACATTTCCTTCGAAAATTCTTTCTATGCATAAATCTACGAAACGAGAGTAAAGTTCTTTTAAAAGATCTGTAACATTTTCCTTATATTTTTGACGTTTTTGATTAACCCATCTTTCAAAGAAGGGCGCATAACCAAGATTTTTAGCATCAACGTAAACCATACCACAACGAGAAATAGTAGCAGGAGAAGCGTATTGTAAGTCAAATACTTCGAAGAGCATTGCACAATGCTTTTGTAGACGGATACGATCACCGTTTGCTAACGTTAAGATCTTGTTGTCATCCATGACTGAATTCATATTTTCTACCCATACTGCATCAACATCTCCATCATAGATAATCCATCTATTTTCAGGCTTTCCTGGAATAAGATCTCTATTTATTTCTTTGAAAATTTTAGAAAGAAGACCATCAGTCCAATCCCTTGTATCTGGATCAAGAACACCATAAAGTTCATTAAGAGTAATCATCTTGGGATTTATTGTGAAAGTTAAAGTGGCTGCCCCTTCATATTCTTTGCGAGAAGCTGCTAAAGCTTCAATAATAACAGTTTTACCACCACCAGTTGGTCCTACAACCATTGTTGTGTGTCTTGTTTGCATCGTCTCATAAAGTTAAACAACCTTATCAACTTGTTTATAAAACAAATCATCATTACTATGATGATTGCCTTGTTTTTCCATATATTCAACAATGGCGGTATTAAGTTTTTCATAACCTACGCGATCAGCTCTGATTCCGGGAAACAAATCATTAATTAAACCTTAAAAGAGAGGTACATCTTCAAAAACGAACTTAGGCATGTTCATATCTCTAAGAGCTCTCATAAGCACGATGTCTTCTGGCATGTCAGCGTAGTTACGTTTAAGTTGACCAGCCATCACAAGCACAGATTTAAGGGCACGTAATTAGAAATCATAATGATATTGTTTTGAAAGTTATTCGCGAGATAACTTATAAAGTACTGTCATTTTTTTTGCTAGTACTTTAGCTTGAGTAAAACCTTCAGACATCAGCATGTTTTCACAAATAAGAAGTAAATCTGGTTGAACCATAGTAACAGGTCTAAATAAAGCTTTTAAGTTATCAGGAAGCTCTGAACGACCAGCATAACCAGGGTTCATTGTGATATAAATACCAATACTTGGTACTAAAGGCAAATCCATTCCTAAGAAATCAATTTTCTTTTTCTCAAATTTAAGACCAGTTTAAATAGTAGTGATTTATGTCGAGACAACTGACAATACTTCAACATTAATACGATTGAATTCATCGAAGCAACCCCAGAAACCAGTTTAAATAAGGCCAGAGAAAATTATACCCATAGCTACATTATCTAGGGTCTCACCACAGTTAGTAACTACACATCTTAAGGCAAGACCTTTAGCCAGATCTTTTACAGTTTCAGTTTTACCTGTACCAGCAGGTCCAGCGGGTGCTCCTCCAAGTTTGAATGTCAGTGCAGTTGTAAGAGTCATAATACATCTATCAGTAAGAGGTGTAATAACGAGACGACCATTAAGTCCTTGATACTCATAACAATAATCAAAGTAACCGGTACATTATTTGATAATAATATCGTCTTTTTCTTTGTCCCAATTGAATCTAAGTTGTGATTCCCATTGAAAATCTTTACAGCTAAGAATAGAATCTCTAACGAAACTATCAATAATATCACGAGCATGCACATCTAAAATAATTAGAGTATTTACGCATTTTCTGACATTACCAGAAATATCTTCTCTGACTAATGCAATTAAATCATTCACATCACTACTTTCTTTAGCAAGTTCATTCTTCATGGCATGTTTATCACCTTTTGAAACACGTATGAAGACGTCTTCAACCGAAAATGTCCACCAAATTTAAGTTCCTACCAGAGCTATCATGCCGATTTGTTCTTTAATCCACTGAAGTCTTTCAGTTCTAGCATAGTGGAAAACACCTTTTTTAGTCAAAATTAATAGGGTTGCTTTCATTTCATCATCGATTTTGTTCATCCAAGCCTCAATTTTACCTTCTGGTTTAACAGGAGTTTCAAATTCATATTCTTCTCCTTCATCTGAACACATACCGACAATTTATTTATCACCTTTTCCAAAATTCAATCTTTTACAGTTATCGAAAAGACTGAGAAGGAAAGGCTGAATAGCTTTTGGATCGGAAGAACCTAAAATTTGAAGTAAATCATCATTTGAAATGAAGTAGAAACGAGGGAAACTCATTTATTTAGATTCTAAATATTGAGTCAAACTCTTCTGACAATTATCGAGTTCAACTGAAATATTTTTAAGATCATCAAGACGAGATCCATTGTCAGCTTTAACACATGCGTATAATACATTTGGATTTTTAGCAGCATTCTCCATGATCTTTTAGAAAGCAATATCAGTCTTTGAAAACTTCTTCGCTTATTCTGGCAGCTGTTACTTGATATCTTCTGATGAGAAAATAGACTCAAGATACTGCCATTTTCTTTGAACAACAATCCAAGTATCAATAGTATCGTTGATAATATTAAGATCACGCTCCCATTAGGTTACTCTAGCTTTAATAGCACGAACATATTTTGAAGCAGAGAGAGACTGGAGAATAAGGATATTATCTTCCAAAATCTGTCTGATTTCATCAGGTGAACTAATGGCATGTCCTTTGATTTCGGTACCTTTCTTGTAAACTCTGACCTCAAAGTTAGTAACCTTCCAAGCCTACTCAATTTTTCCAATATTCTCTTCATTTTTCATTTCTTCTTTAGCTTCAATTGCAATTTCTTGAACTTTGTCTTAAATATTCTAAAGCTTCATGTCGAATACTTTTGATAAGGTTAAAGTCTTCAAGTTAATCTCTCCTAAATCTTTGCCTGTCTCTTCCATAATTCTTTTCCAATGTCTTTCTTGAATTGATGGTGATTTTAACATTTCAATTAAGGGAAGAGAATCTCTGAATCCCAAGGTTTCTTCTCTGAGCTTGATGAATGGAGACATTGACTCCGCTCCTGGTAATTTTGACCCAAGTCTAGTGACAATCTTAACTATCTGCTCAGCATAACTCATGAGTTAAGAGGCATCGAGTTTACTCCAAGACATGCTGGAGAAATCTTTTATTTTCTTTTGATAATCATCAAATACATTATAAACTTCATCGTACTTTTTGTTTGCTTCTTCCATTGCAATTAACTCTGGATACTTTGAAATTTCAAGATTGAATAACTTCTCAGCAAGCACGTTTTCTTCTCTGTCTTAATTGAACTGCTTAATTTTCAGTTTTGAAGCTTAGAGAAGTTCCATACCTCTTTCAAGAGAAACAGAAGATGTACCAGGACCATTTTACAAGTAAGTCTCATACTCATCCTTAATCTTTTTCTTGAAAGTTTCAACATCGTTTTTAGTAACCTCAGCAAAACTCTTTTTGATACTATTCGCTTCAAAATCTTTCTTGTCAGCAAAATCGAGAAGTTCTTCCCAATTAATCATCAAATCAGCTGCCTTTTTTTCAGTCTCTTCATCAATCTTATACTCATAATTTTTAAGCAAACGGAAAGATTCTTGAACTTCCAAAATTCTGAATTCCATTTCCATCGAAGTATCTTTGATTTCAGTTATAGTATTCAATAGAATTTTTAAAATTTCCATACCTCCCATTTCAACATTAAGTGCTTTGTTATATTTTGTGGTTTCGTCAATGATTGCACTGAGCTGTTTATTTGAAATAGTTAAAAGCGATGAACCAAGTATATCAAGCCATTCTCCAATCTTTCTAATATAAGCATCATTGACCTCAGAGATATCAATACAAATGAAGTAGTTAAGTTAATCATTTTGAGATTTTAAAGCTTACGATTTTTACTTTTAGAAAGTTTAAATGAACATTTCAATTTCATTCATAGACTGATTTTTTTCAATTTATTTTATCATTTTGTTCATTTCTTACTTTTGAAAAATTCTGAAAAAACCTGGCTTCTTTTTCCAGCTGTCTCTGTACATATCAAATTTATCAATGATCTGACTTTTTTTTTATACAATCTCGAAATTAAGTTGAGAAACCATCTTATTCTGCATAACATCATCAAAGAATGTATAAGGAATGTAAGTTTCAGCAGTTTCTTCGTTCTAACGTTCGTTGAAAATTCTGCAAAAACCATGCCACCATCTACCAAAACTCTTGGTAGACTCTAGAATATTTCTACTGAATTTTTCAAAAGTGGTTCTAAGCTCATCAATATTTGGATGAAATGTAAAGTCAGGGTTATTGAAGGTTACATTCATCTTAATCAAACTTGGTCTTTCTGTTCGAATCCAAATTGTTTTATTTGCGGCAAGAGCTCTAACAATCATTTTTGTGATGGCGTTAAAGATTCTCTTTTCCCAATAGAAGAAGTAAGCTTTCATCTCTGGAGTAGATTCTTTAATTTCTTCTCTATCAATCTAATCCTTCTTCTTTCCTCCTGTTTCTTTGACTACAGGAGCTGTATTCTGCAAAGATTTTAGAGTGGTTTCTTCAATTTACTTCAAATACTAATCACCAATATTTTGATAATCTTTGACTAGTTCAGTTAAAAGCTTGATACGGTGATTTTCGAAAAACTCATAAAACTCCTTTATGTCCATTTAAGTTCTCCTATTGAAATCAATTTGACGGACAATCTAAGCATTTTCAATTTTTACAACATTTTTTTCAATATTCTATGCATGCTACAAGACTGTGTTCTTTGTCTCATTAAAAGTATCAATTGCATTTTTACATTCTTTAATGTATTCATCAATTGACAATGAGAACCAATTGTGGTTCGTGCAGCCCTTGTCCATATTCTTGACAAGTTTTACAATATCAGTTTTTAAAAGCTTCTGTTCCACGGGTTTTAGATTACTCAAAGCAGAATTGTAGCTACGCAAAAGTTAGTTTAACTTATCGACATGTCTCATATATTCTTTTTCTTAAAGAGCAATATTTGTAATCGTTTGAGGAATACTCTTTCCAATTCTATCAAAGAACTTAGCTTCCCTGATTATGACTCTCAATAATGGATTGAAATTTACAACATATTCTTTTTTTTCTTCATCACTCTTCTTCTTGATATTAGCATAAGCTAAAATGTTTTATTTCAAGTAAATTATCGATAATCCTGTATTTTAATCACTCCATTCTTTGTAAATTGATTACTCATACTCTTTATCTAACTATTTAGCAAGACTAACATATTTGGTTGCTACTTCTTTGAAAGTTCTAGTCGTGAGTTAATCAGTTTTTGTTTTAAACTTTTTAATTGGAGCTTTAATTCTTCCCATAATTGAGCGAGCCCAAGCAATTTGACCAGCTTTGAATGGCATATTTTTAGAAATGGGAGGATTTTTCTCGCCTTATTTGAATAACTGTTCCATCTCGGTAAGTTCTTTTTTATATTGGTTAAGTACATCTCCATATTTCTCATTCAGCAAGTCCTGGATAGCCACTCTAGTTTTAACGCTCTAAAACTTTGAAAGTAAATCGAAAGCTCCTTCAGATGAATTAAGTTGATCGGAGAATGTCTTTTAGATCAAACCAACTACATGTTAATCAATCTGAGAAGTTTAGCTTTTGAAATTATCAAATTAAGTCTTCCATTAAGCGGCATATCTATCACTGAAAACATCAAAAGCAAATCCTTCAAGTTTCCTAATTTAATCTTTTACTTTATCAGTTTCTTGATCAATTTTTTCAGCATCACCTGTGACCGCTTTAAGGTCAGGACCAAGAATTGCAAAGAATTCTTAGATAATAACATGAGCTTCAGCTAAATTTTCGAGAATCTTTATCATGTATTTTGGAGTGTTGAAAATATCTTTTGTCGACTGGAAATCCCATCTTCTAACAGTCATTTGAGCTTCAATTTCTCTTTTAGTATTAAGAAATTCTTTATTCCATTTTTCGAGCACATCTTTACCTTTATTAATAGTTTTGATAGCTTCTTGAGGCTTTTTAGTCTAAAAAATTTTAGTGATATCAACTTTTGCTTTGACTTTTTCACAAATTTCATGAGAAATACTTTGTAAAATAGATTCAAAGTAACCCTCATTCTGATAAATATGTCTTGAAATGGTCCATATTAACTTTAAACCTGTTAAAAGAGAAGGTAAAGTCTCTTCAATAACTTGAAGATTACCTCCAGCAATATTTTTGAATTAACGATCCAAAGTCGTTAAGAACTTTACAAAATCTTTAGCTTATGCTTGTAACTTTTGGAACTCTTCATAAGCTTCATGATAAGGTTGCAGACTATAGCCATTATTCATTAACGACTGCTCTTCCATGATGCTTATAATTTTTTTAACCTAAGTCATGTTCAGTTGTTGGAATAAAGTATTGAAAGTTGCAGCTCTTTGTCTCCAATATTCAGTTTCCCCTTGAGCAGATTTTGATTCTTTAGGTCTTGCAGTTTCTCTTGCAATTGTATCTTGAATTGTTTTAGTCCACAATTCCTATAATTAAATTGATTAATTTATGAATTGAAAAGAAAAGAAATTAAAAAAATTAAATTAAAATTTGAATTTTTTTGTCAGTTACATTCAAAAAGAGCGCAAAAATTATTATTCTAAAAATTGAAAATACTTACAATTGTACTAATAAGCTCTTCTAGCTTACCGTTATCACTTGACATAAGTTCTTCGACACTAAGTCGTTCATCAATTTCAGGGACTTTGATTGTAATATTGCCATAGGCCTACTACATTGAAATACTTACTTAACGGACAAATTTATCCATGTGAAGTCTTTAATCTGGTTTATTTGTATCTAGGAGAGGAAGATAGACATGTTTGATCATATTAGTAAGATCATAAAGCCTCTCCTTCATCTCATCATCTTTTTTGTTATGTTAATCCATTTGAATTCTTTAACAAAAATTTAAAAATTAATTATAATTTAAATAACACCAATCATTTTAATCCAAAATAATTCGAATAATTTTCAAATAAATGGGGTTTTGGGGTTTTGGGG
>Ga0194115_10006412_pt1 | contig 11923 bp, 11 predicted proteins | sample TA2MahsurfametaG_3_FD_148656 | JGI IMG/M metagenome (GOLD analysis project Ga0194115, IMG submission 148656) | Freshwater microbial communities from Lake Tanganyika, Tanzania - TA2015002 Mahale S4 surface | ecosystem: Environmental > Aquatic > Freshwater > Lake | place: Tanzania: Lake... | reverse complement strand
ACTGAAATTCATTCATACCTATATACCTACATATACATGCATCTATGCATATAACCTTAGAACATGTATCTATGCATACATACAGTCTTTGATTCGATTCAAGACTCGGATTGACTGTGACGACTTAAAAGACTCAAAGCAATCCAACGGATGGCAAAATGGCATCTCCGAGCGGTCACATACGGGGATGACGAAATGAGCGGACACAGCTTTCGAATTTCATCAAGACAAAGTGACAAGACGCATCATTCCGTTCATCTCTCGCCGATCGCAAGGGGGACGGGGGGTGACGGAAGATGTGTGTATCATACCGGTGGTACCGGTATGTTCGGTGAGGTGAGGGAGCGTACTAGGGGTTTAGGGGATTGATGATGATGATGAGAAGAGATGGGCTGACAACAAAAAACCTCCCGAAAAAAACCACCAAAGCCAAAACCAACGAAAACGAGAAGCTTGACCGCGAAAAAAACCCCAGTACATTTTCTCCTTCACCGAAGAAACGAACAACTATCATTCAAACATACACACCAATCTCTCACACACTCTTATACATACTAGTATGGGAACTTCATCGACCCTGAAAAGCTCTTTTGGTCTTCAGACTTCTACCAAAACTTGCCACAACAAGAGCAAGAAGGAGAACGAAACGTTGACGACGAATAGTACCGGAAGGTTGCACAAACGTCTTCCCACTCGTCGTCTTCCATTGAGTAAACGGCGTCCTCGTATCGTCCGGTTCGATTTGGATGCCAATCAAGTCATGGAGACAGAACGGATCCCACCAGAATCGAAGGAATCTCTGTTCTGGACGACCTTAGAACGTGAGGGGATTCAAGAAACCAATCAACGCTTGGCACTTCAATTTCTTCGACAACAACCGTTGTCCGCCGCAAAGGCTAGCCTCGTCTTTGATCAGTGTTGTCAAGACCATGCTATGGATGACAGCAGTAGTAGTGAAGAAGAGGAAGGTGAACCTCTTTATGGTACTGATGATGATAATGATGGCCCTGCTGACCTTAGCACTACCGATGCTGCTCATCCTGTGCACGATGATGAAGATGGACTTCAAGACACTCTGGACGTCACTGCAAGTAATCTCGCCATTGACATCCCAGCACATGTCCGTGGACTGGAATGGGGGTTCCTACCCGCCAGTAAACAATATCGGCATACCCATGTTCAACGAGTCTTGCGATGGCAACGTTGTCTCGGTCCGAGTCAATCTAAGCTCCTATCGTATCGAGTTACCCGGTCGTCTCAACCCTCTCGGACATTGGCACGAATCCTTGGTGCGTGTGATGAAATCAATGCGAAGGAGACTCCCGTCATCCAACGAAATCGATGCCGGATGTTGCCCAGTTGGTGGTGACATGTCTATTTTTTCGCCACCTGAGCTCGTGCCACATGATCTCGTTCCCACGGGCCGTGGCTATTACTGAATACTACTCTCGCTTCAACATGAACTACACTATTTAGACTTATTCTATTGTTTCTTCAACCTTTCTATTTGTAGTTGCTTTGATGACGACAAGTCGTTTATTCCGTTTTGCTTGCAGCGATGCAGAGAGGGTATTGAACGCGAGTGTGTTTACTGCGGAGAGGGGCTACATGGAATGTTTACGATCAACCGGGCGAATTCCACATTGGCAAGTCCCTGGGTAGTTTGTTGCATGCGTTCGACCATTCCCCCCTTTGGGACTTGAAGTTCAGAACCCAATTGGTCGCTCGTGAAATAGGGTGCCATTTTCCCTTGATTTCTCTCTGCGGACAATGGGGGGGGACAGGAGGATCAAGACGAGCGGTACGGGTCACCCCTCTCGTCCAATGGAAAAGCGAAAACCATCTGCGGCCACGTCTCCATAGGCTTTGGAACGATGAGGAACAGACGATATCACCCATCCTAACAGATGATTGGATTAGATTCGTATGTAGTCTCATTTTTTGAAACCGATTGATTGTAACGGCCCGACGAGCCAGTCGACCAAAAGATACCCCATGGGCATATATGGGGACTGACAGCAATTGACCCGCGCATTATGCGCGTGACACAGGTCTCTCGTTTGGTAAGTCAACAGTAGGCACGCAGACTCGTGTAGCAATAAGCTAATACCCAGATCTAGCCGTAGAACCGTGTGTGAAAGCAGAAGGTTAATCTACTTAGATTTGTTCAAAAGTATGAGGTTTCCTTCTCTTAAAATCTCCATCTCTCGCATGTTGCTGGTGCTTACTGCCTTCTACCAGGATCCAATCTTTCTCTTTCTCTGACTCGTTTCTACTCACGTCAGTAGGGTCAAGTTCCGGACCTAGACCTTCAAGTAGGTATGATCTTTTCGTAAGTTCAGTGTCTAGATCATCATGTATGCATGGTTTTCCGCCGGAAGAGCGCAGCCGATGTTTGACACCTCCGACTCAATTTCTATGTATCCCAACGTCACCGTCAGTTCAAGTGTACCCTAGATACGTAATACCCTTGTCAAATACCGACATATTCTGGAGTAGCGGTAATGATTGTTCGTCACTCACACCCATCAGAACTTCCGATGGTATGGCGGAACCTAAAGTTGAGAACCGTTCATGTCTAACGTAAAATCAGTGTCTCTCACTGTCATCGACGACAAGTTCCTTCGTCCGAGGGGCAGTACGAGCGAGTCTTACTAGTGGAAGATTGCTGTCTATTAGCTTCAGTAATCGTCGCATTTTACTATAATGAAGTTCTTCATCACCCTCTTGGTTTTGAGTATCGTCGGCGCCGAGCCTCCTTCCAGTGAGTGCCAGAGGGACGAGCAGTGTAAAGACTTGTACGGACTAGGCTCTATATGTCTCGAAGGAGGAGCATGCTCCATTCCGTACATGGCTGGATGCCTCTACAGCAACGACAATGGAAAGTTTGAGAAACGCACATGCAATTCCAAGGATGACAGCAGCGCAGACTGTATAAAGTCGAGTCTCGCGTATCATGAAGTACGGGTCCACAACCAAGATTGGGAAGCTCCGTTCTTTTACGCATGGATTGTTCAACTTTTCTTGAGTGAATTTCTGCAAGTCCCGATACTCATTGGTTTGGGATTTGATTCAGCACAGGCCTCGTTCTATGCACCAGAAATGCAGATGCCTTATTCTAATCAGTCCTACGCATGGGACCAGCTCGCCGTGGCACACAGGATGGGGGGGAAGATGTGAAGATACAGAGCAAGCGTGTGGTCATGTCCTCCCTGAAGTCTGGAACAATCAAGAATTGATATGGAAGGATTTGCTGGAGCGGGGGGAAATCGATCAAGTGTCTAGTAATGGAGATCTTGGGAAAATATCCTTGATGATTCCACGACATACAGCAAAGGAACATCCTAATATTATCTGGTTCCTTGGAATGGCAGGAAAACGCGAGGAACTTGCGTCAATCTTCAAGCGTCCTACCTCATGGGAAGACTACTGCAAGTTTGTCTCGCCCACGAACTGTACAGAAGACGACGGTGTAGCAGTTAGGCCACCCCGCAGCAATGGGGAGATTGATGAATCCCCAATGTATTTCCTCGATGGAGTATACACTGGGCACTTCCGCGCTACGGAGAAGAACAACTGCACTCTGAACCCACAGACTTGCTCAGGTCATGTGGTCCAGGCCCCGTGTGCCTGGGATCCCAACATCGAAGCTCAATTGTTCTGGAACAATATTTCATTGGAAAGCGACGGTCCTCTCGTTAACGATGGTTACGAGTACGACCAAATGATTCAGATCTGGCGAGCTGCGAACGCTACAAAATCGCATATCATGACATGGTGGTGGTCTCCGACTGCACTTGTGGAGGAATTCCGAGGCACGAGCTACCAGTTTCAACCAGTAATCCTTCCAGATCCCACGGTACAGTGCCGACCAGCACGGATTACAACGGAAGAACGCTGCAGCCCAGATATCAATGTTCGTCGCGGAAACATGATGGGAGACTGTGATGACGATGCGCATCCGTTACAGACGGTCATATCCTCTTCTCTCCGGAAACTAGCAGAAGAATCTAGTGAAGTCCGTCGAAGCCCAGCCTATCAAGCCATCCTGAACCTGAAGATCAGCCAGCTTGATATGAATGAAATCCTCTACAGATGGGTTGCCGAAGGACAGTCTGCATATGCTGGCCGCAAGGCGGTTTGCGAGTGGGTAATCGAGCACGAGAAGGACCTCAGGTCGTTCATCCCTCTAGGATACCCCAAAACATTGGCAGGAGAGGATTCCTACGAAAAACCACTTTTGTCCGTAGCTCTGGGCATTGCCGCAGTATCGGTATTCTACTCCTTCGTTACCACGGTTATCGTGTATTGGTACCGAAGTGTGAAGGTGTTTGTGTATGCACAGGTTCCCTTTGTTTTGATGGTACTTGTGGGTATGCTCTTGGTGGGGATTGGGTCGATCTTGATTGCACTTGAGCCTCAAGATGGAATATGCGTGAGTCAGAAGTGGTTTGTAGCCGTAGGTTATACCCTTGGCCTCGTTCCACTGTTGGTCAAGATCGCTGCGATCAATCGCCTCGTGACTGCGGCGAAGCGCATGAAGCGCACAAGAATCGATATGCGATCGTTGTTTTGGACAGTTGCTGGAGTCGTTTTCGTTGTGATCATTTATCTGATTGTTTGGACACTCAAGGATCCGGCCAGGCGGGTTGAAAACTGTATTTGAATAAGGATGATGGAAGAGAGGTGTGGACGACAGTCCGTTGCACATCGGATAAGTTTTCTCTTTGGGATCTTCTAGTCTTGTGCTTGAATGGTATCCTGATCCTATGCGCGACTGTTCTGGCATTCCAATCTCGGAATGTCAGGGAAGAATTCAACGATTCAAAGTCTCTGGGCCTAATGATCTATGCTCACTTCCTTTTCGCTGTCCTCCGCGTGGTATGCTTCGCGCTGAGTACAAGTCTCGTCTCCGGCGACGAACAAACTGATGAACCACCAGTGATAGACCCTTCTGGTTTGGCAGCAGCGACGAGTTTGTTATTGAGCTTTGATGTGATCATTGCAGTGTCAATTTATGTTGTGCCGAAAGTTCTTGTCGCCCAACGCGCTCCTCAATCACGTGCTCGTCTCTCTGAGAGGGAATCGGTAGACATTCCCAACAGCCTTGCGTTGAAATCTTCAACGGATGCCTGTGATGACGCGAAGATACATTCACAAGAGAGTAGCAATAGGCTAGCCGACAAAACGGCGGAGGAATCCTCACAAGGTTTGGCATTCAGTTTTCGTAGTACCACCATTGGCGATCCGCACCGTGTGCGCTTTGGAATGGATAGGAAGGCACACGGGGGTCCGGATGATGATCGGGATAGTGCCTTCCAGACGGATGAAAAATCCTCATCCTTTCTCAGCGAAGGCGATGACGATTATTCATATCGGAGGACAGCACCCGCTGCAATGGGTCATAACGCGACCATTACCGCTGATGTAATCCAAGAAGACGTTAATGAATCATAGCAGCTTTTGGGAGGAATGCTGCTGCAGCAGATATCCCAGTCTCAGAGACATTTGTGACCCCAGGCAAAGCAAGCAATACACAGGTCAAGGATTTCATTTTTCGCTGTCTCTGGAGTTTTGAAGACACTCCGCGTCTACAGCTACCGTAGCAGCTGTGCTTGAGACACACCACCAAGTCCACTATAGAGAGTTGCAATGCTGTAGTAACTGGTTACGGTATTGTGGATTACCGTACAAGTCATTCATCAGCCCATCTTCTTCCTGTTGTATAATGTAGCTTCTTGGGCATTGTAAACCTTGGACAAGTGGGAACTGTTGACATTCTACCTTCGCCACGACGTTCACTGCGACATCGGACATCAGCCTATCAACAATCAGAGACCGACCTAGACCACATGGTCGAAGAACAATTTTCCCCCAATGACACAAATGGGAACTGTTATTGATACCTTCGCATTCGAGCTGTCGCGGCGGTAATAAAAAATCGTTCGGCAGAAGACAGAAAGGGGAACTGATGTTCACTGCGAAATGGGCTTGAGCTTATCAAACATGAAGTTGTCCACCTGGCTATTATATGCAGAATTATACTTCGAGTTCGACATAAATGGGCATTTTTCCGTAACTGGAAGGTGGATTCGCCTCACCCTCAAAAGTGTTTTTCACATGCCAAGGGGACTTCTCGTTTCTTTCCGGCCAACCACCGCCGATTGTGAGATTGGAGCACAAACCACCGAATCAATTTTTGTCAAATCGAAGCAACGATTTCTAGATCACTATCAGTTATTCTCATCACATCATGGACTCTAGTGGCATGAAATTCTTCATTGCCCTCTTGGCTGTGGCGATCGTCGGCGCCGAGCCTCCTACTGGTGAATGCCAGAGAGACGATCAGTGCGAAAGTTTGTACGCACTCGGCTCCAAATGTCAAAAGGATGGAATCTGTTCCAATCCGTACATGGCTGGATGCATCTACAATAACGATACTGAAAAGTTCGAGAAACGTACATGCAACTCTAAGGATGAGAGCAATGCAGACTGTATCCAATCGATCTTGAATTACCACGAAGTAAGAGTGCATAACCTCGACTGGGAGTCGGCCGCCCTTAATGCCTGGATTATCCAAATTTTCTTGAGCGAATTTCTTCAAGTTCCCACACTTATTGGAATGGGATTTGATTCAGCAGAGGCATCCTTCTATGCACCAGAAATGGAGATGACTTTTTCCAATCAGTCCTACGCGTGGGACCAGCTCACTGTGGCTAGTAGAATGGGGGGACGATGCGAAAATACAGAACAAGCCTGTACTCATGTCATTCCGGAAGTCTGGAACAATCAAGAAGCAAAATGGAGACAAGCTCTAGCAAAAGGGGAAATCGATCAAGTCACGAGTAATGGAGAACTTGGGAAAATATCGTTAATGATTACACTACACACTGCGGAAACCCATCCGGATACGGTCTGGTACCGTGGAATGACAGGCAAACGAGAGGAACTTGCGTCAATCTTCAAACGACCTACCTCCTGGGGAGACTATTGCAAGTTTGTCTCACCTACGAACTGTGCAGAAGACGACGGCGTAGCGGCTCGATTGCCTCATACCACTGATGAGGTAGATGAGGCCTCTATGTACTTCTCCGATGGAGTATACACTGGTCACTTTCGTGCAACAGAAAAGAACAAGTGCACTTTGAACCCACAGACTTGTTCTGGTCACGCGGTTCAGTTGTTCTGGAACAATATATCCTTGGAAAGTGATCGTCCTCTCGTTAACGATGGCTACGAGTACGATCAAATTATTCAGATTTGGAGAGCTGCGAACGCAACCAAATCGCATGTCATGTCGTGGTGGTGGACACCGACTGCACTTGTGGAGGAATTCCGAGGTACGGACTACCAATTTCAACCAGTGATCCTTCCGGATCCCACTGTAGAGTGCCGAGCAGCAAGGACTACAGTCGACGAAAAATGTAGCCCGGATATCAATGTCCGTCGTGGAAATATTGTTGGGTCGTGCGATGATGATCCTCATGCGTTGCAGACGGTGGTAGCCTCGTCTCTTCGCAAGTTGGCGGAAGATGCTAGTGAGGTCATGCGGAGCCCCGCATATCAAGCAATCCTGAATCTCAAGATCAGCCAGCTTGACATGAATGTGATCCTCAAGAGATGGGTTGCTGGAGGACGATCTGGGTATGCTGGCCGCAAAGCGGCTTGCGAGTGGGTCATCGAGCACCAAGATGACCTCAGATCATTCATCCCGCTAGGATACCCCAAAACATCGTCAGCAGACGATTCCTACGACAAACCGCTTTTATCCGCAGCTATGGGGATTGCTGCAGTTTCTGTCGTCTACTCCTTGCTGACCTTAGCAATCGTGTATCGATACCGAGCTGTAAAGGTTTTCGTCTATGCTCAGATTCCATTTGTCGCAATGGTTCTTGTGGGTATGCTTTTGGTGGGTGTTGGTTCGATCTTCGTTGCCCTTGAGCCTCAAGATGGGATCTGTGTGAGCCAGAAGTGGTTTGTCACCTTGGGTTATACTCTTAGTCTTGTCCCTCTTTTGGTCAAGATCGCTGCAATCAATCGCATGGTTAATGCGGCCAAGCGCATGAAGCGCATATCCATCGACATCCGATCGTTGTTTTGGACAGTTGCTGGGGTCGTTTTCTTGGTGATCATTTATTTGATTGTGTGGACCTGGAAGGATCCGCCGAAGCGCGTCGAAAACTTATACTTGAACGTAGACGATGCAACGGAGGTTTGGACGACAGTTCGTTGCGCGTCTCATGAGTTTTCGCTTTGGGATCTTATAGTCTTGTGCTGGAATGGTATCTTGATCCTCTGCGCAACTGTTTTGGCATACCAATCTCGAAATGTCAAAGAGGAATTTAACGATTCGAAGTCTTTGGGACTGATGATCTATTCTCACTTTTTGTTTGCCGCCCTCCGCGTGGTGTGCTTGGCCCTAAGCACGAGTCTAGTTTCCGGAAACGGACAGGGTGATCAACCTCCGGTGATAGACCCTTCTAGTCTGGCCGCAGCGACGAGTTTGTTGTTGAGTTTTGACGTCATAATTGCTGTCACTGTTTACCTGGTACCGAAAGTCCTTGTCGCCCAGCGCGCCCCTCAGTCGCGTTGGAGCACAAGCTGGGAATCAGGATCAATTGGCCTTAGCAGCGACGTCCCCGCGAGATCCAAGCACACGAACGATGGAGCCGATAAGCCGACGAACGTGCATTCTTCAGGCCTAGGTAATGCGTTGGACCCAAGCGATAGAACAGGCGATGAAGTCTCACGAGATTTCGGACCCACGTTTCGCGGTATGGCCCGTCGCGATTCCCCCCACGTGCGCTTCGGAATGGATGGTAAGGCACACTCAAGTTCGGATGACGATCGAGACGGCGTCGTCCCGACGAAGGATGAATCCACATCTGTTTCCGACGAAGTGTACAGAGATTGTAGTCGCCGGACAGGATCGGCAGCGGGTCATAGCACCAGCATTGCCGATGATGTAATCCAGGAGGAGGTCAACGAGTCAGAGCCACCTTCTGTTATCTCACCGGAGCGATAATTTTCCAAACACCGTGAGATCTATCAAATGTGAACGAAGTGGTACGCGGGTGCCGGATGAGTTTCGTTTTGAATTTCCTCTAGATTTTGAAGCCTCCGCATTTCCCTCTACCGTAGTAGGTGAGGCAGCGGTCACATATTGGTAGCATCCGTACTACGGTCGTCAGCCGAATCCTGGCTATCTCGCTTCAGATGACAGCGGTAAGATCGGGGATTCGGTACCCATAGATTTACATTCAACTTTAATCAAATACACTACATTATCGTAATTCAGTAACCCATTCTCTGACCTTGAACTCGCGTATGTCATCGTCTTACCCTAGTGCCACGCCAAGCTCTTTCTCGTCAACTCGTTTCCATGTCATCCATTCGACTGCGTGACGACCTACATTATAACGTTCCTTCGAGACGATTTGCGAACAAGTTTGCTGCTACTGCTTTTGCGTTCGATGACATGGTCCCGTCGTCCAAAGGCTTGCTACGCGAAGAGTTGCGTTCTAGCTTGTCCCTGCTTTTCGATCGTCTCTTGGTCTTTCTCTGCTCTTCGTCAGGAACATCGCGACTCCGAAAAGACGAAAGTTCGGAACTACTTTCGTTGAGCCCAAGACACTCTTTTTCGGCCCGGAGTGCAGCTCGTTTGGCCTCCCGTTTAGCCCGTCTCTCAGCTCGGCGTCTTTCCTTTTCCTCTTCGTCTAGATTCTCTTCATCTGACTTGAACGAGTCTAGACTTCGAGTAGAACCTTGCTTGTGATCCTTGTGCCAGTTTTCAATGGCTTCGCGCTTGGCTCGAAGCCTTTCCGCCTTGAGGTCGAGTTCTCTCATTTCTTCTTCAACATCTTGCATGACAGAACGACTCCTCGCCATGGAAGTATCTCGTGCGATCTCTTGCTCGAAAGGGTGATGATTTACTACAGGGACAGGTGGATGCGGCGCGGATAGTCCTCTACCCTCCTCGAGGTTAGCTTCTTCTCCACCCCCGGAATGTCCGGCACTCGATTGATCACCTGGAATATCTCCGGGATGAGTCTCGTCATCAGTCCGTTTCTTTCCAATGTTCCAGAAACGGCCCTTGGAGTTCAAATCTTCCACATGGACGTCAACCGGAATACCATTCGCCATACGACGACGACGAGAATAGAAAACGATCACACCAATGATGATGAGTAGGATCACGGCCACAACGGGACCTACAAAATTCCCTGTCTTCTTGCCATCATTCGTTTCACCGGTCACGTTACAGATGTTTTTGCAAGCCGTCGTTTCGGGTGCAACCGGTAGGGGTAGTTCAAGAGGAAAGACATTCTCGACTAGGCACTGACGGTAGACAGCAGTTTCCGACTGGCAACAGCATGACTGATTCGTATTGTAGAAGTCACATACACGTTGGTTGGAGACGTCACAAAAATTAGATTTCAATGGTGATACAAACGCTTGAGACGACATATACGCCCGTCGAGTATCCTCCTCGAACGAAATGGAGAAATCTTCTCCTGGTTGAAAGCAACCGCATTCTCCTGGGGGAGTGAACTGCAAGCAGACAACGGCAGCTTGAAGTTGTTGTTGACAGGGACTAGTATCACTCATTTCCTTTCCTTGTTTCTCAATATAGCTGGATCCGGAGTCTGTCACATTATGGGCATCGAATCAAATGTTTTGGTGGTGGTAGTAGGTGGGCCGAGACATTGGATGAGGGTGGTTCACAACGGCTTTTCCGTTTCTCACTAACCCCGGTCCTACATTTAACATTTCCGGAGTTTTACGATGGCGAACAATTTTTGTATTGGCGAAATCCCCACGGGCCATCGCGCTTCGGCGGTAGTCCGCGGTCAGGTTCAAGCAAGGCAGCCCCGGTCTGCAGCAGCATTACCATATCATGGTCACAAACATACATGGACGACCAAGTGATGCTTGTGACCAAGAGAAAACAATGGGAAACAAGATACTTCACAATCAGTTACCATTGCACACAGTCTGTAGCTGTAACTACGAAATATCTTTTCGGTGGGTACATTAGGAGTGAAATAGCCGTCCGATCCCATTCTTTTGAACGTCTTCTCGGGATAGGATCCAATGAAGTGAGCGCTCGCCGACGTATGAACTACCCTGATCAAACTTCAAAGAGAGAGAGACGCTATGGTTATAATTCTCAAGTGAGTCCAGGCAACCTTAGATTTGGCTTGAATATACTGTACTGAAAATGCCACGAACAACTGGAGGTTACTGTTACTATGTATCATAGGTCATCGAACGGCCTCATAGGCTCGTTGAGACACATAGACATGAGTCGGACGGGTCGAGCAATAACTACGCTCCTCTGGAAAGACCTTGCGTACGTGGCGATCTAGTTCCAGAACTTCCGGAGAGATCGACAGTAGTTGAAGATCGAAATCCGGAAGTTGACCCTACTGACAATAGTGTGAACGAGTCAGAGAAAGAGAAAGATTGGATCGTGGTAGAAAGCAGAAAGCACCAGCACAAGAAGAAAGCTGGAGGTTCAAAAGGAAGAAAGCTCATACTTTTGAACAAATCTAAGTAGATTAACGTTCTGCTTTCACACACGGTTCTACGGCTAGTTCTAGGTGTTAGCTTATTGCTATACGAGCCTGTGGTCCTGGTGTTGATTCAACATTTGTTCAAAAGTACCTAAAGATGAGTGAACCACCGCGGGTTGGAAGCCACCCTGGGGAACCCCCCGACCCTGGTGGCGGGAACCAAGGGAATGCCAATAATTGGAATGCGAATGGCCGCGGATCCAACAATGGTAACAACAGACGTGAACAGGACCATGAAGGAAGAACAGAGGCACTGCGAGGTTACATCTTCCGGATCAGGGCTCAACACCCTTGGGAGTCATTTGCAAGGACATGTCGTGAGATTGGGGAGCACATTGGACGTCATA
>Ga0194115_10006411_pt1 | contig 11925 bp, 10 predicted proteins | sample TA2MahsurfametaG_3_FD_148656 | JGI IMG/M metagenome (GOLD analysis project Ga0194115, IMG submission 148656) | Freshwater microbial communities from Lake Tanganyika, Tanzania - TA2015002 Mahale S4 surface | ecosystem: Environmental > Aquatic > Freshwater > Lake | place: Tanzania: Lake... | reverse complement strand
ATTCCGATCTCGGAAGCGCCTGAAAACTTGGACACGCCCGGCTTGGGGAACTTGCAAGCACATGAAATTTCTCTATTCAAGATTCATGTGGTAAAGTTGTATGGACGAACCGTAGATATGCACGATTACTCCAAAAGAAATATATTCTACTTGGCTAGACGGCGTACGATTACTCTATACTAGAGAAATCAAACTCCTATTCCTTTCAGTCGTGCAACTTATGTCCTCAACCCGTATCACGTCTATCCTCCCGCCCCTATTGGTCTTGATTCCTTTTGTATGCTAGTTAATTCGCCTGGCATAAAACAAAGACGGTTGTCGAGTATGTCTGCGGACTAGGGCATGATATTGCTCATCACCTAGTCCGCTGTCGCCTCTTCCGCTGGGAAAAAGCGACTTGCCACGGCCAAGCTTGACCCAATCAGTGTCATCCAAACAATGCTTACTGCAGACGGTACACGAACTGCGAACTCGGGGAAATGTAGCGAGGCAAGTAAGAATCCAAACGCGGATGACTTCATCGCCCACTCAATGGCAAACGTTCTGGCTATCTTTTCCGAGTAGAATGGTTTGGTTGCCGTGTACCCGGCCAACGCACCTAGCGCGTGCAGTAGGGCAGCCGACGCTTGAAGCTTCAGACCAGCACTAAGAATGGATGAAGCACATCCTGCTACACTCGTACCGACCAAAAGACAAGTGACGATGACTCCAACAATCGGTGAAAATGGGAGAATTTTCTTCACTAGATCTGGGAACCGAACATTGAAAGACATCCCGATCAAGATTGGTGCAAGAACTACTTGAATAGTTGATTTTGCAATAGCAATAGCGTTCACCTGATCACGAGGACGCCATGTGAGATCTGGGCTGGCAGTCCTGATGAAATGAATTTGATTCCACAAGTTATCCATGGCACTTACTGGCACTACTTGTCCAAGAAGTAGTTTCCCCATCAATGGTGTCATCACAATGGCACCGACTGTGGTCATGGTCGTCATCAGTACGCTGAGCGCTAGATCGCCGTTACCAATGAAAGTACCTGAGAATTAATGAAAATGATTAGAATCTAGACTTGCATCAATTCAAACAAAGCCAACCGACTCGACCAAGACTCAGCTAACCCGACTTACAAAGGTTGCTGGCTCTACGGATCGAGAGACATCACGTGAGAAGGAGTCGGGACGAATGATTCTCGCTTGTTGATGCCTCTTGCTTGGTACTTACTGAGCTCCATTGATGCATGCCACAAGGATCAGACCAGCTGCCAAAGCAGGTTCTAATTGAAAGAGCTTCCCAATCAGTATTGCCAGCAGCGGCATTATTCCGTAGCAGCCAACAAACGCAAGAAGCACCGCAACTTCGCAAACATAAAATAGATTAGATTTGAAGGCTGGTCAAACGATTCAAATGTTCTGGCACGGATTGAGACATCCTTCCTCGTACCTGGCCGCTGCAATACGCGTTTGAAATCGGATGGCTTTAGAGAAATACCCATGCAAAGCATGAGTAGCCCAATCTGAGCAGGAAATGTGCTTGGAGGGATACCGAGGTACAGTGAAGGGAATTTCATTGCCGTTCCGGCTGTAGCAACGATCCATAATGGGAAGAGGTTGCAGAAAATCTGTGCATTTTTTCGAAATCTATCCATCTCAGGACTTTCTTCACGCCCGACGTCTGCGACGCTAGAAGTAGAACTTTCCTCACGCCCGACGTCTGCGACGCTAGCATCAACTGAAGATGAAAAAACACAGGAATCATCCTTCCTTACGATTCGAGGACTAATCCTTACTGTTGCTGGTGCAGGAGCGCCTGATATGGAAGACCGAAATGACGGAACATGTGTAAAGGCCGTGCTGCGACTGACCAAGGCACTGCCGAAAATGGTGATGATTGCTGCGCTGAATGATGATCGCATCTTGTCACTGTTTCACGAAAGTTTGCGCTACGGATGAGACTAAAGGGTGAACCTAGTTGGAAGCATTGGGGCTGTAGGGGTACTTCGGATAAAGGCACGCATTGACATCGATCGAGATTTTTTCTTTGGGAAAAAATGAAGGAAGCGATGACGTCAGTATCCTATTGACCGATGCGTATGATACATATCTACGATACATACGTATGCGAGTCAGTCGAACTAACGGAAGAAATGATCGGGTTAGCACAGTCTCTAGATTTCTTGAAAGATAGCTGCTCTCTCAAGAAGCTTCACACTATCCAGCTGCTTCATATCCCTGGTTTCTACGTTGACGTGATTTCCCGCAACCATACTCGCGAATTGAATCGCAGCTTCGAGACTCAGGGCGCCATTGTCATCCTCGTCCGGAAGTTCGAGAGGAGGATCCGCATATTCTTGGCCTACATCTGCGCGACTTGCAGGATCGGAAAAGTCGGATGCACTCCAACTAGCTCCTGAAACAGTCGAGCCAGTATCTTCATTATCTAGAGCACGTCGCTCGTACAGTTTCTTGACTTCGGGACTTTCTTTTTCCCACATCTCATTACACGTTGCAAAGATAGCCTTTTTGTCATTGTTGAAAATATTTTTGAGAGAGACGTATTTCTCCTTCATGTAGAGAGTGTACGGAGTCATCTTTTTCGGTGCGCGCTTCTGCTGAGAAGACTCTCGAGCATTGGGCGTTCTGGGAACACTTGAAGAGGGAGTAGTTGATTTGCTTTTGTATCCTGAGTTGCGCAACATGGCCGCGACAAGCAGTCCTGCGGTAAAGGAGTCTCCGGCACCATTGGTGTTGAGTCTCGTACCTGGTGGCAACTCAGTAGCAGCGATATGTGCCGAACAATTCGCCCATGACTGAGGCCTGAATTCGAAGAAGGGAGGTGAGGAAAACGTTCGAATCATCAAATGCACCGTCACACCAGTCCTTTCGTCTTTGAACTTACAAGCTCGGACTTTTCCGCATTCGGTCAGCGTTGTTGCAAGCGACAAAACTTCCAATCTTCCCTCGGGTAACTGCCACGATAGCTACGCCACAGGACAGAAATAGGTCGGCAGCCTTTGAGATTGCATACTGGTTCTCTTCTTCAAGGTTTGGTGAATTAGAAAGGCGGCATCCTGTCAGCAAGGCAAGTTCATCTTCGTTCAGGTGTAGAATATCAGTATGCTCTAGTGCTGGACCGATGACGCTGTCCCGCATCATATCAAGGGTGCTCCGGAGGCCGGCCGATGGTGAAGACTGTACATCCGGGACTCCATTTAGATCCAGGACTGTAATGCCACCGTCGACCATCGCTCGTCGAGCCTCTCGGAAGAGGAATGCGAGATTCTGCCCTTGAATTAACGGAAGCAGATGCGGATATCCGAACAAAAAAGCCCCGTACGAAGCCGCGGTGTCTTTGTCTTGACCAGTTCCGCCTTGGACAACGTCGGACAACGAGGCGACCAACTGTTGTGCAGAAAGAGTCGAGTTGGAAGCTGCATCGAAAAAGCATCCACGACGACCGTCCTTATAGATGGGAAGAATTGACAAGGCGGTGCGTAACCCCTTGACATTGGTCTGGGCTGTTCGCACCACTCTAGTATCCACATTTCCAGCGAAAGATCCGCATTCCTCCAAAAGCGTTAAAAGCTTGTTTCCAGCGTTGTCACTACCAATCATACAAAGTGGGACCACGGAAGAGACCACCGCGGGGGCCGAGGATCCTTCACCGTGACTGAGTCGCGCCAAAGTTTTGCATGCCATAGAAACACTGTCATGATGGCAAAGATTTTTTAGCATTCATAATGCGTGAGTTCGTCAATCTCAAAACTATCAAAGAAGAAGGCAATGAAGGAACAAAACGAAGCAAAGAATGACCGTACCTTCCACCACCGATGCTAGTTTCGCCTTCAAATGTCTCGATGCCCTCCCCGCCGTCACCTCCTGTTGCTTGATTGAGCTGCATATCTACACACCCAAGTCCTGCGCAAATTATTCCTGCATTACGGGGAATAACCCACTCCACCGACATGGACCCGATTCGTGGACGGTTTTCTCCCAAACGTGGAGTAATTCCCTTCTCTGGACTGGAGACGTATGCCTTCCCATCCGCAGCCATCACTTGGACACGAAGTTCCTCCATCTGACGAAAGAATCCAGGATCTACACCCTTCGCAGCACCCTCGGGAACTTTGAATAAGTACGCCAATGCCTTCGCGACGAGTTCATAGGGCCACTTCCTTTCAGAAAAGAAATCACACCAAACTGCAACATCAATCATCAACGGCACACAAAGTACACTATCTGAAGCACGTGTATATGTCACCATGGTATGTACCTGACCGAGAAACCCGAGACTGGTATATTCGACGAAATCACGTTTGTCATCATTAATGAAGGGGGTGAACATAATGGAGACTTTGTGGTCAAGATCTTGTTCTTCCCAGGGACTGAAGATATCGTGTTTCACCTTAAGTTTCGCGCTGCTCGCGGCCTTCTCAGAAGCAAGATTTCGCATATCATTATTTCCAAGATGATTCGAAGATGCAATCACTTTTGGGGTCAATCCCATAGTACGGATGTATTCAACGGCTGCTGTCTTGAATTTCGTTTGTCCAGCCTTGAAATCCGTACCTAGACAATAGATTCCAGCATGCCGTTGAGCTAAGGCTGCAAGTCCAGGACAGGCTAAAGTATTTTGACTACCACCGTTCACAAAGGAACAACCCTCCAAAACCGCTGCCGTTGCATACATCAGGGATGGAGGTAACGGTCCGCCTCTCTCGTCTTCGGACATTTCGATTGCTTGTAACAACTCTTCTCCTGTTTGGATTCGTGTGACGAGGTCAGAATTTGGTTCGACACTTGCACTCCAAATAACTGTAGTATGACCAGTGATTCCATTCTTCCATTTGAAGTAACGAATATCCGCTCTCAAACATTTCAGTGCCTCCGCATCACTTTTCGCCTCCTGTTCAGTTAGGATATAGGTCGCCGTTTCGTGTTGCGAAGATCCGATGAATCGAGGGTCGTACAATCCACGAAAGAGTTTGATTTTATTCATCTCTCCCTGAACTTGTCTCACCAGGTCGTAATCCAATATCTGAGCCTTCAATAGGGCATCACCAGGTTTATCCGATCGGATATCCCATCCACCCACTGCACACTTATTCGCATCGGCTAATCCTCGGATGACATTCCGATAACCTACACCACCATGGACGCCTCTTGAATCTAACTGTGTGATACAACCATAGTAATTAGGTGTCATGGGCTCTCCCTTCGGTCCGTGCCAATCAATATTGAGTTTGTTGGCAAGGATACCAGCCAACATCGTCGTACCGTTGGCCCCACCCAGACCCACAACAAGGATACCCAATGGCGATTCTGCCTTGGGTGGTGAGGAGATATGATTGGAGGGGGAAGAATCCCTCACACTGGTAGCAAACTGAGTTTGTCTTGCAATCGATGCCATACTAAAGCCACTGACCGATGATGCACCGTCGGACATGCTAGAGCTTCGGGTGGCGGGGGATGGAGATGGCCACATACCTCGATGTATCTTCCCGATGCTATACTATAGCAGAATGAATGTAGCGATGGAAAGTAGGAGTCGACACTTGAGGTAGCTAAAGGTCGATTATGGATAGTATGATATGATCCGACGGAAGTTTCACCTCGACGGCAATCAATACACTACGCACAGTCGCTCCAAAGCTGTCACTCTGGAGTATCCCGTCGATTATACGCAGATTACCTAGAAATAAAGAAGAGCTGCCTGTCAATTCGCGCGTCAATTCTACCCCCAACGGACCGTCTTCACGGGACAAGAACGACCGATATGACTAGAACAGTTGTGTCATATGAGTCGTCGTGAGCACCAGGACTAAAGTCCAGTCGATAGAGAATCTACCCGTCGAGCTGCATCTACAAAGTCTATCTCATCTTCATCGGATAATTCATCATCATCATCACTGTCGAAATAGTTGGAGGAAGGTTGTAAGCTCTGTCGTACTTCAGCAGTTTCATCAACGTCGTCCTCACCATCCTCGTCATGATCGATAATAGTCTCAAAACTTGACCATGAGGGAAGTCGTCCCGTCAGGAAGACGAATGTCCCCGTCGCCCCCACTAGGATACCCACCATGATAAGACCGATAAACATCAAGATACCCTCCGACGTTTTCAATAGGGTATGAACCTTACCGATGACAACCTTCGATGACGATGGTGGAACGGTATGTCCAGAGACTCGCAATGCACAATCTGGATTCCGTGTCGCCATCGGATCGACCAACTTTTTCAATATGGCGGCATCACATAATTCTGAATCTGGTGGACAACCAGAGATGTAGGAGGTTAAGATTTTCCCATTCAATAACAATCGAAATGCAAATTTCGTCGAATAGAATTCCTTTTTCGAAAAACCATCAATAAGTTCATGAATCTTGTTGTCACATGACAAAATGACAAAAACGAAAGGCAAAATACGTGAATCGTGAGAGGACAAGTGTACTGCTTTTCCTTTATTCAGTGTTTGGGGGGAGATCGTACCTCAATCAGCATCATACTTGCATAGGGTGGCCAATCCGTCGAATTCAATAAGGCTGGGTCGAGAGATGCTAACAATGGAAGAATCGTCGTATCGTGACCACTGAATAATGCAAATTTGTGGAACGGTCCATGATGAGACAAGGACGACGATGACGACGTCTCCAGGAAGGGATCGATATTATCCATGATTTCTGCCCATAACTATAAAGTAACCCCAAAGAAAGAAATGTTTGGTAAGCTTGAAGTCTTTTGACAAAAGAAAGTCGTATTCCAAAATCTCTTCCATGCAAACATCATGTAGTACGTACCGGTCCCATGGCTAATTTCGAATGTTCTGAATTGTTGTGTTTAATGATGAGATTGTAGGATGTAATATCTGCGTCGACGAGGGATTGGAACATAGAACCATCTATCCCTGTCGAACCGAAATCATTAACAGCATCGGGTAATTCTCGATCGGTACAAATCGTTGTCATGAGGCAATCCAATAATTCACCCCCATTCGATGTGATACCCAATTTATCTCTTGCATACCATCGAAGACTATTCCTGTAGTCTGAATTATTAAAGGTCTGATATTCGATAGATTTCTTTGCCATATCTTCTAATTCTTTCAATCTTGGACATGTCATTGAATTGGCACCCAAAACATCCCGATCTCGATCGGCAATATGTAACATTAAATTCGGATACGTCCCATCCATCTTAAATTTCCTCTTAATTTCGTCATCAAATAATCCACGTAATAAGACTTGTCCACTCATTACCGTCCTTTGATCATCATCGGCACGTAAATATAATTGATTCAGTTCATCTGTCGCAGAATAGACCGATGTCAAATCGAAGAGTCTCATCCGTTCATCATGGGTATATTCATTATCATGATATCCATATGCCTGTCGTAAATTCTTCCCATTCATGATCTGTTGTTCATATCCCTGTAATAACATCTGTCCGACCTGACAGGTCCCATTCAGTTCATTCCGTAATGCACCACGGTCAGATGTATTCAATGCATCATAAACCTTCTCATATAGGAAAAAGGCATCATCGGGTAATAATAACAGAGCAGAATTTTTCTCCCCCTCTTCTTCTTCGACGACGACATTCGGATCGGGTGGTGCCATAACAGTCGTTAGGTCACAATCCCACCGAGATGTATCCTTCGATACATCCCAATATCCCTTCCAACATTGTTCATTGGATGACCATGGTGTCCTCGCACCATGACGGATGACAGCTGTGACATGGACTAATCGTGTTTCACCAATCAAGGGATCCTTGTCTCTCAAATTTGGAATCAGACGTGCATTCATCTCTTCAGGTGTCGAACAATATTTTGGATAGGAGTCATACCGTTGATACCATGTACTTGGTCGATATTCTTCCTTGGACGATGATGATGATGATGATGTCGTTGTTGTCGCGACCACTGTCGTGGTAATAATCCCTAGGAATAATGAGAGCAAAACTGCAGTACTACACAGCATGTTGGACCGGACTACTCCAAATATAGGTAGGTACTGACTGTGAATGCTAAAAGTGACCGGTCTCTGTCTCCAAACCATGGACCTGAAGGAAGATGGTATAAGATAAGTTGGTTCAGATTCACGACGCATCGACACATTCCGATTGGAAAGAAGAGTGTGACATCTTTGGTATGACTGCAGGGAAAAAGGTAGGCATTCGAGTTCCAGTAATAAATCCTACGCCAGGAAAAGAAAATTAGGGGGAGTCCTCTTGGCCCCCCCGTCAACGGTTTGTTTAACCCTGATAAGGTATGTTCTCATGACATCGATGGAAAGTATCTCACAGCTTCTCAAGTCCAATACCAAACCCTTCTACATTGGACTGCCTATCATTAGAATCATGTCATCGCATCCATGTGTGTGGATATTCATCATTATGATCATTAGCCTCATGGCAAGAATGGGAAAGTGTGAAGATTCGGTCCGTGAATCGTGGTATACACGGTATCCTCATTATCCGTCCTATTGTTCGACACCGAATCAAACGATGAAACGAACCATTCCTCCCCTAGAACCGATCTACGATGATAATGATCATGATGATGATGAGGATCATGATGGCAAGGAGGAGGAGGACAATAATACAAGGAAGACTCGATTGTTACATGTCACTGTAGTAACACGACATGGAACCCGTACCATCGCCCAAGGACCGTCGAAGGATAACTATCAATGTTGGAAGGATTTTTGGACGAATAAGGAGACGGGTGTCTGGGATTGTTCTCTCCGATCCATGGTCATGCCACCCTCACCCGAAAGAGTATTAGAAGAAGAAGAGATATCTTCTGCTACTTCTTCGAATGGGAAATCATCATCAACATCAACATCATCATTGAAGATTCCAAAGAGTATGCTCTTCTTTACTACCCAATATGATGCTCTTGAAAAGCCGTTATCGAATACCTTGAATGGAACATGTCAAATGGGACAATTGCTTCTACAGGGATATGATCAACAGGTCAAGAATGGTGAAATCTTACGACAGGCATATCTATATGAGTCGTCGGAACAAGACGATGACGATGTTGATACTTCATTACACCTATTTCAAGTTGGGGACGGGTCGAACAATCAGGAACCATGGTCGGATGCGAATCAATTATATCTTCGGAGTGACGATTCTCAAGCTACATTAGTATCAGGACAACTTATTATGAGAGGATTATTTGAAAAGGAATTAATCCGTTGGCGTCATACGAATGCGAAGAAGAGTATTGATATGAGTGACCGTGTCTTTCCAACCATTTCAGTCCATACGACAGATCATTCTCGTGATATATTAGGTGGATTCCGTGAGGGGTGTCATGCCCTAACAAAATTACAGGCTGCATCCGATACATCATGGGAATATCAAGACTTTATGAAATTATCCGAAACACAAGAAGTATTGGAATTTATTGAAACCTATTTACAGAATGAACCCAGTCTCTTTGATTGCCTCATGTCGACTATCTGTACTGATCGACCATTACCAGCTGAAGTCGGAGTCTTCCATCCACGTCGAAATAATTGGTACAATCGAATTTCAGATTACTTCGTTCAGAATTATTCCTTCCATCTAACATATAATGATGGTGGTAAGTCTAAGACGTGGGGTTGGGATGGTGGCAAATTCTTTCGTCTTTTTGCTGACGTTTTTTCTATCTCATTTTCTTTCCTCCTCGTCGCATTCGGATCGGATGTTCCTACAGAGTTCTCCAAACTCAGTATGGGTCCCCTGTGGACTGAGATTATGGATCATATTCTGCCATTTATTGGGAATAAGGAAGATCGGCCACATCCACCTGCGAAGTTAGCCATCTACAGTGGATACGATAGTACCATTATGGAACTCTTGGCAAGTTTAGGTGCATGGGAAGGGTCCGAATGGCCACCCTATGCGAGTATGGTCGTTTTGGAGATACATGAATTTATGAAGAATATGTCTTCCTCGGAGTATAAACGTGGGTCCGAATTTTCTTCCCCCTACGCCTTCCGATTACTGTACAATGGAGAAGTCATCACACACAAACTCAAGGGATGTAGTCGGAAATATCAACTCTGTGATACTCATCATCTATTACAACGGGTCCTACAGTTTGCGAAACGAAATGTTGATTGTCTTGATGTCAATTTGGAAAAGGCAAATCCGATGCATATTGTGAAAGAATTATTGACAGATACAGCGGGGATTATCATCCTCCTCTTGATCGTCGCGGCGAGTGCCCTCATTGGATCCTTGTCAGCCTTTTATTATCTGACTGGATCTATTCCCACCGAAGTCGTGAAGAGTCGTCTCCACTCGCACCTATTCCGCCGGACCGACGAAGTGGATGACGACGGCGGGACGACGCGACCATCACAGGATGTGTTTTCCAATGAACCCCTTCACGATGAAACATAGTAACCAGAGACGAATAAGCGCAGACATTCGTTGATTTTAACCTCTTGTAGCCTTTTTTTAATGTATTGTCTTTCCGATATCATACAAGATGATGACACAGGTCGAGAGGAGTCCTCACGAACAGCAAATTTGATTGTGACGGCGTGGTCCCATGGGAGCCCTTTTTTGATGAGCCACCAATCATGACAGACTCGTGGACACACCAGACCCACATATGATTCGCCAATAACCGACTAATACGACTCCATGACCACGACATGCGGCAGAAAAATGAATTTTCTCTGATGTATGGCCCCGCTTGGCCTCGATGACGCGAAACGGTAGTCCGCGATTAGGAGAGCCGTGACTCGGCGGAAACATCTCATAAATGAGCACGTGCCAGAAAGCTAATTTATAGGGCTAAGATAAACCAATTTCACGTGCCAAGACGCATCGTAAATGCAATGAACACGAGCAGCATTCTGATCACTGGATTTCCAGGGCAAAGCGACCGCCGCTTTCCGATGGCTGTTACCCCTCTTGTCTCTTTTGGCCGTCGTAGTTGTCTTCCCGGTGGCTCAAAAATGTCTCTAGATGGTCATGATCCAAACATGGATGTGACGGATTCCGCTAAGAGATCAGAGAGAAAACGCCGGCGAGAGCAACAACGTAGGTTTGACTTGACGACGGCATGCAATGAGTTAACGACCTTTATGGCACAAATTGCACCTGAAGATGGTGATCAAGATGTACATGGGAAGAAACGACGGAAAAGATCGGGGGAGGGGGATGAAGCTGGAGGTGCCACTCGATTGGACCTCATTGGACGTGCTTTGAAACTCATGAAGAGGTTACATGCAGAGAATGAGGAACTAAAGGCTCAAATGAGCGTAATGCGGGAACGGGGTGGTTCAGGACCGTCAACATCCAACGACAATAACGTAAGTATAGCCACCAAAACAAGAAAAAGTACATTTCCTTGAAAGGAAGCAACAGATTTTATCTGATCGGATCAACTTTCATGAATGATGCCTCTCTCATACGGTCATTTCTTCCGGTCCCTCCAGGTTTTGGTGATGGTTCCGACGCTGACTCCGGTCAACGATGATTACACGGCACGTGCCTCCTATCCATATTCCCAGAGTTATTTTCACCATGGTAGTGCATTGGGATCACATCATGGACCACAAGGTAGCGCTGCTGCTGGTGGTGGTGGTGGTGGTAGCACCGACTATGGAAGGATGCCACAATCAGTATCTTCATCATCTCACTACCAGTCGGTTGTACAAGGATGGGGTCCACAGCAGCCACGGTACGGTGGTCCGTCAACGATTCATTCACAACAGCAGCAACAACAGCAACTACATCACGTCGGATCGATAGGTTGTAGCGGTGGTGGGAGGCTACCACCTTCGATGCAACATGACAGTTCGACAGATTTACCTCCCCGTTCTCATGGACGAGGTGGGCGATCTCATGGTTCTGAGCATTGACCCTTCGTGATTTTCAAATTGAAAATCTGATTCCCCCCCCCCCCCCCCCACCC
>Ga0194115_10006408_pt1 | contig 11928 bp, 17 predicted proteins | sample TA2MahsurfametaG_3_FD_148656 | JGI IMG/M metagenome (GOLD analysis project Ga0194115, IMG submission 148656) | Freshwater microbial communities from Lake Tanganyika, Tanzania - TA2015002 Mahale S4 surface | ecosystem: Environmental > Aquatic > Freshwater > Lake | place: Tanzania: Lake... | reverse complement strand
CCCATCCCTTTTTGTAATATGAAATATTTATCGTATATTAGTGTATATGTTAAGTTTATCTAAATTAAAAGAAATTGTAGAAGCTTGGGCAATTGCTACTAAACCAAACGAAGAACAAAAGAAACGAGCAATCCTTAGATATGCCATTTGTAGTGATTGTGAACATAATAAATCAGTTCCTGTTTTTGGACCTACATGTCATTTATGTGGATGTCCTTTAAATAAGAAAATTTTTAGTACAAGAAAAGGTGCATGTGATATCGGTAAATGGGATTTAGTAGATAAAAAATAAATTAAGTTTGGAATAAATGATAAAAAAACAATATTTATAGATAAATAAAAACAAATAAAAGTATATGAATAGTGTATTATTAGGTGTCGACTTTACATTAAATGGCGATGACATATCATTCTTAGAAATGAATACAGATATTGGAATTAGTAATCGAATGGTAGAATATTTCGATTTTGTATCTTTATTTAACTATATAACAACTAATAATTTTACAAAATTACATTTAATTTATAAAGAGTTTTATACCGCTTATCAATTTATAGATACGATAAAAACATATTGTGCAAATAATAATATAACATATAATGAATCGATAACAGATTTAACTGCAATTTTAATACCAGACGTTGCATCGGATGATGAAACTTTAGTTATAAGATTAGCATTTAATACTCAAGCTATTTTAGATGATTTATATTGTAGAGATAAAAGTGAGTTAATAAAATTAATGTTTGATAATCAACTGACTCAATATATTCCAAAAACATATTCAAAATATAACGATGAGGTTACCGTAAGTGATAATTTAAATACATTAAATGACAATGGTATTAATCCAAATTTAATAGTGAAAAGAACAATGCCAGATAACCAAAAAAACCGTTATCCAGAATTTCATAAATTATCAACCGAAGAAGAATTGGAGACACTTAAAAATAATTTAGCGGAAGGTACTCTTTTACAAGAATATATTTATAATACCGAAAATATTATTGATTCCACTATTGTAAATCATGTTAGAAGTTGGTTTTTGATATCTAATGGATTATCGGATGTTATAGATTGTGGTGCATATATTGGTGCTAATAGTATACAAATGGAAGAAAATTTAATAACATATACTGATAATAAATTAGATAACATAGCAAGGTCTATGTTTTTTTCAAATCCATCACAAGGTAATATGAATGGTGTACCATCTACTTATTTGGTTAAAGTACAACAAAATGACAATACTTTTCAAAATATCTCTATTGCAAATCTTCAAATAGGTGATGTAGTTGAGGCTGCATCAATAGCAACATTTGATACTGAATTCACCCGACCCGAAACAGAAAAATGGGTATATACTGGTTCTTTAAATGAATTGATAACATACACAACCGCATCTGTTATGAATATTAATAATCTTAATGTTAGTGCGTGGTTCCATAGAATAGATTATACAAGCGGAAGTGGTCTATTACCTACAAATAAATTAATTTTGGTTGAAAACTCCGGTTCAGTTAGTTTTAAAAACGTTTCAGAATTGGAAATTGGTTATACTATATTCAATTCGGCAACCGAATTTTCTCAAATAACTCAAATTTCTCGTGAATGGTATAGTGGGTCAATAACGGTATTGGATATTGAACCTACCGATGTTTTCATTGCAGGAACAGATTCAAATGAAATTATGCATAATACAATAATTGTTCACAATAAACAAACATAATATGCCAAACATACCCTATAAAGAATTTATTATTTTATCCGCAGCTCAAAAAGCCAAATGTCTTTTAATTATTCAAAGTATAATTAATGCTATAAAAGTAAAACATAGTTAATATATTTTACAAAAACATATTCAGAGGCTGAAACAAAGTTAAATTTGAAACTTCATATAGGTAGTTTATAATTGTTATTTTATGAACCTAATTTACACTTTTACAAAAAAACTTAAAAGTTGGCCTGAATGGCATCCAAATTTTAAAAAAATTGTTAAAGTATATAATGAATCTTATAAAAATAATATAAGATTTCATAATATTATTTTGTATACAGATAAAGAATCCGCATATCTTTTTAGAGATACATTTGATAAAATTGTTTTAAAAGAGTTTAATAATATTTTATTATTAGATGATTACAAATATAACGTATTAAAATATTTAAACGATGATGATATTTTATTTGACGGTGATATTTTTTTAACTCAAAAATTATTTATTGATAATAATTTTGAATTGATATGTGATCAATGGGTACCAGTAAGATATAAAGAAAATTACAAATATGCAATAGATTTATTTTTAAAAAATAAAATTGAAGATGTAATTCCGTTTTTTAAAAAAACAAACTATGTGCCAAATATTGGTATATTAAAATTTAAGGATAAAACCGTTGAAAAGGAATTTTTGAAATATTATTGGAAAATGAAAGATTGGTTTATTGATTCCAATTTAGTAATTGAGTACGATAAATTTGAATTGAATGGAAAACTTCCAGAGAGTTCAGATGATGAAATTAAGATTAGGCCTAATAATAATTTAGAATTACCAAGTAGTTTAATAGGATTAACAACTAACGATATATTTGCCCCTATATTTGGACAGTATCTATTAGGATTATTTACAAACGAAAAAAAAATTAATATTTGTTTTTTAGCTGAAAAAAACATATATTCCCATTTTAATGGTGATACTAAATTTAATATTTCATTGTCAAAAAATATTATATGAGTTATGTATCCAAAAAACATAAATTAATTTTTTTATTACCACAAAAAACTGGATCAACATCATTATCTGATTGTTTACAAAGATCAAAAATACAATTTGATTCATTTATTAATACATTAAATTATAAAGGTTATAATCATCCAACAATGATGTGTAAAGTGGAACGTGGTTCATTCAATGATACAACAAAACATTTATTACTATCTGAAATTTTAAAAGTCTATGATATAAAAATGGATGAACTAAATCAATATAAAATTATACAAATAACCAGAAATCCATACGATAAATTTATATCTGCGGTGTATCATCAAAATATAATAATAAACAAAAACTATACAGTATCAAAATATTTAGAAGAATTGAGTAAATATTTATATCTCCTACCCAATAATGAAAAATTATTTTATGAAAAGTTTTATGAAACATCATTACTTAAAGAAACTAATTTATTATATCATCCTTGGGGAGCACGTATAAGATATTGGTTTAAACAAGAATGGTGGAATGATATAGGTGCAAATATAAATTATTTTAAATTAGAATCAATAACGGAAAATTTAGGAGAATTATCAGAATTTATAAATATAAAATTACCTGATTTTCCACATTTTAGACCAATACAATCAAATAGAAATAACAAATATAAAAATTATTTTGATGAAACTACACGTGTTGATTTTGAAAAACTATATATTTCTGACGTAAAAAAGTTTAATTATGAATTTTATAACCCATTATCAAAAACATTAATTTAAAAATATGAAAATATTAATCCTAGCAGAACCCAGAAGTGGTTCTGTTAATTTAGCAAATTGGTTTTCTTTTAACACGAAGTTCACCATATTTTTTAATCCAAGCATGCAACCTGAAACAGAAGGGTTTATTATGAGTAGGTGGCCTGAAAATGGTATTATTCCATGGGAGTATAGAGATAAATCCGAACATTTACTTATAAAATTAGATTTTTTTCAAGGTAAAGATTATTTATTTTATACCGAAATAGTGGATAAGGTAATACTTCTATATAGAGAAGATGAAACTAAACAAATAGAGTCATGGGTAAACGCAAGAAATTCAAATAATTGGATTAGTATGTGGTTATATTCAGGTGATAAGTTTAAATTAGATGAAACGGAAGCCTCTTTTTTTAAGGAACTAAAAAATTCATTTAGAAAACGATATTTATCCAATTCAAAATATTTTAAAATATCATATGAAGAATTATATTATAATAACGGATTTCAACGCCTATTAGATTATATAGATTTACCAGAAGTTAAAAATATTAATTTTCCATACGGTGAAAAATATAGAATAGATGATAACGATATTAAAAATAAAAATTTAATATAATATGATTAGTATATACGATGATATGATTTCTAAATTTGAATGTGATAAATTTATTAATTATTATGAAAACAACTTACATTTGGTTCAAGAAACACATAATGATTTGATATACCACTTTAATGCGATAAATATAATAAATACATTAGATTATTTTAGTTTTACGAAACGATTTGTAGGACAAAAATATATTAAAAAAATAAGGATACAACTTCTCAATAATAAAATTTCCGCAATAGAAACGCCACATGGACACGAAATACCATACAATTTTGTGGTATTTTTGAATGAGGAATTTGAAGGTGGAGAACTAATTTTTAAAAATATAAAAATAACACCAAAAATAGGTCAATTGATATATTTTACAGGAAACGAATTACATAGTATAAATAGAGTAACAAGTGGTGATAGATATTCTTTAGTCGGTATGTCAAACAATCCTATTGATTTTTTAAAATCTTCATTAATATGAAAGAATTCGCATTATGTTTTTTAGCATATGGTGATGAACACATCAAAGAGTTTAATGAAACATGTAATAAAATATTATCAACTTATCCACTTTCAAACATATTTGTTTTAACAGATGATAAATCTAAAATACAAAACGATTCAATAAATATATTTGAAAAAAAAGAATATTTTAATTTTAATTTTAAAAGATATATCATTGCAGAGGCGTTTGAATTATATAATACAATCATAATGTTAGATACGGATATTGATATAAAATCATTCGAACAAATAAACGAACATATTAATTTAGATGGTATGTATGTAAATTGGATTGCATCTAGATTAAAACATAAGGGAAAACTTTTGAATACAGGCAATGATGAATATTGTAATAGGTTAAGGAAACTTAATAACTACAAATATCCCGTTCAGTTTATACCAGAGTTTTGTGTTTTTTTAAAAATAACAGATATTAAAATTCGAAAAGAATTCATAGAACGTTGGGATTATATTCATAATAGTGTATGTGATGTTGAACCTACTGATAGACATTTAAACTTGAACGGCGCAGTTGAGGGGTGTATAATGTATTCCGCCTGTAAGGATTTGGAGTTACCTATATTTGTATCTACCAAATTATTTGAATCAATAAACCACTACGCATCAATTAAATCTAAAAAAAATTTAATATAAAAAGATGAAAGTGGATTTAAATAATTATTTTTGTAGTGTTCCTTTTAATTCATTAGAAATACATAATAACGTATGTTTTGTTTGTTGTCCATCTTGGTTGCCCAATAAAGTAGAAATTAGCGAAATTCCGCTAAAAGATGTTTATAATAGCGAACCAATTATTGATATAAGAAATTCTATACTAGATGGTTCATTTAAATATTGTAGTAAGGAACTTTGCCCCTATTTAAGTAAATTAGTTAACTATGGAGTAACATCAGGACCTATTATTTTAAAATCTGATTCAAATATTGATAATCCTATTATAAAAAATAATACACCCGACAATGTGGTAATGAATTTTGATAGGACGTGTAATTATAAATGTCCTTCATGTAGAGTAGATTTAATTGTTGAGGATAGTAAAGGAATTAAGCGAATTGAAAAAACAATTGTAGAAATTGATACTCACTATTCTGCAAATGTTAAAACATTATATATCACAGGCTCAGGTGATCCATTTGTATCAGTTGGATTTCGAAATTATTTAAGAAATTTTAATCCCAAAAAATATCCCAAATTAAAATCTATTCACTTACACACCAACGCATCCATGTGGAATAAAGAAATGTGGGATAGTATGCCCAATGTTCACAAATATGTAAAGAGTTGTGAAATTAGTATTGATGCGGGTACAAAAGATACTTACGAAAATAAAACAAGGTTGGGTGGTAATTGGGAAAATTTATTAAATAATTTAAAATTTATAAGTACATTACCAATAAAAGTTAAAACTTCCTTTGTTGTACAAGATACAAACTACATGGAAATGGAAACATTTTATAATTTAATGTATTCTATTTTTGGTAGTAAGGTGAGTGTGTTTTTTGGCAAGATAACTAATTGGGGAACCTTTTCAGAAGGTCAGTTTAAACTAAAACAAGTCTGGGATACGGAACACGCTGAACACCGATTGTTTAAAAAAGAATTTCAAAAAATATGGAAAAACACAAATCTGTTTCATAATTTATATGAGTTTATAGATAATACCAACAAAAGTTTAATATAATGAAAATTTTAGTTTTATCACATAGCAGATGTGGTTCCACTACACTATGTAGATGGTTATCAAATGAATTAAATATTGTATTAGATGAAACACCATATGATTACAAAACATTTAATTCTGTTTTTGAATTGAAAAATGTAATAAGAAAAGTAATGATTGAGGAATATCACCCAACAAAAGAAGATATTTCTAAATTTAATAAAATAATTTACATAACACGAGATGATATTGTAAATGCGGCAATTAGTTGTGTTGCGGCCAAAAAAACCAAAAATTGGCATGTTAGTTATGAGGTAACTTCCGAATGGATAGAAAAAAATCAAAAACAAATATTAGAACATATTAAATGGTATCAAATAGCAAAATCTAATATGAAAAAATATGATGGATTTAATTTGACATATGAAGATATATACATAAATAAATCCGCAATTACTAAAATTTTAGATTATATAGGTATCAACTCACCCAATCATTTAGATATGTTGGATTATGATAAAAAGTATAGAAAAGATAATAATATTTTTAATAAAAAGCATATAGGAATTATATGATATTAAAACAAAAAATATTATTTACAAAAGATGAATGTGAATCTATTTTACAAAATGTTGAAAAATGGTACGATGATATTATAAGTGTAAGGTTGAATAATAAATTGACTGAAAATGGTGGTGTAATGAAATCGTTCAAAATAGATTGGAACGAAGATAATATTTGGATTAAAGATAGAGTAATAAGTTGGGCCAATTCTTTGGATGATGTTTTATATAAAATAAACCATAATAAAAATTTAACTGCGAATTATAGAAAATATACCAAAGGTGATTATTTTGTAAAACATGATGACCATATTTACACCGGAGATAGGCGATTATATACTATTGGAGTGATGCTTCATAAATCAGAAGATTTAATTGGTGGAGATTTAAAAATATATATTAATGGTGATATAAGTATTATCGAGTTTGAATTAGGTAATGTATATATATTTGATTCAAACGTACCACATTCAGTTGATTTAATTGAATCTGGTGAAAGAATTACACTTATGTTTTTTATAATTGAATCTGATATTATCAAAAATAAAAAAAAGCTTATATGATTTTAAAAGAAAAAATTTTATTTAGTAAAGAAGAGTGTGAATCTATTATATCATATATTGAAACACATGCCAAAGATTGGAAACTAAATGTAGGGTGGTTTATTAAAAAACAACCTAGAAGATATAACTCAGAAGCTATCAATTATTCTTTAGATACTAAGTGGTTATTCGATAAGTTGATGGATTTCGTGAAAAACGAAACAGAAATTGAAATAAAAAAAATAAAAAAAACAATACATTTTCATAAATTTATAAAAGGTGATTGGTTTGGAAGACATAACGATGTTTTAAATAATAGATTATATGCTGTAGGAGTTTTGTTAAATGATGAATTTGATGGTGGAAATTTTAAATTATACAACCCAAATGAAATAATTTTAAATAAAGTAGTTGGAAACACCTATTTATTTGATGTAAGAATAGATCACGAAGTAACACCCATTTTAGATGGAAAAAGATATTCATTACTTTGGTTTTTAGAAAATGAACATATAAAACTAAAAACAAATAATTTGATATAATTTTAAAATATGAAGCCATTAAAATATTGGACACAACAGACATTTGATGTTATATCTTATACACCTCATATTGATTTTAGAACTCCAGGCTTAAATTTAAAAGATAAAGTAAATAAATCATTTAATACTTGTGGTACTGACAAAACAGGAAAATGTGTTTACACTTACAATGAATTAGGATTTAGAGGTGATTCAATACATAAAAGTGGATTTAAAATAATGTCTATTGGTTGTTCAATTACAGAGGGCCTGGGAGTAAATGATAATGAAACCTGGTCCTGTCAATTCTCAAAACGTATTCCCAATGGAGTTGATTTTAATCTGGGGCTTTCAGCTAGAAGTAACGATTACATAAGTAGAACGTTACTGACCTTTTATGATTTATTAAAACCCGATTTAGTGTTAATAATGTACACTTCTCCACAGAGAAGAGAAATATATACAAAAGATGGTGGTATAGAACCGTATAAGAGTGGAATGCCATGGGGTTATACAAAAGAAACTGAGGAGGGTAAAAAAATATCAAAATATTTAGTTGAATTACAAAATGACAATGAAGATTTAATTAATTGGTATAAAAATCATTTATTAATTAAATATTTTTTAGAATCAAATAGGTGTAATTGGATTTGGAATGGTTGGTCTAATATACCCAAAGAATATAAAGAATTTAATAGATTCGATGGTGGGTATAATTATTTTATAGATAAAGGAACTGATAATCAACATCCTGGTCCCGAACACAACTATCAATATTCTAAAGTATTATTTAATCACATATATAACAATTTTAGAGGTTATTTACCAAATGATGTAGAATCAATTAAAGGTATAATAATATGAAACCACTAAAATATTGGACTCCCGAAGAATTCGAAGCATCATCCAATTATTCATTAAAAATAAGAGCAAATCAAACACGCGCCATTTCAAAAAATGGTAATCTATGTACCTATACATACAATGAATTAGGATATAGAGGTGATAGTATACATAAAAAAGGATTTACGATAATGTCTATTGGTTGCTCTTTCACAGAAGGTGTAGGTGTAGGCGATAATGAAACATGGCCGGCACAATTTTCAAAACTTATTCCTGATGGAGTTAATATGAACTTTGGAACCGGTGGTAGAAGTAATGATTTTATATCCAGATGTTTATTAAGTTATTATGATTTAATTAAACCAGATTTAGTATTGATAATGTATACTAATACGGCAAGAAAAGAAATATACACAAAAGATAATACAATAGAACCATTTAGACCAACACAATCTTGGGGATATATGGCCGATACTAAAGATGGTAAAAAAATATCAAAATATTTAATTGAATTACAAAATGATAATGAAGATTTTATAAATTGGTATAAAAACCATTTATTAATTAAATACTTTTTAGAATCTAAAAAATGCAATTGGTTATGGAATGGTAGCTTTGGCATACCTACGGAATATGAAGAATTTAATAGATTCGATGGTGGGTATAGAGATTTTATAGATAAAGGGGTGGATGATTCACACCCCGGCCCACAACACAACTATCAATATTCTAAAGTATTATTTAATCACATATATAACAATTTTAGAAGTTATTTACCAAATAATATAGAACCAATTGAAAATATATTAATATGAAATCGTTAGAATTTTGGACTGTTGAAGGGTTTGAAGTTTCATCCAATTATTCATTAAAAATAAGAGCAAATCAAACACGCGCCATTTCAAAAAATGGTAATCTATGTACCTATACATACAATGAATTAGGATTTAGAGGTGATTCGATAAACAAAAAAGGATTTAGGATAATGTCTATTGGTGATTCGATGACAGAAGGCATGGGTGTAAATGATAATGAAACCTGGTCACATCAATTATGTAAACTTATTCCAAATGCGGTTGATTTGAACTTTGGGTTTGGAGGTAGAAGTTGTGATTATGTGAGTAGATGTTTACTTACATATTATAATTTAGTTAAACCGGATTTGGTTTTAATCATGTATCCACCTACTCACAGAAGAGATGTATATACAAAAGATGGCAGAATAGAACCATTCACACCAATCGATGAATGGGGATATATGAAAGAAACCGAAGATGGAAAAAGAATCCAAAAATTAAAAACTGAATTACAAAATGACAATGAAGATTTCATAAATTGGTATAAAAATCATTTATTAATTAAATATTTCTTAGAATCAAAAGGATGTAATTGGTTATGGACAGATTGGCAAGGAAGGCTTAAAGATTATAGTGAATTTAATAGATTTCATGGCAATTATAACTATTTTATTGATATTGGTGCCGATGGAAAACATCCAGGTAAAAATCATAATTTCACATATTCTACGATTTTATACAAACACATTTACAATAATTTTAAAAACTATTTACCAGATAATATAGATATAATTAAAAGTACATTAATATGAAACCACTAAAATATTGGACAGCCAACGGATTTGAAATAGCTTCATATAAATTTCATTTATCAGATAAAATAAATAACTCTTTCAGAATATCGGGTTCAGATAATACCGGTAGATGTATTTATACATATAATTCAATTGGATTTAGAGGAGATGAACCCAACAAAGAAGGATATAAAATTATGAGTATTGGTGATTCTAATACAGAAGGAGTTGGTGTAAACAATCAAGAAACATGGTCTGCTCAATTTACCAACCTAATACCAAGTGGTGTAAATAATAATTTTGGAATGGGTGGTAGAAGTAATGATTATATTAGTAGGTGCTTAATAAGTTATTATGAATTAATTCAACCAGATTTAGTTTTAATAATGTATACATCACCACAACGAAGAGAAACATATACAAATGATGGTGGAATAGAACCATATATGCCAACAGGTGCATGGGGGTATTTAGAAGAAACTGAAGATGGAAAAAGAATCCAAAAATTAAAAACTGAATTACAAAATGACAATGAAGATTTCATAAATTGGTATAAAAACCATTTATTAATTAAATACTTTTTAGAAAATAAAAAATGTAATTGGTTATGGAACGGTTGGTTTGATATACCCAAAGAATATGAAGAATTTAATAGATTTGATGGTGGGTATAGAGATTTTATTGATAATGGTGTAGACGATTCACACCCCGGCCCACAACACAACTATACATATAGTATAAAACTATTTCAACATATTAAGTCAAATTTTAGAAATTATTTACCTGAAGATTTGAACAGAATTAAACACAATTTAATTTAAATTTGGTATTTTCAAATATTTTTCGTATATTAGAGTATTATAAACAATTAAACTCTAAAAGTATGAAAATTAAATCAGAACAAGAATTACAAGCAAACTACGATAAATTTATTGCAGTAATCAAAAAGTATTTCAAAGGTGAAAGACTTGAAAAATTATTACATATGTATTCCGAAGAAGAATTGGGTAGTAATTTAGCAGTATCTCCAGCATCCGGCTCAAAACACTATCACAACGCATATTTTGGTGGTTATATTGACCACATCTTCAATGTAACAAAGAATGCTCTTAAAATGAGGGATTTGTTTATTGCACAAGGTGGTAAGATTGATTTTACAGAAGAAGAATTGATATTTAGTTGTTTGCACCACGATTTGGGAAAGTTAGGAATTAAAGGTGAAGTTCATTATTTACCAAACCAAGAAGAATGGTCTCAAAAGAAATATGGAGCCCTATTTGTTCGTAATGAAAAAATACCATATATGTCTTTGACTGATAGAACTTTTTTTACATTAAACCATTATGGTATTCAATATAATGAAAAAGAGTATTTTGCTATCAAACTTACTGATGGTATGTATGATGAAGATAATCAAAAGTATTTAGCAGGCCATGACTTAAAGAAACAATTAGTTTATAAGTTACAATTTATTATGCATTGGGCAGACCACATGTCTACGATCATTGAAAGACAAGATAACATATATTAACTGACATAATTTCCGAAAATAAGTTTGGTATAATAATTGAACAATAATAGTATATTGTTTAACCAAAAAATT